>Ga0306868_1000618_pt1 | contig 21723 bp, 18 predicted proteins | sample AntRauTorckE6832_FD_190411 | JGI IMG/M metagenome (GOLD analysis project Ga0306868, IMG submission 190411) | Saline lake microbial communities from Rauer Islands, Antarctica - Metagenome Torckler E6 #832 (v2) (version 2) | ecosystem: Environmental > Aquatic > Non-marine Saline and Alkaline >... | reverse complement strand
TTCTCTTCATGTGTGTGTTGTGATATACTTGACATAGATTAAGTCTCCTTTTAATTGATATTTTTGGTTTATTCGTTATAAACATTATATCATTTTTAGGAGATTTTTTCTATATTAAGTTCTAATAAAACGCGTATATTTAGGGGTTTTGTTATGATTTTTCGTCTGCGAAGTTTGAGTAACTAAGGAAAATAATTCATCGTATTATTTATAAATATAAAAGGATGCTTAAAATAATTTGGTATAGATGATATAATAATCATGTGTGACAGAATGAATTGGAGGTAAAGTTTTGAAAAAAATAATAGTTTTTGTCATTGTCGTTAGCAGTTTTTTACTAATCAGTTGCAGTAAGGACATAACTCAAGAGAATAGCATGAATGAAAATAAAATCTATCCTCGAGAACTAACAACATCTGAAAAAGATTTATTATCCCTTATTGGCTTTAATCATACTATAGAAATATATGATTTTGAAACTGATGGGACTTATAAAAGTATCTCTATTTGGTTAGAGGTATATAAAGATGGTGAGTTACTAGAAAATAGAGGAAAGATGCTATCGAGTTTTGATAGTGAAAAAGGATCTATTGCTGTAAAAGTAAATAAGAATGATATCTATGATTGGCGGATATCTGTTAAAAGTGAAGGACAAATATCTAGTGTGGCATTTGAATCAGCTGATGAGTTTTTAAAAGATAGAAGCTATTCCATTGCTAGTAGTCATATGGAATCAACAGAAATAGAAAATGAAAAACCGATTATTTTGAAGTTGTTCTTGTTTGATTCAGATGGTTCAACTTCAATCTATGGATTTCAGCAGTATGAAGAGAATCCAGAACTTTTAAAGGAATATGACTATGTTTATTTGCTTAAAGGAGAGTTTTCAAAAAGTAAAAGTGATGATCAGCGTATGAAAGGTCTAAAGGAGGATTAATAGTGTACGAGTATAAATTTGTAGAGGTTCTATTAGCAGTCCCTTTCCAACAAAGAAAAAAGTTAACCATTCAACTGAAGAAATAAGAAAAATAATAGAAGAACATGCAAAAGATAGGTGGCGATTAGTACAAGTCTATACACCTATTGGATATAAAGGTTCAACAGGTAGTAGCTATGAAGTCATATTTGAAAGAAAGAAGCAGAGTTAACGCTTAGATAGAACTGTTCTAATAAACAAATTAGACAATGTACTAGTTGATAGCTTTGAACAATATCAAAAAAGAGCCAACTTTTATGAAAAATCATAAGGGTTGGCTCATATTATTTTTATAATTTATTTTTTAAAAATAAACTTCGAAACATCATCCTCTAAAGTTTGAGCAACATCACTTAAACAGTTCGCTGTAGATGCGACTTCTTCAGCAGAAGCTGTCATTTCTTCAGAGGCAGCTGCAACTTGCTCTGTTGCTGCAGAATTTTCTTCAGTAATAGCACTAATGCCCTCAACTTTTGACATAACAATCTCTTTAGAAGTAATAATATTGTCCATAACATGATAAGTTTTTTTCATTAATGGTGAAATATTTTCAACAGCATTTAATATTTCTCCGAAGGATTCTTCCGTTCGATCAACGGATTTTGTTTGTTCCTTTACAGATGCATCTACTTTTCTTGATGTTGTCAATACTTCTTCAGTTTCTTTGACTATTGAATTTACAAGGTTAGTAATCTGTTGTGCCGATTGTGAAGACTCTTCAGCTAACTTCCTAACTTCATCTGCTACGACAGCAAACCCTTTGCCATGTTCACCAGCTCTAGCTGCTTCAATAGCTGCATTTAAAGCTAAAAGATTTGTTTGTTCAGAGATACCAGCAATTAAATCTGTAATGCCACTAATTTCTTGAATAGAATTCGTTAAGTTTTCGATCATAGAAGCGACTTCATTAAATGAACTTTGTATTTCTGTTATGGTACTGACTAAAGTATCCATTTCTTTTTTACCTGCAACGGCTTTGCTTTCAGCATGGTCAGTTTCAGATTTAACCCCTTCTAGCTCTGAATAGATTTGATCTATATTGGAGGTTAGTTCAGATAAGGAATGAATAATATCATCTAAATCTCTCGCTTGATTTGTTGCACCTTCTGCTACTTGTTGAATGGTTTCGGCTAATTCTTGAGAAGATCTTGACATTTCTTCTGAAGTACCTGCCAAGACATCAGCATTACTGTTGACTTCCTTGGATTGCATGCGAACGCCTTTTAAAGTACCCCCGAGGATACTTACTGTTTCTTCAACTGAAGTAGCCATAATTCCGAGTTCATCTTTGCGTTTAAGCAACTTTTCTGAAATATTTATTGAAAAATCACCAGAGGCAATGATTTCTAAGTTTGATTTTAATTGATTAATGATTTTAATTATTTTATTTGAAAAGAAATATAGAATAAAACCAATAATTAAAAAGATGCCCAAGCCTAATAAAGCAAAAATGAAGTAATTTTTCTGAATGGCATTCTCTATGTTAACCATAGAAAAACCAATAGATAAAGCACCGATATGCTCCCCATCGATTGTTACCGGGTAGAGTACATCATAAACATTTACTTCTGAAGGCTCATAATAGTATATTTGACTATAAGGTTTTCCTTCCACTGCAGCTGTATGCGTTCCTTCATCAGTATATTTAAAACCAATGAGTTCTCGATCGCTATGGGCTACAGAACTATAATTTTGATCGATTAAGATTGCATATTCTAAGAACTCGTCTGAAGCAATTTCTTCTACAATATTTTGATAAGAAAACTTCTCAGTGAGATTTTGAACAGCATCTGCCTCTAATCCAACTTGTACGAAATGGCCGTTGTTAGTCTTTAGATATCCATATTTTTTTGATTCATTAGAAACGGTATCGATTCGGATGTCTTCAACTTTAAAGGTATCACTTCCTTTCATAAAGACATCTACTGGATGACCTTCATCAGGTTGCCAACCCACATATGCATCAACTGTTGAATAAAGGGTGACACCCTTAGAATCATACCAATTGATTTCTAAAACACCTAAATCCTTCGCTAACTTCTTTAAATAAGCATTGTCTAATTGATCTTGGTTGTTCACGACAATTGTTGCTGCCACCTGAATTTTTTCTTCAATTTGATCATTGATTGTATCTAATGCCTCTTTGTTGTTTTCAATACGGTCAATTACTTCTTGTAGTCTAGCATAACCATTGACTTCCATTTCATCTAATAAATTTTCTCGCGTGATGTAGGAAGATACACCACCCATAATGAGTACACCGATAAATACGACGAGCAGTGGAATAACTAATAACTTTGTTTTGATTGAATTGGTTAACTTAACTTTTCTACTTTGATTTTCAGACATTTTTCCCCCTTAACAAATATAATCCTGTTTTGTATATAATCACGATTACATCATATCATAAAATTTTAACTATGTTATAAAATTATCAAAAATTTTAATATTTTTTGGCACGAATTATGCAATTTATAAAAGTAAGAACAGTTAAAGAAGTGTGTGTTTAACTGAATATTCTGATTTTTAACAACAAGTTATGGTGTTTATTGGTTTATACTGGCACCATTAGCAACCAAGAAGGAGGAAAAATGTTAAAGCAAATGAGAAAAAAGTTAGCAATTATGATTTCGTTAGTATTATTTATTGTTTCTTTTGCACCAAGTTTTACTGTTTTTGAACAATCAAATAACCATTGGGCAGAAGAAACCTATGAAGATTTTCAAGTACATGGATTAGTATCAGAAAATGATAGCAATCTTTTATCAGAAAATATAACTTTTAATGCTTTAGAAAAAATGTTAGCAAAAGCTTTAGGAGAAAAAATTCTAATAAAAGAAGAGATCTTAGCAGAAAAAGATATTGAAGGAATGTTTGTTAAGCGAGGAGTTTTGGCAGAAATAATAGTCAAAGTATTGCACATGCAAAAGCCTGAGGATATAACTGCAATCGAATTTTTAGAAAAAGAAGAAATTTTTAATGGTTACTTAGATGGTTCTTTAAGACCAGACATTTATGCGTCTTTAGGAGAAACGATTACACTTTTAGATCGAACTTTTGGCAAAAAAGTTCTAAGTAGTTCAAGTGATTTCAATGGAGAAACATTTATTTCAAGTAATGTTTTGATTAATCGAGAGGATTTTGAGTTAAAAAATTTCACAATTGATGGAGATTTATATATCGCACCTGGTATAGGAGAAAGTGATTTTACCCTTGATGAAGTAAATATTCAAGGAAATATTTATGTATTAGGTGGGGGCACAGAAAGTATCCGTTTGAATAATTCTAAAATGAAAAATGTAATCGTTAATAAAAAAAATAACAAGATACGTATTGTTTTATCGGGTGATACGCAAATGAAGAAGATGTTACTTACATCTGGTGCAACTATAGAAAATAATAGTTCAGCGTTAAATGCAATAAAAGAAATGACGATTAAAACAGATCAAGAAAAAAGTATTGTTCAATTATCAGGAAATTATAATATTTTAAACATCTATTCACCTATTGAGTTAATAACTAAAAGTAAAGGAACAATTAAAAATATGTCCTTTAATAAAGGATCTATTGGTGCGGTTTTATTATCAGAGGAAACTGTAATTGAAGATCTTTTAATTGATGACCTTGTAACGTTAAAAGGCAATGGCAAAATTAATGCTATGAAAGTCAATGTAGCAGGCGTTCAGTCAGAAATTCAACCAACAAAAATTGTGACGCGTGGACATAAAATTAAATTACCTAAGAAAGAGAAATCAAATAAATCTTCATCGAATAATAATAATAATAATACTAAGGATGATGAAAAATCAGATGAAGAAGAGATCTTTGAAGCGAAAAGTATAGGTCAGCCAGTAGTAGATTTAACTTTTACTCAAACAGGTAATCAGATCAGTGATCATAAGTTAGGGTTTTATTCACCGACTGACTTTAATGAACAACCAGATGATTTTCAAGGTTGGTTATTAGTTTATTCAAAGCATGCCTTTGATACTGTATGGTCAGAAATAAAAGATCTATCTCACGAGACCATTGAAGGGTATTCAGAAACAGGAGAAAATCAAAGAATCTATCAAGTGACAAATTATGGCTGGGCCGATGGCTTAGGCAATACTTTCAGAGCTAATCAGAAGGATCTTGTTACAGGTAAGGACTTTGGACCTGGTTTAAACCACTTCTATGTAGCGACATATACCTCAGAAGGGATTCTTGGTTTAGCAGAAGCGAATGAAGTCATTAATATTTTGCCTTACCCAAAAGATATGGAACTTCATGGAGATGGAGAAATAATCAGTAATTATAGCATTGTTTTTGATTCCTATGACGATGATAGAATAGAAAAGAATTTCTTTCTCTATTCAGAAAAAGGGATTTACGAAATGCAAGCCTTAGTTAAAGACGCTTCTTTAGCGACTGTAGAAGCATGGGCTAATGAAAATAAAGGTGTATTGACAGGTCAGACTTCTGAAGAAATAGTTTTTAATACTAATCAAAAAACTATTAGTGGTGATGCATTTGACTCAGAAAATTATTATGTCTATGGCGCAGCAATTAGTGATGAAGGTGTACTAGATCTTTCTTGGGCAAAAGAAATGATTATAAACAAACCGATACCATCACCAGCAACGGAAATGCTAAATGATGGTCATGGTATTGTTTTACCAGCTGGTGGCAGTACATCCTCTAGTAGTTCAGATAGCGAAGAATTTTATGAGTATATCAGAGAAAGTACAGGCAAAGAAAAACCAAGGATTGCAATTTTTAGTAGTTCAAGGGATAATTTTGAAACAGTTTACAACCATTATTACTTTGATGATCCAACCTATGGTTCTTTAGAAGATAACTTTGAAGCCCTTGGTTTTGAACCAGTCTTTATGCCATTAGCAATAGATAATGCATACTTCTATGCAGATAATGAGTATTTTTCAGAACTTATTAAGACATGTGATGCTGTCTTTTTACAAGGTGGCGATCAAAATAAGCATGCAAGAGCTTTATTAAATGACGATGGATCAGATACAAAAATGATGGAAGCCATTCGTTATGTATATAGTCGTGGGGGTATTGTATCTGGTACCAGTGCAGGTATGGCTGTTATGGGTGAGTATGCTTATGGGTATGGTATACCTTCTGTTGTTTTACAGACCAATGAAACAGAAGAATATTCTATTGCAGATGTACCACTGAGTGGCGACCTATTTCCAGTAGTGGATAATAACAACTTAACAATTCCTGGCATTGGGTTGGTAGCAAATGAAGTATTAAACGATACACATTTTGATGCAAGGGGACGTTTTGGACGATTAGTAGTAGCCATGAGAGATACGAATAAAACATTAGGTATTGGTGCAGATGAAGGCACAGGTCTAGCTATTCAAGAAAATATTGGAGAAGTCGTAGGACACCATGGCATATTTATTGCCGATGCATCAGGAGCAGACTACGCAGATGGAAAAACCTTTAATGTAACAGATTTAACCCTTCATTATTTAACTAAAGGTGACAAATACAATTTTGAAACAGGAGAAGTGATACCAGCTTCAAATAAGACTTTGATTACGACAAGTGATGAAACCTTAGAAATTAGTGAAGATATCTTTAAAGGAGATTATGAGTTTACAAAAAGATTATTAGATTTTTCTATGAATACTGAAGACAGTGTTGAACATGCAGTAAAAACAAGTGGTGAACCATTCTTTATTACTAGGTTTAGAAAAACAGGTACAACTGAAGCTTACACTTCAGATGGGAAATATCTTGATGATCTACTAGTGGATTATAACCAATCAACAATTGTTAATTTAAAGGTAGATGTGGTTGAAGATGATTCTGTTGATACAACACCACCAATAATAACAGATTTTTCTTATGATCCAGTTGAAAAACCTTATACAGTTTATTTTATGATTTTAGATGATAAAAGTGGTATTGATGAATCAACAATTACTCAAGACACAGTTCTATTAACAAGTGATACGAATTCTATTTATTCAACTTCACTAGATTATGATCCAGACTATGGTGACATTAAGGTAAGTATAGTAGAAGATAATTATGTATCAGGAGATATTGTTACCTTTGATGGCATCAAAGACTTAGTGGGTAATGAAATGCCAACTGAATCGTGGTTATTCGAGTCAGGCACATGGCAATTAATAGATGAAGCTTTAGATCTGAAAGCACCAGAAATTATTAGTATCGACCAAAGTGCTGATTATACTGTCTATTTACAGTTAGCTGATGATCAAAGTGGTATTAATACTGAGACTGTTAATCAAACAACTGTAAGAGTTGAGAGTGAAGTGAATACAATATTTGATACGTCACCTGTATATGATGAAGAATATAATGATATTAAGATAAGTATCAAAGAGGATGCTTATGTTGCTGGCGACAGTATTGTGATTGAAGGCATTGAAGACCATGCTGGCAATATCATTGAACCCCATCAATGGGTTTATGATGGTAGTGATTGGCAGAAAGAAGAAATTAATGAAGTAATAATTGATGAAGAAGCCCCAGTGGTACATGATGTTTATCTTTCGTCAAACTATGATGATACAGCTTATATCTATATAACAGATGATATTGGTATAGATGAGGCCACGGTTACAACAGAGTCTGTTGTATTCATTAGTGATAACAATACACTTTATAAAGCACCTAAATATGAAAAAGAATATGATGAAATAAAAGTGCGCATTAATGAAGTAGCTTTCACTACAGGTGCCGCCATAACTATTGATGGTATTAAAGATACAAGTAACAATCCAGTAGAGAAACAAACATGGCAATTTAATGGCATAGAATGGATCAAAGAATAAGAAAGATCAAAAAAGCATTAAAGGCAGTTTAGTTTTAAACCACCTTTAATGCTTTTATACATAGTTTTAAAAATTAATTAAAGAAACAATTCAGGTTCTTTTCGGACTTCTCCACATGTATCAATAAGTTTCTTTGTTAATTTTATGATAAAAGGATGTTCAAATTTCTTTGCGTCTGTAGGACAGACGTGAATACATTTACAACAGTGGATACATAATTCACCATTAATACTTGTGACATCATTATGATTTATTGCTTGGACAGGACAGACCTTTGCACAAAGACCACAGTGAATACATAAATTAGAAGTTATAGGGGCAAAGATGTCACCGCTTTTTCTTTCCTTATAAGGATAATTACCTTTTACTTGAAGGACTTTATCATCAGAAGAATTATTGTTTAGTTTTTTTAAAATATCTTGAGCAAAATTCATTACTATTTCAAGATCCTTTGCATCTGGTCGATTGGTACCAACTTTTCTTGTATAAGAATGTTGTCCAATAAAAGCACCAGCGGCGATAATGTTAAAACCTTGTTCACTTAGTAAATCCTTCATTTCTAGTAATGCATCATCATAGTCTCTATTGCCATAAAGAGCAATGATTACTGTCGGTGTATTATTCCCCTCTAATGTCTTAAAAAAGGTTTCTAAGAGGGGTGGTATACGACCAGCATAAACTGGTACACCTATAATTGCTAGATTAGACGGGTTAAAAGCATATGACTTCTCCCGAGTTTTCTTAGACGTGATATCAATTTTTCTAATGGGTTGATCAAATTCATGAGCTAATGCTGTAACAATTTTTTCAGTTGTGTTTGTTGGACTAAAATAAAAAGTTTGCACTTTTTCAAACATAAAATCTCCTTTGTTTGTTTTTTCTTTAATTATATACTTTTAAGAAAAATATTCAAATCCAAATAACTCTAATTATAATTATTAATTACAAAATAAAAAAAGACGAAGAAACCCTCTATAAAGAAATAATCAATATGTAATTGTAGTTATAGCTTAAAGATGATAAAATTATCATGATAATAGAACCTCTTTTATCTATTGGAATTGTTTGGTCTGGTAACTTAACAATATTACGCTATAGATGAAAGGTCTATTATCAATACATAAAAATTCCTTCGAGGTAGTGATGAAGGTTCACCATTGAGAAATAATTTTGTACAATGTTATGGGGATTAATTGTTAAATAGACTCAAGGAGGTTCAAAATCATGGGTTCTAACATTATTTCTATTGAAGAAATTAAGGAAAAGACAATTCCAATATTAAAAAAATATCCAGTAAATAAGGCAATATTATTCGGTTCCTTTGCAAAAGGAGAGGTTAATAACACTAGTGATATTGATTTATATATTGATACAAATGGGGAGTTAAGAGGACTCGATTTTGTTGGCTTGCTTGAAATCCTTGTTAATGCTTTAGGAATGAAAATAGATTTGATTGATAAATCACATATTAATACAAATGCCTTGATAATACATGAAATTGAAGATGGAGGTATGGTAATATATGAAAAATCAAAAGATTATTCTAAAGATAATTAATTATATAGATACCATATTAAAATACACAGATAATGTTAATTATACTGAATTTATAAATGATAGCATGATGGTAGAGGCATGTGTATTCAATTTGAGTCAGATTGGTGAACTAGTTAATAAATTAGATGAAAAATATATGACAAAATATCCAGAAATGCCTTGGTTTAAAATGAGAGGTTTGAGAAATCACATAGTTCATGATTATGAAGGCGTGAATCTAAAACTGATATGGGAAATTATTGATACGGACATAAAGATATTGAGGCAACAGTTATTGAAGTTAGTTAACTAGTTTCTTTTTTATTACGGAAGTAATTATTTCATGTAAAATATGACAATAAAAGGCGTGAATTATTTGATGCTTTTCGTCGTTTAGTGGCTGTATCAGTGTTTAAAGATTTTGAAAGTTTTTTAAGTGATTTTATGCCAAATATAATAAAAGCCTGTCAATTTGAAAGAGTTTTAAAGAAAGTTTCAAATATCTTTGTTTAGATATAACAACTAATAATTAAAAAAATATTATGTCTCTGTAAAAGCAGAGATTTTTTTGTTAAAGTTATAATTTTTTAAATAATTAAAACGAATTAAAGAAGAGTATAAACTAAGAATCACTGAGTTTTCATTCGGAAGATTTAATAATTATATTATGTAATAATAATGTAAAGCTTATATAATAGAATCAATATATTGCTTATCTTTCATCTCTTAAAATGTTATAATTATTCTAACAGAGAAAATTGATATTTGGAGGTTATTGTATGAGTAAAGTAGCAAACATGTTAAATATGATTTTATATTTAACACATCATGAACGGGTTAAAATAAAAGAGATTTCAGAATTTTTAGAAGTCAATACTCGAATGGTTAGACTTTATAAAACAGAGTTAGAACAAGCTGGTGTTTATATTGATTCTAAAAAAGGACGTTATGGTGGCTATGAACTAAACAATCAAAAGATGATTAAAAATTTAGGTTTAACTTTTGATGAAATTAATGCTTTAAATATGGCAGAAAAATATTTAAATAAAGAAGATTCATTTCCATATATTAAAGAATTTACTCTAGGGATGCAAAAGATAAATCATGAAATTCCTGATTATATGCTCAATACAAGAAAAGTTGAAATTAAAAGTAAAGGTAAACAAAATGCTTATAAATTAGAAGAAGATTATTACTTAGAACACATCTATTCAGCTATTATAAAAAAACAAAAATTAAAAGTTAAGTATTATTCTTTAAGTAGTGATGAGACTAAAACAAGAACAATTCATCCATATGTAGTTATTTTTTATTCAGGCTTTGCTTATTTAATTGCTTATTGCGAAACAAGAAAAAAAGTCTTAAATTTCAAAGTCATTCGAATGAAAAAAGTCCAATTCTTAGATAAAAAGTTTGAAAAGAAAAAAGATTTTAACTTAGAAAAAATGATAACACCAGGTTATGGTTTTATTAATGATGAATGGATCACAGTTAAATTAAAAATAGATTTTCCTAAGTCTTATCGGATTAGAGAAAAAATAATTGTTGAAAACCAACATATTGAATTGTTAGATGATAAAAGTATTATTTTTACTGCAGATATGATTAGTAAGCAAGAAATCATTGCATGGATTTTAAGTCTTGGATCGGATGTTGAAATCATAAAACCAATCTCTTTAAAAGACGAAATAAGAAAAGAACTAAAAAAAATGATAAATAAATTATAACCGCATAGATATTGCCGGGTTGTTTGTTATAATTTAATTAACAAAGGACAGTTAAAACATACGTTCGCAAGAAAGGAGAAAAATGTCTAAGTTGGTGAATAATCTATACAAAGCAGCTCGAAAAGCAAATGATCTTGAAACCTTAGCTAGTGGCAATCCAAAACGCATAGCAAAACGAGTTAAGAATAAGTATCTTGGCCGAAAATTACTCAAATGGTTATTTAAGTAAAATAGAATTATTAAAGGAGAGTGAATTGCAAATATGAGGAATTTATTTGTTGGTATTTTAAGATTAATAAAGTTGCGGTTTATTCGAACAACAACTTGAAGAACAAAAAAGAAGTAATGAGTTATTGCTTAAGTTAGTAAAAGAGGATTCAAGACCTGCAATTGAAAAAATGAAAAAAGAGAATAATTCTTTGGAAGGTTAAAGTAAGTTGGGAGCATATTATAGCTTTAAAAGTAATATAAGGTAAAGAATATGCTAGTATTTAAAAATATGAGAACTAGTAAAAATCTTATGAAGCATTATACGAGTAATGGAACAAAATTTGTTAAAAGCTAAGTATAAAAAGTAATAATATAAATTTAACAAGCTTTATTCATGGAAAATTTATCTGGCCTGTTTAGTTAAAAGTAACTTTTCCATCTTTTAAGTAGTAACGAACTAAAAGAATATAAATGAGTCATAATAATAGTTTAAGAAATATTATGTGAATTAAATAATAGGATGATTTAATATATATATGGATGAACTTAAAAAATCAAAAGAATTCTTTATCAACTGATCAGATTTTAGTTGTAGCTGAAAAGAAAAAAATGAGCTTCAAAATTATCAATATTGGAGAATAATATCATAAGTACTTTACGATGATATAAATATTTTAACAGATTTTCCCTATATCAAATGACACTAGAGTATATGTCATGTAGGAAAAAATATATCGCTAATATGAGATTTACTAATTAAAAAAACAGTGATTTATTCTAAATCACTGTTTTCAAAAATAAATAGTTCTTCAACTGTTGAGTTTAGAGCACGAGCAACTTTTACAGCAAGTATAAGCGAAGGATTATATTTACCTTTTTCTAAATATACAATAGTTTCTCTTCGTACACCGACCTCTTTAGCCAATTGTTTTTGAGTTATACTAAAACGTGCTCTAAGTTCTTTTATTTTAGTTTTCATATTAACTCAATTCCTTTTTACGCAATATTATTAAAGAAATAAGAAAAGAAATCCCCATTACTAGTAAACCAGCTATTAACAAATCATCTTTATCAAAGTATTTTTGAAAGGCAAGCAATAAAATCCAAAAATATAATGAAATAAAATATGCTGAACCAGCTGCATACATTCTAATTTTTTTTGTTCTTTCATCATCACTAGGAATATTATCTTTTAAATTTTGATAACAATCTTTTATGAGAAATAATAGGATTCCTATAACTATACTTGCTATGACAACTAGTAATAATCCTATTTTGTAATTACCATTTGAAAATAAATCTGTAGCAAAAATGAAAACACCTATAATCATTGAAATTAATACTGCTAATAAAAGACTCAATTTAGTTTTATTATTCATATAAAACGCTCCTCTCTGAAAAGTTATATATATCTAACTTTATGTTAGAATTATATAACGTTTTTCATATACTGTCAATACTTTTAATTTAAAATAAACTATTGATCTCTGTGTAGTATAATATAAATTAGCTCTAAAAGTATTAAGCTGAAGAATAACTCACTTTACACTTCAGGATTGTAGAATTAATAAATAGTATAAGTTGGAAATTTTTATACCTTCAGACAAGTCTTAAACCCGGATAAATAGGATATGCAACCGTGGTTGACAAATTTACAAGTTGACTAGATAGGTACACTTTTTGATTGACAAAAGCAATATTGACATACATGTATGTCAATGATATTCTGATAATATAGATATTTCAAACAAAATGAGATATAAAAGGAGATTTTATGTCAAAACTACAGTATATAAAAGCTTTTGAAGATACTATTTCTGTAACAGATTTTAAAAAAAATCCTTCAAAAGTTTATAAGAAGTTGAAGAATGATCACGAAATTGTTATTACAAAAAAACAAGATGTTCTAGGTGTATTAATTAATAGAGATACTTATGAAAAGAAAGAACAGTTAATTAGTAGATTACAAGAAAGATTAGAATATTATGAAATTCATAGCGGACTATTAGAATCTGCTAAAAACAATAAAACTTATACAGAAAAAAAAATGCGTGAGCAGCTAAATTTATAAATATTCAATTAAATAAAAATCCCTTGAAGACACTAACCGTTTCCAAGGGATTTTTTTCCTATGCGTTGGTTTAAATTATTTAAATGCATAGTAAGATAGTTAAAAAGTATTTTATGAGCAATATCAAAATAAGATAAAGTTATTGAGTAAAAATGGAGGGAATTATATTGCATTTTAAGAAACGAATGATCCTATTATTAATCATATTACTAGTGACATTAAATGGTTGTAGTTTAGAATCAAACAAAAATGAGCAATCTGAAAGTATTGAGCAATCTAATGAGAAGGAAATCTTAGAAAGTGAAGTTGAAGAATCCAAGTCGAGTAATGATAATATTGCAGATAATAATAATTCAACTACTGAAAAAAATGAAGATTCACTTAATAAAAGTGAAGAAGAAAATATTTCTACAGATGAAAAAGTTACTAATAATAAAAGTGGTTTGTCTCCATTCAAAGAAAATAGATTATGGGGTTATAAAAATGAGAATAATGAAACCATTATTAAACCTCAGTTTATTGAAGCCAATGAGTTTTCAGAAGGGTTAGCATATGTTCAGGGGGTTCCTAATGTTGGTCCGGGTTTTATAAATACAAAAGGTGAGATGCTCTTTAATTTATTTGCAAATGAAGTTTTTCCATTCAAAGAAGGTAAATCTAAAATAATTATTGATTCTCATACAGGCTTTATAGATAAAAAAGGAAATCTAATTTATGATGAAAAATCACAGCTGATTCCAATAAAATCGAGATATGGCTGGATTTATATTACAAAAGATGATGAAAAGATAGCAATTATGGGTGATTTCGTAGAAGCTGATGAATTTATTAATGGTGTTGCAGTTGTTAAACTAAGAGATGGGTATGCATATATTAATAAAAAAGGCGAGTATGTCTTAAAAGAACTTCAGGAAGCATATCCATTTGATGATAATAAAGCTTTAGCTATGAAAAATAATGAATGGGCTTATTATGATAAAAATGGTGAAAAAATTGAATTGAAATATAATGATGATGGATTAGCTGAAATTAATTTAGGAGAAAAAATTGGCTTTATTGATCAAAATAAACAAATAGTAAAAAATGAAGATGTTTCATTAAAACTATGGGAATATAATGGCAAATATGGATATATGGATCAAAAGGATAAGATTGTAGTTACTCCAAAATACTATGAGGCTACACCAATTGAAAATAACATTGGGATGATTAAAGGTAATGGTAATCATTTTTATAAGAAATGGAGCTTTATAGATGATAATGGCGAAGAAATTATAGAGCCACAATTTGATGAAGTAACTGAATTTGGAGATAATAATATTGCCGCTGTTAAGAAAAATGGTAAATGGGGGTATATTGATAGAAAAGGCGAATATATTATAAATCTGATCTTAGATAGTATAGAAAAGTTTTCAGATAGTCAGGCAAAAATATCTTATAATAGTTTAAATGGACTGATTGATAGTGATGGAAAGTTCATATTTGATGAGGATTCAAAAATAATGCCATATAGATTTGAAATAAATAATGGCACTTACCGTTACGGATATGTTACTAAGAATAATAAAAAAATTGTGGAAATGCCTAAGTACGAATATACAGGGGAATTTAAAAATGGTCTCTCATTAATCAAAGACGAAGAATATCTAGGCTATTATAATAGTTCTGGTCAAATCCAACTAGAAACGAAATTTTCACAAATCAGAGATTATAAGGAAGAAATGGCAGCTGTGAAAACAGATGGTCAATGGGGTTTTATTGATGATGAAGCAAATATAGTGATCAAGGCAAAATATGATTATGTCAATGATTTTGATAATAGTAAAGCAAAGATAATTGACAAAAATATGTATGCATATATTAATAAAGATGGTGAAATAGTAGAGGATTTTAAAACAATTGAGTCAATTGATCAATATACTTATGATAACATCGATGAGTTATTAGATATTATTAATAACTATATTCATGTTGCCAACGAAGAACTTTCTGAGGAAATGATTTTTGATTTAATTTCAGTTTTAAAAAGTAATACAATGAAAGACTATGAAAACTTTAAAACTAAAGGTGAGTATAGCAACTATTTATTCAATTACTATATTAAAGATAATGAACTATTCTACTCAGATTACTTTATTGATTATAATGCTATTAAAGATAATTATGGAGAATACCTATCTAAAGAATTTAATCGATATTTAGCATATGCATACGAATCTAAGAATGATTCATGGATGCATGATGCTGTAATTACAATTCCAATTGAAAAATTAGCAGAAAGACTACTTAAATATGAAGACTTTGTTAATAATAATCAAGAATTTCCTTTAATAAACACCTTATATGATGACCTATACAAAATGACAAAAGTATTTATTTATCCTTATTCTGGAAATATGGCTGGAATTTACATTACAGGTAATAATCAACCTAGTGAAGACTTATTAAAGGCATATGAAGTGGTACTGGATTCTAATCTAGATGCTCCAATAGTAAAAGAAGCTATTGGTAAAATTGTAAATGCTTTAAATATGAGTGACGATAATAGTTTTGACGATTTAGATTTAAAAGAATTAGGAGCTGAAACAGTACTTGAAATGAAAAATAAATATGAATAAAATAATAATTAAGTTTAGGTAGTGTCTAGAGTTTAATGAAAACAGAGTTCAAACTTAATTTATTACAAAACTCTTTTTTAAGAAAATTTCGAAGAGTTTATTAGGTAGTCAGGAAAACGAGAAATATAAGGAAAAACGGAGTTATGGTGTTTAATTTCTAATAATAAGTTTTTAATGAATCTATACTAAAAGCTCAACCGATTTTGTCAATTAAAAAAGTGAATTATTTATCAATTAAGTTGTGTAATAGTTGTAGAGTTACAACTTAAACACTTCTAATAAATAGTTAAAAGTATTAAATTAAATAATCCTATATATTGGAATTTTAATATTTATGGGAAAATTGAAAAAGTACTTGCTATAGATATACTCATAGCATATAATTAAAGTAAGAAAAAACCACACATGCTAGTGTGTGGGAAAATTTTAGGCTAACCCTTAATGTTAGCGAATTAGGTTATTTTGTTAAAAAAGCTTGGATATAGGGCCAAGCTTTTTTTATTGCAAAAATGACTGCTATTGCTAATAATTCTGCAATAATTTCATTGATCATATCTATCACCTCTCTCCTGGTTATATTTAGGAGAAAGATGAAACCATCATCTTCCTCAATTGTTAGAATATTACGCTAACAAAAGAGTTATCTAATTTTTTATTATCTTTATTTTATCATAAGATTCTATTATTATAAATTGAATAATAAGTTTTATTAAATAGACTTAATTTTTATGATTGGTTCTATGTCAAGAAATCAGACACATTCAGTTATAATTTTTCTATGCTAATAAAGAACTTGAATATTCATGAGGTGTCATATAATTAATTGATCCATAAATGTGTTCACTATTGTACCAACTTTCAATATATTTAAATAATGTTAACTTAGCATCAATATATGATTTGAATTTAGTATGATGAATAAATTCTTTTTTCATCATTAGATGATATAATTCAATTCCTCCGTTGTTATAGGGTTTTTTTAGAGCTACAAGAGACTGTTAAACCAAATGATTTTGCTGGATTCATGAAGCTTTATTAGAATCTGATAAAAACAAAAAACTTTTTCAGAAGAAGAAATGCGCGAACAGCTAAATATATGATTATTCAATTAAATAAAAATTCTTTGAAGACACTAACCGTTTCCAAGGGATTTTTTTATACTATGATTCATTCATAAATTAATTAGAGGGAATAGCTCTTATCAGAGAATCTTCGAATTAGCTTGTTTATTGACATAAATACAACAAAAGATATTGTTATCCTGCTAATATAAAAATGCGATAAAATTATTGAAATGCAAGGTATTATATTGCATATAGATGTTTAGTGTAAAATGAAAATATTTCACCAACTATTCTCGATAATACTCTTTTTATGATAAAATAAGGACAATTATAGATTCATTATTACGAAAGTGCTTAAAGGAGTGGAGTATGACAATGAAATCAAAAAATAACGAAGGAAGTCAAAGTAGACAAGGTGCAACACCATTCGTTCAAACATATTTTCATGGAACAAAGGCTGACTTAAAAGTTGGTGACCTAATTGAAGTTGGTTTTAATTCAAACTATGGACAAAGAAAAAATGCAAAATACATTTTCTTAACTGCTACATTGGATGCTGCTATTTGGGGTGCTGAACTTTCCAAGGGAGAAGGACGAGAAAGAATTTATTTAGTTGAACCAACAGGAGAAATTGAAGATGATCCTGATTTAACAGACAAAAAATTTCCAGGTAATCCAACTCAGTCTTATCGCTCTACTGAACCATTTAGAGTAGTAGGAGAAGTTTCAGTATGGCAAGGACACCCCGACATGGAAATTAAAGCAATGAAAAATACATTAGAAAAACTTAAAAAACAAGGCATTCATTCGTTAAATGACTAAATGATTATTATTAATAGGTCGAATACTAAAAATGTCACTATCGCCTACTTTTTCATTAATTAAAAATAAATTCAATTGTAATTATCATTTTTGAAAGGAATGCAGGAATTGAAAAGATATGCTAAAAACAAAAACTTAAGAGAATCATGGACTGGATAATAAGTGGGGGAAAGGCAAAAAAATTAGATTGTAATTTAGCAAGTTTGGACGTAAGAATATTGCGAAAGCATACGCCACTCATTATTAACGAGCCAAAGAAAAAAATGAAATTGATTGATGATATTTGTTATTAAGAAGTTTTGAACTGATGCACCAATGTTTTTGAAAACGAAAAAATGATGGTGAATTGAGTCTTTTCTTGATTAGTGGAGAAAACAAATTTATAAGTCACTTTTTAAAAATAATAAGTGTTTGATGTAATGAATATATAATTTGTAAAGGGCGGAAAAAAGCCATAAAATCATCACAAAAAGTCTTATAGCTAACAGTGTAGAATCTGGTCCATGGGATAAATGGGAACCAAGAAGATACAGATAAGTTGTGGTGATTGATTTAGATATTTTGAAGCTTTTATTTAATGACCTGAAAAGAAGAAAAATTATAAGGAGCAAAGATGATTTGGTACATATTAAAAGCTTATGTAGAAATTAAAAATGAAAAATATACTAGTTCCATGAAAGACTTAAGTAATTTGAGTAAGATGACATTAGGCGGATTAATTATTTCTGGATTAATTTTCTATTATTCAATAGGATTCTTAAAAAGCTATGGCGTGAGCCTCGTTAGTTTTTTAGTTATGATTGGGATGATGTTCTTAATTAAGGTTTATGTTCAAAATGAAAATCAAATGAATCATAAAGAAAATTTTATTATTTATAAAAATCAAGTCAATGATTTACGGAAATTATTAAAAAAAGATAATTACAGTTTATATAGTAAGGGAAAGTTGAATTATTTAATTAATAAATCTGATGAAGAATTGAGCAATTATAAAAATCAAAATAACTACTTTGATAAATTGTTAAAGTTCTTTTCAACAATAGGCATGCCAATCATATTATTATTTTTCAGTATCATTAGTAAATCTTTAAACTGGGAAGATCAAATAATAATACTAGTCGCAATTATTAGCTTTATTTTATTTATTTATGAAATTAAAAAAAATATTGATGAGTGGTTGAATAGAGATTTTACAAATTTAGAGGGTTAAAAGACAACTTAGAGTCCATATTGATTTGGGATTTCTTATAAAAGTATTTCTATCTGTTTTCCATTCTTATGTAAGACTTATCATTAAAAAAAGCTTCTACAAAACTATAGAAAGTGGATTGCCTACACAAGATGAGAAAGGACTAAAATAATAGTTGTTTTTACTTATTAAAATCGAAAGGTCAGGGTTAACCAAAACATTATGGATAAAAAAAATTTAAATTTATTAATCGGAAAAATGCAGAAGAAAGATTTATTAGAAGTAATCGGTAAAATGGCAATGGTTAGTGACGCTGAAGAAATTTTATTAAATTATTGCAAAAATGACCAGACTTTAAGTAATAAAAAAATTATTTATGAGAAACAATTATTAAACCATTGGCATATTGCATATGGTATTATAGATGATGCCAATAGTTATGGTGGCTGCTCTTATGAGGATGAAGAACTAGCCTGTGATGAACTTTACGAAATGGAATCAATACTGAAAGAACATGATATTTCTTGGAAAATCAGAAAAGAAATATTAGATGAGATGTTAGAGCAAATAATATATGATAATTCTTCTTTTAATGACATATTATTTGATATTATTTATAATGAAATTTGTCAAAATGATAATGAATATCTATATTTAGCAGATTTATTATCAAAACATAATGGCAAGTATTATAAAAAAATAGCAGCGTCAATCTATTTTCAAAGAGGAAATGATAAAAAATTTCTTGAAATACAAAAAGAAAATCTTGAATATGCTTCGGATTATATTAAATTAGCAAAATATTATCAAAAAAATAAAGAAATTGATAAAGCATTAAAAATTGCATGGGATGGATTATCTAAATGTGACAGTCGATTAGATGAGATTTATAAGTTCTTATTTGATTATTATACAAAAAAAGATGACGAAGCAATGCTTTGGGAACTCTATAATAAGGGGAAAAATAAAAGATTCAGTTTAGATTATATAACAGAATTAATGTATAATTATTTTGAAAAGCAAAATGATATTTCAAATCAGAAAAAAATGTTATTGAATTTAATAAATATAAGTAGTCGAAATGATATTGGTAAGTGGTATAAAAAATGTAAAAATGAACTGAATGCGAGTGAATGGGAAAAAGAAAAGGATCAGATTTTAGCAAAGGTTAAAAATACAAATATTCATTTATATTTAGACATTTGTCTTGAAAATGAAAATACTAAAGAAGTACTAGATTATCTTTTAAAAACAACAAATCGTCGAAGTTTTAGTAATATTGATTCTGGTCATAGATATAGTAAAAAACTATCAAAGTTCTATCCAAATGAAATTTTAGAATTGTATTGGAAAGAAGTAAGAGCTTTTGTAAATATGGGAAAAAGAAAGAACTATAGCCATGCTGTTAATGTATTAAAAGAAATTAAAACTATTATGAGTAACAACGACCAGAAAGATGACTGGAAAATGATGTTTCGTGAATTGAAAGAAGAACACAGTCGTAAAAGACTATTTATGGAAGCACTCAATGCTCTAAAATAGACAGTATGTAGTCAATTTGCATAAACGTATTCATTTGATTCGTATTTGAATATATTTGTTCCTTGATGAATAGATTTATGTTATAATTAACATAGTCATTTAACACTTGATGAACACATTAATGAAAGGATGAATATATTATGATGTCATTTAAAAACGATCAATTAAAAAAAATGAATGTACCAATGAATATTGTTAAGTTAATTGGAAAAATAAATGAGTATAAAGGCAAACAAGATTTGTATATAGAACAAGCACCACAAATCTTAGACAAGCTACAAGAAGTTGCAATAATAAAAAGCACGAAAGCATCCAATAGCATTGAAGGCATAGTGATTACAGACAAGAGACTTAAAGAAATAATGAAAGATGATACAGATTTAAAAGAACGCTCTGAAGGAGAAATAGCAGGTTATAGAGATGTTCTCAATACAATTCATACTTCCTATGATGCGATTCCTGTTACTTCGAATATAATTTTACAACTTCATAGAGATATGTATAAATATATATCGGAACCTGGTGGTAATTTAAAAAAACAAGACAATATCATTGGTGAAATTCTACCTAATGGGGAAAAATATATTCGATTCAAGCCTGTTGCTGCATCAAATACACGACAAGCTATGGAGACACTATGTAATTTTTTAAATAATGATATTCAGGAACAAAAGATAGAGCCATTAATTTTGATTGGTGCTTTTATTTTAGATTTTCTTTGTATCCATCCATTTAGTGATGGTAATGGTAGAATATCAAGATTATTAACACTATTATTGTTATATAAATATGACTATCAAGTAGGGCGATATATCAGTTTGGAAAAAATAATAGAAGATAGTAAATCCAGTTATTATAAGACATTAAAAAAATCTTCAATTGGATGGCATGACGGAGAACATAATATTTTTTTCTGGTTAGAATATTTTTTAGGGACTTTATTAGCTGCTTATAAAGAATTTGAAGATCGAGTAGGTTTAGTAGAAATGAAGAAAGGAAATAAGAGTTATAGAGTAGAGCAAGCTGTCAAAAATATTATTGGTACTTTTTCGAAAGATGATATAAGAAACGCATGTCCTGATGTATCAGATTCAACAATTAATAGAGTTTTCAAGCAATTAAAAAAAGAAGAGTTCATAGATGTTTT
>Ga0306868_1000616_pt1 | contig 21741 bp, 25 predicted proteins | sample AntRauTorckE6832_FD_190411 | JGI IMG/M metagenome (GOLD analysis project Ga0306868, IMG submission 190411) | Saline lake microbial communities from Rauer Islands, Antarctica - Metagenome Torckler E6 #832 (v2) (version 2) | ecosystem: Environmental > Aquatic > Non-marine Saline and Alkaline >... | reverse complement strand
TTGAATAATACGTTTGCGATCTTCCCATGTGAAATTTTTTCTTTTTGCCATAAACATCAACTCCTTCTTGATTAAATTTATCTTATCACGTTTGAGGTGTTTACGACAACTATCCTAACACATAGGGAAATGTTAGATAAATGATAATGCTTATCATTTTCAATATTATGTTATTTAGTTTAAAAATGGGGTATTTAAGTAATGAAGTATTAATTTTAATATGAAAGAGGATTATGATGACACATAAAATTTTGTCTGTAAAGGATGTAACAAAAATAATTAATCAAAAGAAAATAATTAAAGATATCAGTTTAGAAATTTCACAAGGTGAAATTTATGGATTTTTAGGGCCCAATGGGGCTGGAAAGTCAACAACATTACGTATGATTGTTGGCCTAACGCGACCAACTTCTGGAGATATTACTATATCTGGGTATTCTATTACAAAAGATTACGTAAAAGCTATGGCTAATGTTGGCTGTATTATTGAAGAACCGACTTTGTATGAATATATGAGTGGCTTGAAAAATTTAGAAATCCTTGGCTCCATGTCAAATAATGTTTCAAAGAAAGATATTATTGAAGCTGTTGAGCTTGTTGGTATGACACATCGAATGAATGATCAGGTGAAAACTTATTCTATGGGAATGAAGCAAAGAATTGGTTTGGCTCAAGCTTTGATTCACCAACCAAAGTTATTAATATTAGATGAGCCAACAAATGGATTAGATCCTCAAGGGATTTACAAATTTAGACAAATTATTAAAAGCCTTGTAAAGGACAAAGGTATTTCGGTTTTACTATCTTCGCATCTTATTTCAGAAATACAATTGATGTGTGATAAAGTCGCAATTATTAATAAGGGTAAGATTATAAAGAAAGCTAGAGTAGAGGATTTATTATTATCTAATCGAATTTCTTGGGTACTTGATCTTCCTAAAAAAGGCAAAACAATACTAAAAGAACAATTTAATATTGAGTCAAGCATTATTGAAAACAAATTATTTGCGAATATAGAAGAGCATTTAATTGAAGCAGTTAATTCAGTTTTTATTAATGAAGGTTTAAAAATAAAATATGTTTCAACAAAAAAGAAAACTTTAGAAGATTTATTTTTAGAATTAACTGCTTATAAAGCAATTGATTAAGAGGTGGCGATGAGATGATTACTCTTATTAGAAATGAAATATATAAAACCCTTCTCAAAAAGAAAATTATATTAATAACAATCCTTTTGATTTTATTCGTAGGGTTATTTTCTTATGGAGAAAATTATATTTACAACCAAAGAATCAATGCATTTTTAGAAGAATCGAATCAAGGGGACTATAGTTGGGAAAATATTGCTAATCAAAGATTAGAACGTTTAAAAAAGAATTTAGAGAGTTCTTATATACCAGAAAGAGGTATAAAGTCAATTAAAATACAAATTGAACAGCTGGAATATTTCATTGATAATAATATAAATCCCGTCACACCAAGTGTTGCTCGGTTTAATGTTGAATTCGTTAAGCAATCCGTTACTCTTTTTTTACCATTATTAATTATAATACTCGGTGCCGATTTAATATCTGGTGAGTTTTCAGATAAAACGATAAAAGTCTTACTGACAAGAGCTGTACCAAGATGGAAAATTCTTATGAGTAAACTGATTGCTTTATTAATCATGACAACACTTATAATTTTGTTGATGGCATTGATTTCAACAACTGTTTCAAGATTATTTATTGATCGGCTGGGCTTTGATGAACCTGTGGCCACAGGTTTTCAATTTGTAAATGGTGAATTAAGTACAGGATCAGTTATTCGTATCACAAGCCTTAAGTACACTTTACTGAATTATTCATTAGCATGGTTTGTTGCTTTAGTAATGTCAGCTATTACCTTTATGATCTCTACATTAGTAAAAAGTGTTGGTTCAGCTATTGGTATTATCATGGCTTCATTAATCGGTGGACAATTTTTGCAATTTTTTCTATCGGATTGGGTAATGGTTAAATATTTTTACGTTACTAATTTGGATTTAACAAAATATTTAACTGGTTCATATCAGCAAGTAGAAGGGATGAGTTTGGTTTTTTCAGTACTGGTACTATCGGCATGGGCGATTGCATCAATTCTTATAAGTTTCTTTGTCTTCTTAAGAAAAGATATATTGGTTTAGATGTATATGAAAGGGGTTCATAATGTATAAAAAAATAGTGTTTCCCACATTACTACTCATTTCAATGATTAGTATAGTTATTTTTGTGAGTGGGTTTATTGAATCAATTACTATTACAACTAATAAGAATATGAGTGAAGAAAAGGAAGAAGGTACAATGGATAAAAATAAAGAGTTATCCTTCTCTGATGATGGGGATACAATGGATATTTTAATTTTAGGGGATTCCATCGGATCCGGGGCTGGCGATGAAGAAGGCGAAGATATTGGTCGGCGTTATGTAGAAATGCTTGATGATAAAGATACTATGAATACCATTAATTTATCCCAGAGTGGTTCAAAAAGTATAGATTTGGTGGATAGCATTAATAGTGGGGAATTTGATGAAATTATAAAAAGAGCGGATCTAATCATTTTATCTATTGGTGGTAACGATCTAAAAGAAATATTAGATTCTAGTGAATTAAATTTACTTATTGATTATGACAATATACTTTCAAAATACATGAATAATTTAGAAGGAATCATTACCGGTTTAAAGAAAAACAATAGTTTTGCTGAAATTATTCACATTGGGTTATATAACCCTTATGGTGAAACATTGAATCAAGAAAAAATAAATCTATTGATGAATTGGAATTATGAATCTCAAAAATTAGTAGAATCATATGCTAAAATGCTTTATATTCCAACATATGATTTGTTTAAGTATAATCTAGAATCCTATCTAAGCATAGATCAATTTCATCCCAGTGCTAATGGTTATGATGCAATAACAAAACGGTTATACAATGTGTTAAACGGTTTGGAATAAGTAAAATTGAGGAGGTTTTTTATGACATACACGTTAGGATTTTATTTAGGTGTAAGCATAGTATTTTTTTATAGTTTATCGATTTTAAATTTTTTCGTTAAGTATATTAATAAAAAATATAGAAGTGAAATCAATTCAAGTAAAAAACTGAAATCAGTATTTAATCCTTTTATGAGATTTATTGTTAAAAATCATAAACTATTTGGTATTTTAACAGTTATTGCTCTTATTGCTCACTTTACTATTCAATATTCAATTTATGGTCTTAGTCTTACAGGACTTGCGGCTGGCAGTATATTAATTTTGCAGGTTAGCCTAGGTATATATGTTTATAAAAATAAAAAAAGAAATGGCTTAATTTTTCAAAGTCATCGTTTAGTAGCGATCATATTACTTATTCTAATTTTCATACATATCTATTAACTTATTTGATTTTATTGGTAATAATAATTCAAAAGATAGATTTTTTGTAAAGGAATAAAGAAATAGGATATTGAAAAGATGACAATCCAAATTTGAGAAAATATATTACTATTAATTGTTTATGAAAAATAGCGATTAAGCATCCATGTGAGATGTTTAAATCGCTATTTTTAAATTCATAAGGTATTTAGATAAGGAAAGAACTTTAATTGATGTAGATTAATAAATGGTGTGGTTAGTAAATTGACAATAGATAAACTTAGGTGTAAACTATATTTATAGCAACTATATACATAGCGGATATAGTAGGAGGCGAATCAGTTTATGAAAGAAAATCAATCTTTGTTTTGTAAAAATAAGTCACATAAAATGAACAGATTTTTAGAAGTTTGTTTATTATTACTTTTGCGTGATTCCCTTGGTTATGGATATGCCTTGATGGATCAGTTAGAGGATTTTGGTTTTTCTAAAGATGATATTAATGTAAGTACACTTTATAGAACTTTAAGAAAAATGGAGGAAGAGTCATTCGTTTCTTCCTTTTGGCAAGAAGGTGGACCAGGCCCACGACGTAGAGTTTATAAGATTACAGAAAGTGGCAAAAAAAATCTTGACCAATGGATTAAAATTTTAGAAATCCGAAAAAATAGAATCGAAGCACTAATAACGAGATACAAAGAAAAGACAGTTGAGTAAGAATCGTTTAAAATAAGGAGATTATTATGAAAATATTTGATTTGATGAACCTAGAAGCTAAAGGTTATGAAAAGAGAAATGTTAATGTATTTTTTAAAAATGATATTTTTAAAACACGGGTAATTGTACTTGAAGCCGGTGGTAAAATCCCTGAATGTCAGATGGACAGCTATGTTTTATTTTATGTTGTCAAAGGTGAGGTAATTCTAAATAAAAATAATGAATCATCTATTTTAAAAGAAAATCAGGTTTTTATTAGTGAACCGGCGGTACTTTCAATGGAATCTGATAGAGGTGCAAGAATTATGGGTGTACAGATTAAAAACAAAAAATAGGTAGGTGTAATAATGAGTATAATTGTTATGATTTATAGTTTGTTAATCATCTGTTTAGTTATTTCAATAATAAAAAGTAAGGAGAAATCTAAAAAAGCTTTTAAGATTGCTATGAAAGCACTGCTTAAAACAGCGCCAAGTCTTTTAACAGTATTAGGAATTGTTGGATTAACTTTAGGAATATTGACACCAGAAACAATATCTAAACTAGTGGGATCTGAAGCGGGATATTTAGCAACGATTATGGCGGCGGTTCTAGGAGCAATAACACTAATTCCTTCCTTAGTTGCTTTTCCACTGGCAGGTTCATTACTGCGCTCAGGGGCAACAATAATGACCATTTCTGCATTTATCACAACGCTAGTTATGGTTGGAATCGTAACAGCACCAATGGAGATAGAAACTTTAGGCAAAAAATTTACGTTGTTACGAAACAGTTTGGGATTTTTAGCTGCGCTTATTATTGCTGGAATTATGGGGGTGATTTTATAATGACTACCGTTAAAAAATTTAAGATGCCAATAATCATAGGCTTTGTGTTTGTATTTTTATTTTTCTATGACCCATCAACTGCTGTAAAGTCATCTGGCGTAATGTGGAATTATTTTAAAGAAATGGCAATAATCATGCCGGCTGTATTTTTAATAATGGGGTTAATGGAAGTTTGGGTTTCAAAAGATAAAATTCAAATGTGGTTGGGTAGTGGTTCGGGTATACGGGGAATTGCAATATCTCTTTTTCTAGGAACATTACCAACGGGACCGCTTTATGTTGCATTTCCCATGACTGCATCCCTTTTAAAAAAGGGTGCAAGTATAACAAATATGGTAGTATTTTTAGGTTCTTGGGCAGCCCTTAAAATTCCACAGTTGATGGTTGAAATAAAGTTTATGGGACTATCATTTGCAGCCTTAAGATTTGTTTTAACATTTTTCTTCTTGATCATTATTGGTGTATTAATGGATTTTATCCTAGAAGAAAATTATATGAAAGAAAAAATTAATAAATGAAGGCGCTTTATAATTCGTTGAAACTAAAAAAGTCTTTCAAAAATATGATGAAATAATGTCATATTTTGAAAGACTTTTTTGATTATTTAATAATAATCTCATTTTCAATTGTGATTGATGGGTCCAAACTGTGAAGAACAAAACATCTTTGATGAGATTTTTCTAAAATTTCTTTAGCTTCTTTTTGTGATAAATCACCAATGAAAGTAGCAGAAATTGTTATTTTCTCAAATAACTTAGGTGGATTATTTGACTTCGAGCCTTTTACAGAAATATCAAAATCCTTTAATGATACGCCTAATTCTTTTGCTGCTGGCATAATAAATAAACCTGTACAGCTGCCAAGACTCATGAGTAATAAATCAGGTGGTGAAATATATCCATCTAAATTTTTTGTTGGACTAATGAGTATTTTTTCTTTATCTTTTGTAGTGCCTTTGAAATTTCTATCTTCTAACCATTTTATATTTATATTCATCTATTTAATATCCTTTCCGCTTATTTAATATTTGGTGTTTTTACATTAAGTACTTTGAAATCTTCATCTTGATCTGCCCATAAAGCCATCTCTGTATTCGGTGGACAAAGAACAATATCCTTCTCTTCAACAATTGATTTTTCTTCACCTATTTGAATAGTACCTTTACCAGATACAATATAGAAAAATACATCAACAGGGACTTTATGAGGTGGTACATGGTCCCCAGGACTTAACTCTAAATTCATTACTTTTGTGTTTTCGTGATTAATTAATTCCTTTGCAATAACGCCTCTTTTGTTCTTCTTGCCTTCAATTTTGTTCATTTTAATAATTTTCATTTTTCATGCCTCCTTAAGTGCATAGGTTAAATAGTCTTTTAACTCTTTTTTTACTTTTCTAATAGCAAATTCGCTATTGAGTAGTTCAGTGTTTAAAACAATCCCACGAATATTGCCGAAAATGATATATGCAGTAATACTGCTATCAAGGGCTCTTATTTCGCCTTTTTTAATGCCTTCATCTAGGATACTTTGAAAAAAACTTGGCATCTGTTGAATAAACTTTTGAATACCTTCAATAGACTGTAATTCTGGATTGGTGCTTTCTTGGATGAGCACTTTGGAAAGTGCCGGATCTTCTAATAATAAATCAAAATGAAAATCCAAGAATCGATGAAATTTTTCTATACTTGTACCGCTTTCTTGACTAAGTTTTTCTAAATAATCAGTTCTCTTTTGAAATTCTATTTGAAAAATTTCATCAATAATTGCTTCTTTGTTTTTAAAGTAAGTATAAATTGTGCCAACAGCTATGCCAGACTTTTTTGCAATCATGCGCGTCGTTGTATTGAAATATCCTTTTTCAGATAAAATTTCTATACTATGTTTAATAATTAAATCTTTCTTAATGGAAGACCTCCCTTCACAAATGAACGACCGTTCAATTTAAGTATAGCATATAAAATCAAAAAAGGCAAAAATAGATTGAACAGTGAAAATTCTAAGCATATAATGGTTGTAAGGGTAGGGAAATAGAGGAGTGATGAAATGTATACTGGATCAATAATTTTCTTAGGAACGAAGAATTTAAGAAAAACCCATGAGTTTTACCATGGGAAACTTGGATTAGATTTAATGAAAGATCAAAAAATCTGTAAGATTTATAAAATAACTGATCAGTCAAGCATTGGGTTTTGTGAACATATAGAACCTACTGTTAAAGAAAAAAGTCCGATTGTAACTTTTCTATGTAATTCTGTTGATAAAGCATATGAGATACTAAACGATAAGGGATTAAATATTATTGAAGCACCTAGAATGAATGAAAAGTTCAATATTTATCATTTCTTCATTAAAGATCCGAATGGCTATACGCTAGAGTTTCAAAAATTCTTAAAATAAAATTTGATTATATAAAGCTAATTGGGTATATAGTAGATAAGCTGATTAATTGAATTAATATAGAAATGGGGCGAATATGTACGATATTATAATCATTGGTGCAGGAGTCATCGGATCAATTATTGGGAGAGAATTATCAAAATATGAATTAGATGTTTTAATATTAGAAAGAGAAAATGATGTCAGTCAAGGGTCGTCTAAGGCCAATAGTGGCATTATCCATGGTGGTTATGATGCAAAGCATGGGACAAACAAAGGTTATTTTTCTAGAAAAGGAAACCGAATGTTTGAAAAGCTCAATGAAGAATTAAACTTTGGTTATGAAGAATGTGGTAGCTTGGTTTTAGCTTTTGACGCAAGTGAAGTAGAAGCCTTAGAAACGTTAAAAAAAAATGGTATTAAAAACGGTGTAACAGATCTTGAAATAATTGATCAGAAGGATATTCTAAAGATGGAACCTCATGTAAATCCTGAGGTTAAAAAAGCACTTTATTGTAAAACGGCAGGTATAGCCAGTCCTTATGAATTAACCATAGCCTTAGCTGAAAATGCAATTCATAATGGTATTACTTTGAATCTTAAAGAAGAAGTTATTTCTATTAATAAAGAAAATGAAATATTCACTATAAAAACAAATAATTGGGGCAATCGTAAAGAAGGGACATATGAAAGTCGATATGTTATTAATTGTGCTGGTGCTTATAGTGACAAGATAGCAAATATGATTGGTTTAAAAGATTTCTATATTATCCCACGGCGGGGAGAATATGTGGTACTCAATAAAAACCAAGGTTATTTAGTTAATAATGTTTTATTTCAAGCCCCATCAAAAAAAGGAAAAGGCATCTTAGTGACAAGGACAGTTCATGGCAATCTAATGTTAGGTCCAAATGCTCAAGAAGTTCAAGAGCCTATGGCTGTGGGCACAAATTTAGAAAACTTAAAGTATATTGTGAACACAGCTAGAAAAACAGTCAATAAATTTGACTTAAAATTTACTTTAAGGTCATTTTCTGGTATTCGTGCCACGAGTAATATCCATGATTTTATTATTGAAGAAAGTAGGATTAAGAGGTTTATTAATGTGGCTGGTATTGAATCGCCAGGTTTAACTTCGAGCCCTGCAATTGCTAAATACGTGGTGAGTATTGTTGAAAAAATAGAAGGTGATCTCGTTAAAAACAAGAACTTTGATCCCAAAAGAAAGGCAATCATAGTAAAAAAAGATGAAGACTTTGATGGAATCATTGGTCATGAGAATCCAAATAAAAATATTGTCTGTAGATGTGAAAAGGTAACGGAAGCTGAAATTGTTGATGCCATTCATCGTGGAATTCCTATTGATTCCTTAGATGCAGTTAAACGAAGAACACGGGCTGGTATGGGACCATGTCAAGGGCACTTTTGTGGACCAAAGGTGAAAGAAATTATTGCAAGGGAAAAAGATTTAGAACCTTCGGAAGTAACCTTAAGAGGTAAAGGTTCTTCTTCATTACCACCAAGAGAAAAAAGAAGTTTTTGGATGAATCTTTCAAAGGATTAATGAGATCAACGGAGGAAATATGTTACTTAAAAATGAGTGGGTCGTAAAATTATATATATTTATATTTTTTATATTGATAGGTTTTATAAGCCTATCTTTAACTATTGCATCTAATCAATCATCATTATATAAGGGAGAAATAAAATCTTTAAATGAAGCGTGGGAAAACAAAAGTTTTTTAGAAAATGATGATATAAATTTACCTGCAAAAATTACAGTTAACAAAGATACGCCAGTAATAATTCATAAGAAATTAAATGAAGATTTTAAAGAACAAGAAACTATTCTCATTAGGAGTTCATTAGCTAATATACAAGTCCTATTAGATAATAAAGAAATCTATAGAAATCTACGTGAAAGAGAATCATTATTTAATAAACCTTTAGCAAGTGCCTGGCATTTGGTATCTCTTCCAAGTAGATCAAATGGGAAAAATTTAACTTTGGCTTATTTTTCACCCTTTGAAGAAATGCATGGCACATTAAATCCCGTTCTATATGGCAATCGAGGAGATCTGATTTTATATTTAATCAAGAAAAATGCATTAATTGTAATGACAGATTTAATTGTTTTTTTTCTTGGTATTGTTTTAATTTTATTCTCGTTTAATTTTTCAGGTCAAACAAAACAAAGCGTTTTTTCAATTGGTTCGTTCTCAATACTTCTATCCTTATGGATGCTGTCAGAAACAAGAATGCTACAGTTTTTCACAGCGAATGAAATGATTATTGGGAGTTTAGCATACATATCACTGTCTTTAGCCGCTATTCCATTAATTGTATATATTAAAAGTATTCTTAATGAAGAAAATAAATTTTTCGATTTATTCATTGTAGCATTTCTTCTAAATACACTTATAATTATTGCTCTTCAATTATTAGGTATTAAAGAGTTTTTCGAAACCATGGTTTCAACGCATATATTGATAGGAATGCTCATACTCTATATATTTTATATTTCTTATAAAAGTATCTGTAAGAAAAAAGAAAAAGATCTTAAGTATTTCATTTTAGGGATCATTGTGTTCACAGCATTTACTTCTATAGAATTAATCAAGTTTTATTTATTAGGTATTCAGACTGTTTCATTTTTTGTAAGAATTGGTGTTATATTTTTCATATCAATTGTAGGCTATGGTAGTGTTAAGGGCTATATTGACCATAGAGGAAAAAGCTACAAATCTGAAATCTATAAAGAATTAGCTTATAAGGATTCTCTAACGGGTGGTAAGAATCGGATGGCTTTTCAGCAAGAAATCGAATATTTATTTAAAAACAATGATTCATTGAATGATTTATGTTTCATAATATTTGATTTGAATAATTTGAAAAAAATCAATGACGAATATGGACATGTATCAGGCGATCAAGGAATCATTACTGCATATAATTGTATAGAAGAACATTTTAATTCTTTGGGTAATTGCTATCGTATTGGTGGTGACGAATTTGCTTGTTTATTAAAGATTAAAGATGAGAAAATTTTGAAAAAAAGGCTTCAAGAATTTAAAGGGGCCATTAAAGAAATAAACAAAAGTTTTGATTTTCCATTTGATATTGCTAGTGGTTATGCTTTCTATGACGAGGAGATTGATTATTCGCCAAAAGAATTGATTCATAGAGGTGACAAAGAAATGTACAAAGAAAAATATAGTCAAAAAAATAGTCGTGAGTCTTAAAAAAATACGACTATTTTTCATTGATTTTTCAGAATTTTCTGTTATAATTTAGTTAGGAGGCTAAATAAATATGAAGGATTTTAGTTCGCATATTGGTTATTATGTACAGGAAATTGCAAGAAAAACAACTGTAGAATTAAATGAACGGATGAATGAATTAAATTTATCCTATGCTCAGTTTAGAGTCATAAATTGTATTGCTAAGAGAGGTGATTTATCACAAAAAAATATTTTAGAGGATATTGTTGTGAAGGCATCAACTTTAAGTGGTCTTCTAGATTTGCTCGAAGAAAAGAACTTCGTTGAGAAAAAAATTGCAACATATGATGGTAGAATTCGTCTGGTTGGTTTAACAAAGTTAGGGCGTGAGGTATGGGAAAAAGCTTATGAGATTGTTATGACTTTTGAAGAAGAAACAACAAAGCATATACCTGAAGAAATGAAAATAGAAATACTAAGTTGTTTGAAGGATATGAATAAAAAAATATAATTTTTTTTAGAAGTTTAGTTAGGAAGCTAAATAAAGGGGTGAGGGTATGTTTAAAAAAGACAGAGCATTTGCAAAAAAACTTGATGAAAAAGATGTATTGAGAAGTTTCAGAGAAAAATTTTATTTAAATCCAGGAGAAATATATATGGATGGAAATTCTTTAGGACTTATGTCAAAACCAGCGGAAAAAGCTATTCATCGGATGTTAGAGGAATGGAAAAAACTAGGTATTAGAGGGTGGCTTGGTGCAGAAAAACCCTGGTATTATTATTCAGAAGAACTTTCAAAAGGGTTGGCCCCTTTAGTAGGTGCATTACCAGAAGAAGTAACAGTACATGCATCTACTACTATTAATATTCATAACCTGGTGAGTACCATGTATGAACCAACAGAAAAGCGTTACAAAATATTAATCGATAATTTAAATTTTCCTACAGATCGCTATGCAATAGAAAGTTTTTTAGAACTTCAAGGAAAAAGTCTTGAGACCCATTTAAAGGTTATTGAAAGTGAAGATGGTTCAACATTACAAGAAGACAAAATAATTAAAGCGATGACAGATGATGTAGCCTTGATTCTTTTGCCGGCAGTACTTTATCGAAGTGGTCAATTACTTGATATTGAAAAGCTGACTAAGAAAGCCCATGAAAAAGGTATCATTATTGGATTTGATTGTAGCCATTCTGCTGGTGTTGTGAATCATAAATTATCAGATCATGGTGTTGATTTTGCAATGTGGTCAAATTATAAGTATTTAAACAATGGACCAGGTGGCGCTTCAGGACTCTATCTAAATAAAAAACATTTTAATAAATCAGTAGGATTGACTGGATGGTTTGGTTCGATAAAGGAAAAACAATTCGATTTAGAAAATCATTTAACCCCATCTCATGATGCAAGTGGCTTAGAGATTGGAACGCCTAATTTATTGAGTATGGCCCCTTTAGAAGGTTCTTTAGAAATATTCAAAGAAGCGGGAATTGATCGGGTAAGAGAAAAATCTACTCAAATAACAGATTATTTTATCTATTTAATTGATGAGCATTTAACAACTTATGGTTTTGAAGTGGGGAGTCCTAGAGAGTCGACAAAACGTGGTGGACATGTGGCTTTGGTTCATGAGGAAGCGGTACGTATTAATGAAGCTTTAAAAGATGAAGGCATTGTGCCAGATTTTAGAAAGCCAAATGTTATTCGTTTAGCACCGGTACCTCTTTATATTTCTTATGAAGAAGTATTTGATGTGGTCATGGCGCTTAAAAAAATAATGGAGAATAAAACATACGAAAAATATGATAAAAAAAGAAGTGTTGTCGCATAAAAAAAGTAGAGCTTTCTAATCTGAAAGCTCTACTTTTTTGAACTTTTATTTAATTAGTTGATTTTTTCTCTTCATATATATTATATTCTACAAATAGTAAGATTAATAGACTTATAAGTACAGTAATAATGATGGTTAAATAGTTGCCGCTAAACCCACTTTTTTGTATATGTTTGAGTAAAATTCCAGAATAGGCCCAGATAAACACTAAGCCATAGAAAAAATCTTTGTTTTTATACATGGTTATTGAGCCGATGATTAGTCCTACAATTAGAACAACTATCGTCCATATAAAATCTGGGATACCAAAACCGTGCCAATTTATACTAACCAATAGTGTGGTAACATTTGCTATAGTTGCGACAGTAATCCAACCGAAGTAAATACTAAAGGGAAGTCTAATGATTTTCGTAACCTCTGTATCTAATGATTTCTTTCTAATAATCTTATTTATTTTAATCAGCGATACTAAAATAATAATCATTAAAACCAAGCTTAAAGAAATATATAAGTAATGCCATGCAATAATCCAGAGGGCATTGGCTACAGATGAAATACTGAAATAAATACCTATTTCATTGAAAAATTTAGCTGTATAAGGTTTATTTTTAAGGGCATATAATTGATAAATTGTATAAACTCCAAGCAATAAATATATAAGTCCCCATATTGAAAAAGTAATGGCTGCTGGTGCAAACAAATTTGGATAGTTATTTGAAACTTGGCCTGTATTCAGTCCATTAATCGGTAGAATATTGGCTAAGGCGTTAGCAGTAATCATTAAAATAAATGTTAATACTGTAATGCCACGAATAATTTTGCTTTCTAATGTTCCCATAAAGCCTCCTTTCTGCTACTACATAGTTACCCAAATATTTATAAAATAATTATTATTTTTTCAAAAGGTTTACTCAAAAATTTGTTGGGTATATAAACCATAAGGAGGTGTTTTAAATGAAAAAAATAATATTTTTTGTAATAGTACTATTAATAATTGTTTTGATCATTAATATTGATATGAATAATGAAGAAAAGATTATAGAAGAAAAAAGAGATTATGAAATTGAAAATTATGAAACTGCCATATTCGCCGGCGGTTGTTTTTGGTGTATGGAATCACCTTTTGAAAAATTGGATGGTGTAGTTGATGCGATTTCAGGATATACAGGTGGTTCTCTTGAAAATCCGACTTATGAACAAGTTTCATCGGGCAGTACTGAACATATAGAAGCCGTAAAAGTAGTTTATGATCCCAAAGTGATTAGTTACGAAGAGTTACTAGATGTTTTTTGGCGTCAGATTGATCCAACAGATGCTGAAGGACAATTTGTCGACAGAGGCTACCAATACACTTCAGCAATTTTTTATAATATAGAAGAAGAAAGGAAATTAGCTGAAAAGTCCTTAAAGGCATTAGATGAATCTGGCAGATATGATCAAAAAATTGTAACACCTATTCGTGAAGCAAAGGCGTTCTATAAAGCGGAAGAATATCACCAAGATTATTACATTAAAAGTGAAGTTAAATATAAGTTTTATCGATCCCGATCAGGAAGAGATGAGTTTTTGAATAAAATTTGGGATAAGGAAGAGTGATATGGTATTATTATAAATATGATATTATAATAGATTAATATGAATTTCACTAGGAGGAATTTATGATAGAAGGAAATGTGTTATTTGCTTTTGCATTAACTTTGTTTGCTGGGTTATCAACTGGTATTGGTAGTGCATTGGCATTTTATTCAAAGAAAACAAATGAGAAATTTTTATCCGCGGCGTTAGGTTTTTCTGCTGGTGTGATGATTTATGTATCATTTGTAGAAATTATGCCTAAAGCATTAGAGTCTTTAGAGGCGGCTTATGGTTATTCAAAAGGTTATATTTATACAACAGGAGCATTTTTTATAGGAATCTTAATTATTGGGCTTATTGATAAACTGGTACCAAATCAAGAAAACCCCCATGAGATTCATAGTCCAGATGAAATGAGCCCAGATCAAATAAAAGAAAAAGAACTTTTAAGGATGGGAATGTTTTCGGCTTTAGCCATAGCAATTCATAACTTTCCAGAAGGTATTGCAACATTTATTGCTGCTTTAAATGACCCAACACTTGGTGTCAGCATTGCTATAGCTATAGCAATACACAATATTCCGGAAGGTATTGCTGTTTCGGTTCCGATATACTATGCAACTGGAGATAAGAAAAAGGCGTTTAAATATTCGTTTCTATCTGGTTTATCTGAACCAGTTGGAGCTGTCATAGGATATTTTATACTAAGAAGTTTTATTAGTGAGGCTTTATTTGGTGTTGTATTTGCCGGTGTTGCTGGGATTATGGTTTATATATCCTTAGATGAGTTATTACCGACAGCTGAAAAGTATGGTGAGCATCATATTGCTATTACTGGATTAATTGCAGGTATGGCTGTTATGGCAACAAGTTTAGTATTATTTGCTTAAAAATAAATTATGCATAAAAAATAAAAAGCTGGTGAATCAAGAAATTGGTAGCCAGTTTTTTTATGAAGTAAATAATAATGATAATTATTTTCAAATAATGCTTGACATAATGCTGACAAAAAATGTAAGATATAACCGGTATTGATAATCAATATCATCAAAGTATAGAGTTGTATTTATAATTAAAAGGAGAGTATATGAAAAAAATAAGTGTTTTTATATTAATGATTGTTTTAGTAGTAGGTTTAATTGCTGGTTGTACAGCGGCTAATGAAGAAGCCGAAACATCTGGTGAAGTAAATTTATATACTAATAGGCATTATGATACAGATGAAGCATTATATGATATTTTCGAAGAAGAAACAGGTATTCAAGTTAATGTTGTCAAAGGCGATTCTGATGAATTAATCGAAAGACTTGACCGTGAAGGTGAAGACACACAGGCGGATTTATTGATTACTGCTGATGCAGGTCGTTTGTACCGAGCGAAAGATCGCGGATTATTACAATCAATTGAAAGTGATGAACTCTTTGAAAATATACCTGAAAATTTGAGAGATACTGATAATGAATGGACTGCTTTAACTGTTCGTGGAAGAGTGATTGTTTATGCTAAGGACCGAGTGGAGCCAAGTGAACTATCTGATTATATGTCATTAACAGATGAAAAATGGGCTGATGAAATCTTAGTTAGATCATCATCAAATATATATAATCAATCATTATTAGCTTCAATAATTGAGATTCACGGTGAAGAAAAGGCTAAAGAATGGGCACAAGGGATTGTAGCAAATATGGCAAGAGCACCAAAGGGGAATGACAGAGCACAAGCAACAGCAGTAGTAGCTGGCGAAGGTGATTTAGCTATAATGAATACTTACTATATTGGTAAGATGATTAATTCTTCTAATGAAGAGGAAGTGAAAGTAGCAGAAAATGTCGGCATTTATTTTCCAGAAAAAACTCATATAAATATTAGTGGTGTTGGATTAACGAAACATGCTAAAAATGAAGAAAATGCTATTCAATTAATTGAATATCTTACAGCTGAAAAAGCACAGTCTAAATATGCGACAGCAAACTATGAATATCCAGCAAATCCTGCTGTTGATGCTTCTGAGTTATTAAATTCTTGGGGCACTTTTCAGACACAAGGCATTGATTTAACAACTCTAGGAATTAACAATGAGAAAGCAGTAAAGATTTTTAATGCGGTAGGCTGGGAATAATAAAGGAGTTAAGTATGAATCTTAATCGATTAAAAGCCCATGTGAATGGCTGGTTCATTGCAAGTACATTGATTATTAGTTTGATTGTTTTACCAAATTTAAATATTATTTTTAGAGTGTTTGATGGTGCATCAGAAAATTGGGCCCATATTCAGAAATATCTCTTACCAGGATATGCTCTAAATACAAGTATCATTGTACTATTTACTGGATTGTTTACCTTATTAATTGGTTTAGTGAGTGCTTGGCTTGTGACAGCGTATGAGTTTCCCTTTAGAAAATTTTTTTCTTGGGGACTCATATTACCTATAACGGTACCGGCATATATTGGTGCATATACTTATCAAGGTTTATTCAATTACACTGGTGTTGTTCAGAGTTTTTTTAGAAATAATTTAGGCTTTGGTACTGGTGTTAATTATTTTGATTTTATGAACTTAAAAGGAAGTATTTTTGTTTTTACAATTTTTCTTTATCCATATGTATTCATTATTACAAAATCATTTCTAAAGAAAATTTCTGCTTCTATTATTGAAAGTGGAAAACTTTTAGGAAAAAGTAATCTAGAAATATTTTTTCAAATAATATTACCAATTTCTAGGACCGCTTTAGTGGGCAGTGTAAGTTTAGTGATTTTAGAAGTTATAAATGATTACGGTGTCGTGAAATATTATGGTATTTCTACCTTTTCAACGGCTATTTTTAAAACATGGTTTGGTATGGGAGACACAGCATCAGCTATTAGATTATCAGCACTTTTAATGGTATTTGTTTTCTTGTTATTAAGTATGGAAAAAGCACTTCGTGGAAGAAAGAAATATAGTTACAGTTCTACTAAAATACGGCCAATGAAGAGACAACAACTAGAAGGTATGAAAAAATATTTAGCAACTATTTTTTCGAGTATAATATTTTCCCTTGGTTTTCTGATTCCGGTAATACAATTACTTCATTGGGGGTATTTAACTTACAGTAAAGTGATCGATATTGATTTTATATTGATGACAGTGAGTTCAATTTCTGTTAGTGTGTTCGCTTCAATCTTAGTAATCGTTACAGCATTAATTGTTGGCAATTATGTAAGGCTGAGCAATACAAAAATTTCAAAAGTGTATTCAAAGGTCGTTACCATAGGTTATTCTATTCCAGGAGCTGTTATTGCTATTGGTGTTATCACATTATTAATTTTTGTTGATCGCCAATTAAGGGGATTTTACAACAATAGTAGTTTTATTTCCGGCAATTTGCTTTTAAGTACGAGTTTGTTTATGCTAATTTTCGCTTATGTTATTCGATTTTTAGCTATAGGTTATCAATCAATTGATTCTGGTTATGATCGTATTGGTAATAAATTTACAGAAGCTTCGCGTTTATTAGGCGAAAATTCATTATCAACTTTTTTTAAGATAGATTTACCAATGATTAAACCAGCAATTTATAGTGGTGTTGTTCTAGTTTTTATTGATTTGGTGAAAGAATTGCCACTGACGTTAATCTTAAGACCATTTAACTTTAACACACTAGCCACTAAATCCTTTGAATATGCGAATGATGAGATGATTCATGAAGCATCAATTGCTGCATTAATTATAATCACTATTAGTTTATTAGCAATTTTATCGATGAATCGACTATTTAAAAAGGAGGCAGCATAAATGTTTGTGACAATTAAAAATTTGAATTTTAAATACCCAGGGAATGATGATTGGGTTATTAATGATTTTGACTATACTTTTAAAAAAGGTGATATTATCGGAATTTTAGGTGCTAGTGGTAGTGGTAAAAGTACATTGCTTCGATTAATGGCTGGATTAGAAGTACCTCATACCGGAGAAATGTTATTAAATGAACATATTTTATTTAATAGTAGGGAAATAATACAACCTGAAAACAGAAACATAGGAATGGTTTTTCAAGACTATGCATTGTTTCCACATATGACTGTTGAGAAAAATATTGGTTATGGTATTACTTCTAGAAAAAATAAGAATAAAAGAATCAAGGAAGTTCTAAAACTGGTAGAAATGGAAGACTTTGCAAAAAGGTATCCTCATGAACTTAGTGGTGGGCAGCAACAAAGAATTGCTTTGGCAAGAGCACTAGCACCTAAACCGTCCCTGTTATTAATGGATGAACCTTTTAGTAGTCTAGATCATGATTTGCAAATAAAAATACGAGAAGAGTTAAGAAGTATTATTAAAAAAGCTGGTATAACCTCGGTTTTTGTAACCCATAATCGAGAAAATTGTGAAAGTATTTCTGATGAGATAATTGAACTTGAAAAGGGGAAAATAAAATATAATAATCATAAAATAACTTCATAATTTGAGAAGTTATTTTTTTTATTTTTGATTAAACTTTTCTTAATTTTCTGACAATATAAACAAATTATAAACACTTCATGCATATAATAAGAATATAGTTGATTGTATGTTTATAGGAGGTTTGTATTATGAAGAAAGATATTAAGCCGAGTTTTTCCGGTGCACTATTCGTTATTATTTTCTTAGTTGTTGCTATGTCAACACAGATTTTTATTTTACACAGTGATTGGACTACTCATATCACATTGATTCTCGTAACAGCTGTGGCAGCAATTGTAGCGTTGATGTCAGGGTTTACATGGGATGATGTTCAAGAAGGTATCCTTTATGGTTGTGAAATCGCAATGTTACCAATGCTAATTTTAATGTTAGTTGGTGTATTGATTGCTTCTTGGATCGCTGCAGGAACAATTCCAACGTTAATTTATTATGGATTATTGATATTATCACCAAAATTTTTCTTAGTATCAGTTGCAATTATTTGTTCTGTAGCATCTCTAGCAACGGGTAGTTCGTGGACAACAGGTGCTACATTTGGTGTTGCTTTTATGGGTATAGGCGCAGGATTAGATATTCCAGCGGCTATGACAGCAGGTGCTGTTATTTCAGGATCTATTTTTGGCGATAAAATGAGTCCTTTATCAGACTCTACAAACTTAGCTGCAGGTGTAGCTGAAGCCGATTTATTGACCATATTCAAAGTATGATTTATTCAACAGGACCAGCACTTTTGATTTCTTTGGTTTTATACTACTTATTAGGGTTAAGATTTAGTGCTTCTGTTATTGACCAAGGAAAAATTAATATTATATTAGATGGTTTAAAGAATAATTTCTACATTAGTCCAATTGCTTTTATTCCACCATTAATAGTAATAGTATTAGCTGTTAAAAAGTATAGTGGTTTAGCAGTAATGGTAATTGCTTCCATTGTTGGTTCAGCCTTTGCTATGATTTTCCAAGGTTTTAGTTTAGCTGAAATGCTTAACTTCCTTCAAAATGGATATGTTTCAAATGTAGGTATTGCAGAAATTGATGCTTTATTAAGTCGTGGTGGCTTACAAAGTATGATGTGGACAATATCTCTTGGTTTTGTAGCATTAAGTTTTGGTGGATTACTTGAAAAAACAAGAATGTTAGAAGTATTACTAGATAAAATTAAAGGTTTAGTTAAAACAACTGGTGGTTTAATTACGACTCATGTTGTATCAAGTATATTTGTTAATATATTTAGTGCCAGTCAATATATGGCAATTATTATTCCGGGACGTATGTTAGTACCAGTGTATAAAGAAAAGAAAATTTTACCACAAGTAGCTTCTAGAGTTTGTGAAGATTCAGGAACGGTTACGTCACCATTAGTTCCTTGGGGGTTATGTGGTGTTTATTTCGCAGGCGTTTTAGGGGTACCGACAATGGCTTATTTCCCATATGTATTCTTATCATTCTTAGCACCAGCGATAACAATTCTCTATGGTGTTACAGATAAGTTTATTTTTAGAGAAGGAGATATTAATTCTGTAAGAACTTATAGTGGAGAAAATCACGAAAAAGTTGTTTAATCAGTATCCTTGTTAGGGGGAACCATGGAGTTTATAAAAGAAAAGAAGGTAATTGATCTACTTAGTCAGTTGATTAAGATCAAAAGTGTTTATTTAGAAGAAGATGAAGTCATGACATTTGTTCATGAGTATTTGAAAGAAAATCAATTAGATTCAAGAATTCAGGAATATAGTGAAAAAGAGATTTTAGATTATGATGGTAAAAATGTTATTGGTTCCTTAGAGGGCAAGAGTAATGGACCGGTTATATATTTAAATGGACACTTAGATACTGTTCAATTAACAAAGGGATGGACAACTGATCCATTAGAGCCAGTAATTGATGGTAATAAGATGTATGGATTAGGTGCTTTAGATATGAAATCTGGTGTTGTTGCCATTATATTAGCTCTTCAAGAGTTTAATAAAAATCACAAAGATTTTAAAGGGAAAATACTTTATAGTTTCGTTTCTGATGAAGAAGGCCCTTTTGGATTAGGAACAGATGCTGTTATTAATAGTGGTTTTGCAGATGAAGCAGATATCGCTATTATTACAGAACCGAGTAGTGGCTTTAGCGATATTCCATTTCCATGTTTAGCCCTTGGGGCACGTGGGGGTTTCTCATATACTGTTGAGTTCTTTGGTAAAGCTGCTCATGGTGCCAATCCCGAACAAGGGGTGAGTGCAATACTCAGTGCTAGCAAATTTGCATTGGGCATTAAAGCAGTTGACCTTGAAGATGATCATGAATTAGGGCCAGGATCAAATTGCATAATCGAAATAAATGGGGGAGGCGCAACTTGTTCCGTTGCAGATTATGCCTATGTGAAAGTCTTTCGACATATTAATACGAAAGAAAATCGCCAGGATATTATTGATGAAATTGAAGAGACAATTAAGAAAACTGAAATCCCTTGTGATTATGAGATTAGTTTTAGAAAGGCTCCTTCTGAGTCAACAGACGGATTTTTACCCTATGTTTTTAAGACGACAGATGATTATGTAGGTGAGTTTATTGAATCAATTGAAAGCGTTTCTGGTAAAAAACCAACACTAAACCATTTCTCAAGTATTGGTGATTTTAATTATGTTGGGTCAAGACTAAATATACCCACCCTAGTCTTTGGTCCTAATGGAAAAAATTATCATTCGCCGGATGAATATGTTTTAATTGATTCCGTTGTTAAAACCAGTGAAGTGCTTTATGATTTTTTTAAAAAATTATTACTTTAATATTAGAGCGAAGGATTGGTCCTATGGACCAATCTTTTGTTATTTTGTGGGTATATATTTTTGAAATATAGTAATCCAGTGGAAAATATATAGGAAGAGTGATAAAATAAAATTAGAGATTAAATTGTTTGAGGGGGAATATTAGTGAAAGAAAAAAATCAGTTTAAAATAAGATTTGCAACAGAAAAAGATATACCATTAATCTTAAAGTTCATTAAAGATTTGGCAGCGTATGAGGAATTACTCCACGAAGTTGTTGCAACAGAAGAAATCTTGAAAGAATCGCTTTTCATAAAGAAACAAGCAGAAGTAATTATTGGTGAAGAAAATGGTGTACCCGTTGGTTTTGCACTATTTTTCCATAATTTTTCAACTTTCTTAGGGAAAGCAAATTTATATTTAGAAGATCTATTTGTAAAACCTGAGAGCCGCGGAAAGGGTTATGGAAAAAAATTACTTGCGTATTTAGGAAAAATTGCTGTTGAAAGAGATTGTGAGCGCCTTGATTGGTGGTGCCTTGATTGGAACACTTCTTCAATAGAGTTTTATAAATCTTTAGATGCAATACCAATGGATGACTGGACAGTTTATC
>Ga0306868_1000613_pt1 | contig 21753 bp, 20 predicted proteins | sample AntRauTorckE6832_FD_190411 | JGI IMG/M metagenome (GOLD analysis project Ga0306868, IMG submission 190411) | Saline lake microbial communities from Rauer Islands, Antarctica - Metagenome Torckler E6 #832 (v2) (version 2) | ecosystem: Environmental > Aquatic > Non-marine Saline and Alkaline >... | reverse complement strand
TTTTTTTGACGATGGCTGCCACCTTCACCACAGCGGCTTCACTTTTGTGAAAGTATCCTCACCTGTACCTTTGTTCACGTAGCCAAACTCTAGATGGAGACCACTACGAAAGTTTCGTAGTGCCTGTACCTTTGTTCACGTAGCCAAACTGGAAAAGTTGTATGATTCCATTTCGTTTGTAATCCCTAAACGCACAATGAAACATCCCCCCGTCCTGTCTATACGGGTAAAACACCATGATGCTGTACCCCTCATGTTCTGGGGCAATGACTCCGAATGTTTTCGCCTCAGTTCGCAAGATTATTGCTTCGTATGCGTCAGGGGGCAAAACGACATTGGCTAATGCCAGGCAAGAGTTCTCGGCCTTGGATTTTGTCCACTTGTCTATATTGTACTGTTCGACATCGCCACCAACACCAATGGCAGGGAATATGCACACCGTAAGCATTGCGGCCAAGAGGAAAATTGCCAGCCGGTTTGAGATGCCCATATTCTTCTCCGCTGCACCGCTTTGGGGGTGTGCGAAAGTTTTGCACCCTCCCAGCTCGCTCCCATACACCAGAAACTACCATAACTCTGGTATTCGGCGTTCTTACCGATTTAGCACCAAGTAGCAGCGGTTTAAAATGGTACCGGGAGCGGGAATCGAACCCGCACGGCCATACAGCCCCAAGATTTTAAGTCTTGTGTGTCTACCAATTCCACCATCCCGGCATTTTATTTTTTTTCAATCCGATGCACCACTGATGCACCAGTTATTTAAAATCCCATAACCACCTGTTTTAATATCCTTTTTTGTTGACCAAGAATTGATTTTAAGTCCCTTGCGTCTACCAGTTCCGCCACCCGAGCATTGCAGTGGGTAGTTGTAATGTAAACTGCGATAGGTGTCAAATAAAAAGGCTGTAACCAGGGGGCATGGTTCAGGTAATTTCAATCCGTTGCTGCCAGTGCTGCCGTTTCTGATATAAAATTTATCTCAGGCTTGCGAGGGAAGAAATTAAACTTATGGCAGTAGTGGAAAAACAGCTTCAAGCCTTCCAGATGTGTCTCATCAAGGTCGTATGACATGGCATGCCAGTAGGATACCAACTGTTGCGATGTTATCCAGCTGCTTTGTTGTGACTGGTTGTGCGCCAGATGGATTAAGTTCTCATCGGCACGTTGGCGGGAACAGTGTAATTGAGCAGTTAGTTGCCGAAGGGCGTTATTTTTTTGTGGTGCGATATCCCGACGTGCTATCCATAGAGCAAAAACAAAGGGTAAGCCCGTGTGCTGCATCCAGAGTTCGGCGAGATCATAACAATTCCACTCCGAAGCCATAAGTCGAGTACGATATTTGAGTGCCTTATCCCCAATAAGCAGAACGGGATGCCCTTGTTCCAACAACTGTTCTGCCGGTTTTGCAGGGACAATTCCCTCCACCTGATCCCAGTGGTAGTATTGTTGCAGCAACACCTTGAGAAGATGAACGGAGGTTGCCGATTCACCCGTAAGATATATAGGTTGATGCTTTATCTCTTCAAGGTTGTTACGACTGAAAAGAATAACACTCTGCACCTGATTAAAAGCACTGATGGAGTGTCCTGGCAACAGATTATAGTTGGTAAAGTTGCGCCCGTATTCAAAGGAAGAGGATGGACTGACATCAATCTCACCATCAGCAAGCATTCGGTTCAACTCTGCTGGCACCCCTTTGATTATTTCCCCCTGGAAACCACACTCACGTAAATAATGAAAAAACGGCACACAGTTCAAATAGTCTATATGGCCCAGAGTTAATTCCATCCAGAATTCTCCCTATTGGCATGGTATAACGTAAAAAGCGGCAGCCGAAGCTGCCGCTTTACAAGTGTTGAATTTGAAATATAAATTGTTAAAGGGTTACTCGTTCCAGAAATGAGGTATCAATATTACCTTCAATAAAGTCCTTATTGTTCATCACCTTGCGGTGGAAGGGGATCGTGGTTTTTATCCCTTCGATAATATACTCCTCCAACGCTCTATCCATGCGGCGGATGGCCTGTTCGCGGGTTTCGGCATGGACAATCAGCTTCGCAATCATGGAATCATAATGGGGTAATACTTTATACTGGTCATATACGGCGCTATCGACACGCACTCCAAGCCCGCCGGGGGTATGATAACCATCTATTCTGCCGGGACACGGGGTAAACTTCTCCGGGTCTTCGGCATTGATGCGGCATTCAATCGCATGACCGGTAATTTTGATATCATCCTGGGTATAGCGCAAGCGCTCACCTGCAGCTGCAAGTATCTGCTCCTTGATGATATCGACCCCGGTTACCATCTCGGTTACGGGATGCTCAACCTGAACACGGGTATTCATCTCCATAAAGTAGAATTTGCCATCACTGTCGAGGAGAAATTCCACAGTACCTACGCTGGAGTAATTAACTGCCTTGGCAGCTGCAACGGCACAGTTCCCCATCTCCTGGCGCAGTTCTTCAGTAAGAACCGAACATGGAGCCTCTTCAATCAGCTTCTGATGGCGGCGCTGGATGGAGCAGTCGCGCTCACCAAGATGGATGACGTTGCCGTGTTTATCCGCCATAATCTGGATTTCCACGTGGCGTGGGCGCTCGCAGTACTTTTCGATATACACTTCTGGGTTACCAAAGCCCGCCTTAGCTTCAGAGCGTGCCGCCGCATATGCATTGGGAACCGAGGCAATGGAATGGACAATCTTCATTCCGCGTCCACCGCCACCTGCAGTGGCTTTAATAATGACGGGACAGCCGATCTCTCCGGCGATGCGAGCCGCTTCCTCTGGGCTGGTTACAGCGTCAGTGGTACCAGGCAGGATAGGAACACCTGCTTTGGTTACTGTCTGCCTTGCAGTGATCTTATCACCCATTAGGCGCATATTTTCTGCACTGGGCCCTATAAAGGTAAGACCACAGTTGTTACATATTTCCGCAAATTCAGCATTTTCTGACAAAAAACCGTAACCAGGATGGATAGCATCGGCATCCGTTACCTCTGCAGCGCTGATAATCGCCTTCATGTTAAGATAACTGTCCGCACTTGCGGCGGGGCCGATACACACACTCTGATCCGCGAGTTTTACGTGCAGAGCCTCACTGTCAACGTCAGAATGAACCGCAACCGTTTTTATCCCGAGCTCTTTGCAGGCGCGAATAATGCGCAGGGCAATTTCCCCGCGATTGGCAATAACAACCTTGTGAATCATAGTCACTCCTGAATACACAACTGCAGTTTAATCAACTTTTGGTGAATAAACTGCAGCCTGGGATAAAATCTAAAGCTTTTCTACGATAAAAAGGACATCGCCGAACTCGACCGGCTCAGCGTTGGCTTTGACGATCTCAACAATTTTACATTTGTATTCAGCCTCAATTTCATTCATCAGCTTCATAGCTTCTACGATACACAGGGTTTGCCCTGCCTCAACCACATCGCCAACCTTTACATATGCATCGGATTCTGGCGATGGTGCAGCATAAAAAGTTCCAACAATAGGAGAAGTAACTCGCTCCTCTTTATCTCCCAAGGTTGCTTCTGCTGCTGGTGCCTGAGGTGCAGGAGCACTTTGGGCTGCTGCCGGAGCCGGGGCGGCTGCTGCCGGAGCCGCTACATGTACAACCTCCTGCTCGGAACCGCGTTTAATAAACACACGATCTTCATCCGTTTCCATCTCGAACTCGGAAATATCGGTATCGGAAATAAGTTTTATCAGGGCCTTGATGTCTTTAATATCCATGGATAATGTCTCCTGTCATGTTTAATGGCGTCGCAAAAACTCACCAACTGCTGCGTTGCTGCAATTATCTCGCTGCTTCGACGTACATAAGTATTCCTCATTGTTCGATAATCACGCGCCTTGCATTTGGGGCTTTTGCTTAGCCATCCAATTTTGTGCTTTCTGCGAAAGCATCATGGTTAATCAATCGGTAAAGTACGTAGGGATTTAGGCACAGATGTTAAAGATCTGTAGCCATCATTGGTCAAAAGTACGGTATCTTCAATGCGCACTCCTCCAAAATCGGGGATATAGATACCGGGCTCAATAGTAAAAACCATTCCGGGTGTAAGTATCACTTCGGAACGGGGTGAAAGGGTCGGCCCTTCGTGAACTTCAAGTCCTATTCCGTGCCCCAGGCCATGGCCAAAATACTTGCCATAGCCACAGGAAGCGATGTAATCGCGTGCTATTTTATCCACTTCGCGCGCCGAAATCGAAGGTGACAGCGCTTCCAGGGCGAGGTCGTGGGCGTTTAAAACGCAGGTGTATATCTCTTTTAACTGCGGGCCGATTTCACCCACTGCCAAGGTAACCGTTTCATCCGAAAAGTATCCCCCTTTGCGTGTGCCAAAATCGATGGTTATCAGTTCTCCTGCATTAACCACTTTATCGGACGCAACTCCGTGAGGATATGCTCCGCGCCAGCCGGATGCCACGATGAAGTCAAAGGCCTTCTCTTCCCCTCCACAACAGCGCAGGGCATATTCGAGCTCCAGAGCTATTTCCCGTTCACTAATTCCTGGTCGAATCAGGGGAATGATCTTTTCAAACGCCGCTGCGTTTATACCACAGGCTCGCTCCAGATGGTCAAGTTCTGCATATTCTTTTATCTGGCGCAGCTCCCCCAGATGTTCCAACGGGGTCCACTGCAATTCTGACTGCAGGGCGTTTAACTTGTTAAACAGCGCTACGCTGAGGGTTGGAGCTTCAAAACCAATATGGCGTGATTTCAAATTATCCAACTGTGACACCAGCTCTGAATATTTAACTTTGTACTCTGTTACAGAATCGGCCTTGACCTCAGCCAGAGCCTGTGAGGTATAGCGTGAGTCAGTACAAAATAAGCTCTTTTCGCAAGTTACTATCAGTGCCCCATCGCTGCCGGTAAAATTTGCGTAATAGCGCAAATGGATAGGATCCAGGAGCAGGATTGCATCAAGTTGATGCTTTTTGAGCTCATTTCGGAGCCGATTAAGTCGCGAATCTAACATAATCAAAAATTTTCAGCGAGAGTAAAGTTGTTAAAACCCTTAGCACGATTGCAGGTGCTGGACCAGACCATCCAAGGCAATAATATAGCCATGAGCGCCAAAACCACATAGCTGGGCTATGGCCACCGGAGCAATATACGAATGGTGCCTGAAGGATTCTCGTGCGTGGATATTGGACAGATGCACCTCTACAACCGGCACTTGAATAGCTGCTACCGCATCACGCAGGGCGACACTGGTGTGGGTATAAGCAGCGGGATTGATAATAATTCCATTCGCGCCATCTTCAGCTGCTTTATGAAGAGCATCTACCAGATCACCTTCGTGGTTCGACTGGAAAAAATTTATCGACACATCGAGCTCTCGCGCACGGAGAGCGAGGGTCTGGTTGATGTCATCGAGGGTATGAACCCCATAGTGCTCTGGTTCACGTTTGCCAAGCAGATTAAGGTTGGGGCCGTGAATGATCCGAATATACATTTATATCTCCTGATTCAGCCCGGCTCGTAACCTTGGAGCTTCGCGTTTAAGGAGATAGGCCCCCTTACCACTCACCGCTTGTGGTGGTAGGAGCAGAACTACAAAGTACTCAGCACTGAGGACATGTACTAGCAGGGTAATTTTTTCGTAGCGGATAACAACCTCATTTAAATTGCCCGCTTCAAGAACCTCCGCAGTCTGTCGAATCCCCTTGATCCCCGCCGCAAGTTCGACGACTAGAGCCAATTGTTCATCGGCTGAATCTGAATCTGCACGTACCTGATCAATGACAATGCCGTCATCACCGAGGAGAAAGACGCCCAGTGCTCCAATGCTTTCATCCAGAATGGTCTGCAAAATCGGCTTAAACATACTATCTCCGTTGTTTTCGGTTTTCAACAGCACGCAACCAGGCATTTAAACAGGATTCTACATCCAATGTACTGCGCGCTTGTTTTTCTGTGGGCATCACGGTAGAGGGCAAAAGTTCATCGAGACGTTGGCGCAATAAACGATCATCCGGATTTTGAACGACCAACTGCCTCAGGGCGGCAACAGCTTTCTCATTCATCCCTTGTTTAAGATATAGATCAACCATGGTTTCAGTGACAAAGAGAAGTTCAGCTTCAACTGCAGGAGATATAGCCCGTTTTCGTTCCAATTCCTGGCGTAATTTTTCACACCAGGGTGTCTCTCCCAAAGATTCTGCTCGCTTAAGCCAGGTTTCAGCGCGTGCACAATTACCCGCTGCAATTTCAATTTCCGCCAGTCCGCACAGAGGATCAGTACAAGCAGGATCGGATTTCAACGCTGTATTGAAGATATCCCGCGCTTCATCGGTATCGCCGCGTTTATATTTAATCTGCCCCAGTAAGGTGAGCCCCTTCGCATGGGAGGGGTGATGGCGTAATCCCTGTTGCAACACATCAGCCGCTGCATCATGAAGACCGAGGTCAAAATACGCACATGCGAGAGGATAAAACACCTCAGAGCGGGGTGAATCTTCCCACTTCTCCTGCAGATGTTTAAGATCTGTGTCAGGCATTATTCAAATTCCTATTATAGTCCTACCATGGCCCAGTTATGACGCTACCAGGGAAGCATCGTCCAGAACACGGGTAAACGTCTGTAGAGGATTTTCGATGGACTGAACTTCACTGGCACCAATCCCTTTTGCTAACACCATACGCAAAGTACCAGAACTCACCTTTTTATCCCGCATCATCGCTGCAACAAACTGCTCTGGAGTAAAACCCTGCGGAATGTGGAAGTCCAGACCACATAGTAATAAAAGTGCATCCAGCCTCGCAACATCCTCACTGGAGCACAAACCTTTCAGTGCGGATATACGCGCGGCTATCGCCATTCCGGTAGCGACACCTTCTCCATGCAGGATCGCCCCATAGCCACACAACTGCTCCAACGCATGCCCGAAGGTATGCCCGAAGTTCAGAAGGGCGCGCACTGAGTGCTCCGTTTCGTCCTGTGCCACAATTGCTGCCTTGATGCTGCAACAGGTTTTGATTGCGCGCTCAAGTACGGAAGGGTCTTTATCTAATAAACGCGGAGTATTATGCTCTAGCCAGGAGAAAAACTCGGCATCTGCAATAACTCCATATTTCACAACTTCAGCTAATCCGGCTCGAAAATGGCGCTCATCCAATGTTCCCAGGGTTGCAACATCAATGATAACGCTGCGGGGCTGGTAAAATGCGCCGATCATGTTTTTGCCCAACGGATGATTTACAGCCGTCTTTCCCCCCACTGAACTGTCAACCTGCGCCAGAAGCGTAGTGGGTATCTGAATAAACGGGATCCCACGCATATAGGTTGCAGCTGCAAAGCCTGCCATATCGCCGATCACCCCACCACCAAGGGCAACAATGGTGGCACCACGATCACAGTTGCTTTCGAGCATATGGGTGTAAATGATATTCAGACTCGTAGCGTCCTTGTGCTGCTCGCCGTCGGGAAGGATTATGCTATCTACACTGTACCCGGCATTTTGCAGCAACTTCACCACCTGATCAAGATACAGGGGCGCGACAACATCATTGGTTATTACCACCAGGTGTGTCGAAAGCTTGAGGGGTTCAAGCAATTCAGCAACGGAAGTGAGGATGCCGGAACCAATATGGATAGAGTAACTTCTGCTATTCAGATCTACGTTTAATTTTTGCATGACATATTTCGCTACATTGCAGTTTGGGGTAATTTAGGGCTATCCATCCAGATTGGATGACTTCAGGCGCAACAGTAGTTGCTCAACCACCTGGTGTGGTGATAAGCCGCTGGTGTCAATTTTAATATCTGCGCTATGATACAGAGGTAAACGTTGCTCCCACAGGGCATGTAATTTCTCGTTGGAACCTTTCCGCGCCAGAGGACGATTGGATACATCACACAGGCGTTTTTTCAACATTTCCCATGAAGCATGTAAATAGACTATAGTCCCTTGCTCACGCATCAGACGCAGATTATTATCCCGGCTTACTATCCCACCACCGGTGGAAACAACCTTGAATTCAGCTTCAGATGCAGCACCAATCTCCTGCAGCGTTATGGTTTCGCAATCACGAAAATAAGCTTCTCCATAATGTGCAAACATCGAGTTGATGCTCATACCATAGCGTTGCATAATGAGCTGATCGGTATCGATAAAATCCAGCCCCAGTTCGCACGCCAGAATTGTGCCGACGGTGGATTTTCCCACGCCCATAAAGCCAGTTAAAAATATGTGTTTATGCCCCATTTCGCTACCAGGTGTTTCAATCAAAAAGGACAGGCTAATGCCTGTCCTTTTTGATTATTCAGGCTTATAGGATTATAATTTAATCAACTATGCGTGGAGTTATGAAGATCAGCAGTTCACTCCGGGTATTGCTCTTATTACGAGATTTAAATAGATGCCCCAGGAGGGGGACATCTTTCAAAAATGGAGTTCCTGTTTCACTGTTGAGCTCATTCTCTACGTAGATACCTCCAATAACGGTAGTCTCACCATTTTTGAGAAGAAGCTTCGTTTCAGCTTCCTTGGTATCAATAGCTGGAGCACTTCCTGCTCCAGTAGCCACCGTATTTCCCACCGTACTATTTGAGGCAAGTATTTCAAGAATAATACTATTATCTGGATTAACCTCTGGAGTTACTTCAAGCGACAAGGTGGCATCTTCAAACTCCGTAGTGGTTCCCTGATCACTTACTGATTGATATGGGATTGAGGTCCCTTGTTCAATTTTCGCTGTCTCTCCATCCAGGGTCAATACTTTAGGCGATGACACAACCCTTCCTTTACCTGATGCCTCAAGCGCTGACAATCTTAAGTTCAAAACGGTGCTGTCTTGACCTGTGCGCCCAAAAGAAATAAGTGAGCCCAACCCTGCAGCATTCAGGGAATCCGAAACATTGCTTGGATTGATCAAAAACCCACCTCCGAGCCCTACATCTGCACTATCCATACTAGAAGTGCCTATAGGACCTGTACTAGCATCATTTTCATAATTGAATCCCCACTTAATACCAAGATCCAGACCATCCGAGGTGTTAGCTTCCACAATGCGTGCCTCTATCATAACCTGCTTAACCGGTTCATCAAGTTGTTTCAGGATTTGACGCACCTCTTCGAGCTTCGAGGGGATATCGTTAACCATTATCTTCTTGCTGCCTTCGATAACCTGTACTTCGCCTTGATCCGAGAGGATATCGTCGATCACATCTTCAAACGATTCTGCGTCCTTGTAGTTAATGGCAAAAATTTCGGTTTGGGTTTCTTCTAGGCGCTTAACTTCTTGCTTAGCACGCAAGCGCTCTGTTTCCATCGCCTGAATTTTCTTCAGCGGAAGCACACGTGCCACATTGCCCTTTTGAATCATGCCGAGTTCCTGGATTTCTAAAATCAGATCCAGCGCCTGATCCCAGGGGACATCTTTCAAACGCAGAGAAAGAGTGCCCTGCACCTCTTCGGCGACAATTAGATTGATGTCACTTATTTCGCTGATTAAACGCAATACCTTGCGAATATCTGCATCGTCAAACACCAGACTCACCGGTTCACCGGTATAAATTTTTACCTGGTCTTCGACAATATCTGCATCAGTCGAAAGCGAATCAAGCACTTCTCCCACAGTTGGATCCTGTGTTTGAGTATAGAAATCTTGGTTCTGTGTTCTATCTGGAGCGTTGTATCTCAACTCGGAATCAGTCACATCTACAGCAACTTGCATGTCCTTCGCTGCCATATCTGCAAACTCTGCGTTGGCGCATCTGAATTCGAGGGTGTCGCCATTCAATGCTACCGAATATTCCACTTCACCTTTGAGATGCACCGCAAACATGACATTACGCGCGCCGTCTATAATAGTGGAATAAGGAGTAATCTGGAGTACGGAACTGGGGAACACCGAGGCATCAATAACACGGCGCAAACTGCGTGGGATTGCTGCATTAGCGACCCCGAAACGGATTGTATTATCCTTGCTACGCGGCTGAATCAGTTCAAGTTTGTTGGAATCACCGCCGAAGTCGGCGTTAAAAACAGATTCAGAACCTACCAGATTAAAAGTCAACTCAGTAGCAACTGCCGGGGCTCCGGGCTGAGGAGTGTATGATTTCTGCGTGGACACCAGAGTGGTACCTGTAGCGGTACGGGTGGCAACGCTATTTGATGCAGAATCATTTTTGGCCCCTGACCAATCTACGACGATCTCTCTGCCATCCACATATACGTTTGCCTCAGGCAATTGCTCTCCACTGGCATCAAATACAAAGCGGGTCTTATCCGCATAGAGTCCGACTCTCACACTGCTGAACCCGGATTCTATATTATACGAACGCTCTGGAAACGCCGGCGTTACATCGGTTACATCAACCACCAGTCGTTCCGGAGCTCCCAGAGTGTAAGTGTTAAATTTCGGATCAGCAGCATCAGTGACTATCGAAGCGGTATCGACCCCAAATTGCACTGCTGTCACGGTATTCATCTGTGCGCACACTACACTTTGCAGGCCGGGTAATATCAACACCGCAAGCAACAATACAAATGGCATGGTTGGCAGAAAAACTCTCTGTTTCATATTTATTCCCCTTCTCCCTGAGGAAGCGTCATACGTTTAATTTCTGTACGCGTAGTTCCGGCAAAATCGCGAAAGCGCTCCTCCACAATTATCTCCTCCGGGGTAATCTCCTGCACAACCCCTTTATTCCTTCCTATCTTAATTCCGCGGGTCAGGGTGTACGCCTTTTTATCCGGCGCCACAACCATAGCACGGGGTTCTCCTTTACCTATAACAATGGCCATTAAGCGGATCTCTTTAAGACCGAATTTCTGCAGCGGGGTCAAGGGCTCGGCCTCGTCATCCACCGGCTCTTTAATCGCAAGTAATGAGGTAAAAGGGTCACGCCGTCCTTCATCTACATAGACAAACGTAGGCTTCTTCGATTTCTGCTCAACATCTCCTGTATTCTCTTGGTCTTCAGGTTCCGGGCGCTCAGCAGGAGCGCTGGTGCGTGCTTGCACAGGTTTCAATTGCTGCGGTTTGTCATCGGAGCATCCGCACATCATCCAGGGTATGAGCAGAAATAGAAGGAATGATACGTAACGTCCCATAGTTATTTTCCTTTCTCTGCACTGGATGTCTCAAGGAAGCGATATGTTACCGCGCGGCAAGATATGGAAAGCACCGTCGTAGCACCATCCTGTTGTGGCTTACCTAGTTTTATATCTTTGATATTAACTATACGAGCCATCCTGGACACAGACTGGCAGAACAGCGCCATCTGGTGATAGCTGCCTTTCAGGTCCAAACTGACTGGCACTTCAGCATAAAAGTTTTTTGCAGATTCATTTTCGGGCTTAAACTGCAAGACCTCAAGTCCGTTATCCCGCGCAAGACCGGCTATATTTCTGAGGAGTGAGGGGATTTCCTTTTTATTCGGCAGTTCATTTAGCGCCTGGTCAAGCTGCTTTTTCATCGCTTCATATTCTGCCTTGAAACGCGGTAAATTGTTAGCAATACGTCGGCTTTCCTGCAATTCAACCAGCAATTTATCGTTTTGCGCCTGTTTTTTATCCAGGTCTTCGAGTGCCGGTGTATAAATAAAGTAGACAAACGCTCCCACTAAAAGAGATAAAAACACCACCAGTATCAATACTCGTTGATACAGAGGTAATTTCAGAATTTTCTCAACTTGCGGATTCATGGTTTGCCCCCTTGTTTATCGGCATCAGACGTAACAGGATTTTGTGCCCGACATGAAATGTCGAAATTCTGCAATCGAAGCCCGTCCTGAACTTTCTGCTTCGTCACCTTAAGCTCAACCCCTGAATAATATTCCGACTGTTCCAGGTTGGTCATAAAGGTTGCTACATCATTTTCCGTCAAGCCCACCCCGCTGATCTGAACTGATCCACCTTTTTCAGTAAAAGAGGTGACCCAGAGTTTTTCCGGTAGCGCTTTTATGAGTTCATCCATCAGGTGTACAGGACCTGACTTGGAAGCGCGCAGTTCATCCATGATTTTCAACTTATTCTGCAATTCTTCCTGGAGCTTCTTAAACCGATTAACTTCACCTATCTTCTTTTTCAGGCTGCTTATCTCGCGGCGGTTATCCTTAATTTCCTGTTCAACCGTTGCTATGTCGGACATGAGGGAAGAATAGAACACGTAACAGACGCCACCTACAAGTAACAGCATCACCGCTGCTACCAGTAGATTATTGCGCACCTGAATCTGCTTCTGAACCGACTTTACCGGTAGAAGGTTTATTTTAATCATAGCTTGTCTCCAAACTTTCTTGTAGCCAGGCCAGCAGCAACGGCATAAAAGGGCGCCGAAGACTTAACAAACTCCAGGTCAAAATCGGTCTCTTTGACGTTTACTCTACTGAAAGGATCAAGAAGGGCCACCGGAGTATCGAGAGACTGTTCAAACTTGTCCAGCAAGCCGGAAGTGAGACACACGCCACCGGTAAGATAGACCTTGGAAACCTTTTCGTCGTTGAAAGTAGCCGAAAAAAAGTCCAGTGAGCGAATGAGCTCCTGGACAAGATTATCTGTAACCTGTTCAATGACACTGCGGGCTTCGTCTGCATCCACCCCTTCATACGAACCATTGATCTTAAGCATCTCCGCATCCTCATTGCTGAGACCAAAACGTTTTTGCAGCTCTTCGTTGAAGGAGTCTCCGCCGATCTGTATGTCACGCGTAAATACCGAGATATTATCCTTGAGCACACTCAACTGTGCTCCACTCGCTCCAATATCAATCAGTGCGACAACATCAAGCATCTCCTCTGTGTATAGAGAGCAGTAGATATTTTCAACCGCAAAGCATCCTACATCCACGACTACAGGAACCAAACCACTCTCGCGAATAACGCCGGTATATTCGTTGACAAACTCCCGTCGTGCCGCAATGAGAATCACTTCCATCTGCCCCTGATCTGTTGGATCGGGGCCGATAATCTGGTAATCGAGGTATACATCCGCTATATCAAAGGGTATGTACTGTTCGGCTTCCCACTGTATGGATCCATCCAATTCCTCTTCCGTCATTAAAGGGAGAGAAATTTTGCGAATAATCACAGAATGACCTGATACCGCAATTGCAACTTCGGCATTCTTGCCAATACTGTTGCGTTCTGTTAAATCGTGAATGGCCTGCACTACAGCGCTGGAATCCATGATTGAACTATCAACTACCGCTTCTGTCTGAAGCGGCTCAAGATCCAGCGCTTTAAGGGTGTAGCCTGATTTAGACTCCTTAAATTGCACCAGTTTTACAGCGCTTGCTCCGATATCGATCCCTACAATCGCTTTCCTAGATCCTAACATGATTATAATTCCCCTCCTGGGACGGAGACATCAAGGCATGGTAGCCGAAAGACCCTAGTCCACAGCTTTCATTGGAGTTCAAGGGCCCCGATTTGTCTAATTTATTTAAACAACTATTTTTAGCCTGCCGTGCCTGAAGATGTATTACCACTGTATTCAAGTTAAATTAATTATAGTTTCTATCGGACGCAGGTCAAGAATAATTAAGAAAAAACAAACTGATAGCGGTTCAGGTTTAAACAAATAATCCAATCCAGGGTGTTAAAATATACAAACTCAATCACCACAGGCGAAAATATGTATTTACGCTAAAGGCTAAGTTAATTCGGGCATAACTGCAACACTGTTTTGCTTTTACACACGGAAAAACATGTTTGTGTCAATTTATTGGCTCCGACATGTGACCTAAACTATAAAAAGTTCAAAATACCACCTGATAAGATACTGTCCCGCAAACAGATACACCAGAGAAGCAGAAGCAAGAAATGGACCAAATGGAATTGCAAGGCCTCCATCGGCTTTCTTTAACAACATCAGAGGAACACCTACTGCAGTCCCCATAAGGGAGCTCAGAAAGATAACCGGCAATATCGCTTTATAGCCAAGAAAAGCACCAATCATGGCTAAAAGTTTGATATCACCTCCACCCATCCCTTCCTTTCCTGTAAGGAAAGCGTAAATATACGCCACTGCAAACAGGCTCCCCCCTCCGAGCAGAATCCCCAGCAGGGAATCCAGCCATGAGACCCAGGGGAGGATAAAAGAAGCTCCAAACCCGAGAAGGATACCGGGCAAACTGATTACATCGGGGATGATGCGATGATCAAGATCGATGAAGGTTATAACGATTAACGCAGAAATGAAGCCAAACAATACCAGGGAGGTGATAGAATAGCCGGAGATATGAAATACGCCAGTGTAAAACAACGCATTGAGGATCTCTACAGCTGGATAGCGCCATGAGATCCGGGTAGCGCAAAAACAGCAGCTTCCTTTCAGAAATAAGAAACTTACTACAGGTATGTTGTGATACCAGTGCAAAGCGGCACCACATTTGGGACAACGTGATGCAGGAAATACGATTGATTGCTTCAACGGCAAACGGTGTATACATACATTTAAAAATGAGCCAATTACCGCCCCGAAAATAAATACTCCAACATAGGCCATACAGTCTATGCCAATCGCAAAAAGTTCTTGCTCAATCATAAAGAGTGTTCCTTCATAGTGAACGTATAAGGCAGGTGTAAGAACCGAAAAAAACAAGGCCGCCCCCAGATAATAGGGAACGGCCTTGTTATCTCACACCTGTTTAACCGACCACAAGTACTATTCGAGCACTACCATGAGTACGTCCTGCTGCACTTGTGATCCTTCACCCATCAGGATCTCCTTTACCACGCCATCGGTTTTGGCGCGCACGTTGGTTTCCATCTTCATCGCTTCGGTAACCAACAGGGTATCCCCGGCTTTTACTTCATCACCTACAGCCACATTCATCTTGAAGATCTTACCCGGCATAGGAGCGCCGACATGTTTGTCATTGCCCGGATCCGCAAGAACAATGTCCGCTACATCGGTATCTGCAGATAGATCTTTCACCGTGACCTGACGCGGCTCTCCGTTGAGCTCGAAGAAGATACTCCGGGTACCATCTTTGCTCACCTCGCCGATAGCTGTCATCTTCACGATCAGGGTTTTCCCCTCTTCAATCTCCACGCTTACTTCATCTCCGGGCTCAAGCCCGTAGAAGTACAGTGGTGTAGAAAGAACTGAGGTATCGCTGTATTCCTGCCGATGACGATCAAACTCTTCAAACACTCCAGGATAGAGTATGGCGGAAGAGACATCGCGATCTTTAATTTCGTGACCGAGCTTCTTTTCAAGCTCTTCTTTCTTGGCTGCAAAGTCAACCGGCTCCAGAAACTCACCCGGGCGGTGGGTGAAGGGCTCTTCATCTTTGAGGATGATCTTCTGCAGTTCCTTCGGAAATCCGCCATAGGGCTGACCAAGCATACCTTTGAAGAAATCAACCACCCCCTGTGGAAACGTAAGTTCATGACCACGTTCCATTACATCCTGAGGCTCAAGATTGTTCTGCACCATGAACATCGCCATATCGCCCACTATCTTGGAAGACGGAGTAACCTTGACCAGATCTCCAAACATATCGTTGACCTTGCGATACATCTGCTTGCAGTCCTCCCAGCGGTGCCCAAGTCCGAGACCTTCAACCTGTGGCTTGTAGTTGGAGTACTGCCCGCCGGGGATTTCATGCTCGTAAACCTGTGCAGTGCTGGCACGCAGTTCGGATTCAAACGGCTCATAGTAGGTACGCACGGTTTCCCAGTAGTTGGCGAGTTGCTGCATCCCCTCTTTATCCAGTTTCGGATCCCACATTGTCCCCTCAAGAGTGGCAATAAGTGCATTCATACTCGGCTGCGATGTAATTCCGGAAATAGAGGATAGAGCAGTATCTACAATATCGACCCCGGCCTTGGCGGCCATAATAAGCATGGTACCTCCATTGCCAGAGGTATCATGGGTGTGGAGGTGGATAGGAATTCCCACCTCTTCTTTCAGCGCTTTAATCAGTTTTTCTGCTGCAAAGGGTTTGAGCAGTCCGGCCATATCCTTTATCCCGAGGATATGCGCCCCCATGTTTTCGAGCTCTTTTGCCATATTGACATAGTACTCGAGGGGATACTTGTCACGCGTAGGATCGGAGATATCCCCGGTATAGCACATGGCTGCTTCGCATATGGCGCCTTCTTTCTGCACCGCATCCATAGCCACCTTCATTCCCTTGGTCCAGTTCAGCGAATCAAAAATACGGAAGACATCGATACCTCCTTTGGCAGCTTTGGTAACGAAATCCTGCACTACATTGTCCGGATAGTTGGTGTAACCAACTGCATTGGAACCACGCAGCAGCATCTGGAACAGAGTATTAGGCACTTTGGCACGGAGGCGATCAAGGCGCTCCCATGGATCCTCGGTCAAAAAGCGCATCGCAACATCAAAGGTTGCGCCACCCCACATCTCCATAGAGAACAGCCCACCACCAAGTTGACAGTTGGCTGCTGCGATCTTTTCCAGATCGTAGGTGCGTACCCTGGTTGCCAGCAGAGACTGGTGGGCATCACGCATGGTGGTATCGGTGATGAGAAGATGTTTCTGGTCTTTGACCCACTTCGCCAACCCCTCAGGACCTTTGTCCATCAGGATGTCACGTGTGCCACGCGGACAAGGGACATCTGACGGAATTGCCGGTACATGTGCTTCGCGCAGATCGTTAAGTTTAAGCCGCTTCTTGATGTTGGGATAACCATTGACCGATACATGCCCAATGTACTGAAGTAACTTATTCGCACGGTCCTTCTTTTCTGGAATGATAAACAACTCAGGATGATCATCCAGATAGGAGGTATCACACTCCCCTTTAATGAAAGGCTCATGCGTAATAACATTTTCCAGGAACCCGATATTGGTTTTAACCCCCCTTACCCTGAATTCTTTGAGGGCCCGGTTCATAGTACGACACGCATCCAGAAACGATATGCCCCAGGTGGAGACCTTAACCAGAAGTGAATCATAGTAAGGAGTGATCTCGGATCCCGCAAAGCCGTTAGCCGCATCCAGACGCACCCCGAAACCCACAGCGGTTCGGTACGCTTTAATTGTGCCGAAGTCTGGTGCAAAGTTATTTGCCGGGTCTTCAGTAGTCACTCGGCACTGAATGGCATACCCCCGCATCTCGATGTCACTTTGCTTCTTGATTCCGATCTCAGGATCGGAAAGCTTATACCCCTGTGCAACCAGAATCTGGGTCTGCACCAGATTGCGCATCGTAACCAATTCTGTAACCGTATGCTCCACCTGAATACGCGGATTGGTTTCAATGAAGTAGAATTTACCCTCCTTGTCCATGAGAAATTCCACCGTACCCGCATTGATATAGCCCACCTCACGCACAATCTGCATGGCGTATTTGCAAACTTCTTCGCGTTTTTTCTTGCTCAGCGAAGGCGAAGGTGCAAGCTCTATCACTTTCTGATGGCGCCGCTGTATAGAACAATCGCGTTCAAAGTAATGGACCATGTTCCCGTATTGATCGCCCATCACCTGGACTTCAATGTGTTTGGGGTTCTCCAGGTACTTTTCCAGAAATACGGTTCCATCACCGAAGGCGGCCTTAGCTTCTGATGTTGCCGACTTGATGCTTTCAACCAGCTCTTCGCGTTTGCGCACTACTCGCATTCCACGGCCACCACCACCTGCAGCGGCTTTTACGATAATAGGATAGCCGCACTCTTTGGCAAAGAGCAGCGCCTCTTCCTCGGTTTTTACCGGCTTATCTGTCCCCGGAACTATCGGCACACCTGCAGCAATAGCAACCTCACGAGCAGCTACCTTGTTGCCCAGACGGCGTTGAATTTCCGGAGTTGGGCCTATAAAAGCAATTCCGGCACTTTCACAGGCTTCAGCAAATTCAGGGTTTTCGGACAAAAAGCCATATCCGGGATGAATAGCATCAACCTCTTTCGCTCGTGCCAGCTCAATAATCTCATCTATACCGAGATATGCATCAATGGGCCCCTTGCCTTTGCCGATCATATATGCTTCATCGGCCTTGTAACGGTGCAATGCAACCTTATCTTCTTCTGAATAGATTGCCAGAGTACTTATGCCCAGTTCTGTACATGCACGAAAGATCCTGATCGCGATCTCGCCGCGGTTTGCAGCCATGATTTTCTTAAATTGTTTTACAGCCATTTTGCCTCCATTCCTGCTAAAAAACGCTTTTAATACCAGACAAAAAACGCACCTGTTTTTTAGCGATACTTTAAAAATACGTTTTATTTCAAATACTTACGTAACTAAAACAGAATTACACTAAATATGTCAAGAACAAAGAACCTCGAAGGGAACAGCACAGAAATACTTTTCATAGCCTATAATACCAGATATCTCAGGATTATCAGACAGATACATGGTTAAAAAATATGGTAAAGAAAATCTCTACCTGCTATCGTAGTCAAAATTATGACGCCAATTTGCTCACCATCAAAACTACGGAGAACATCAATGGATCCCCATACACAAATTTTGCTCATTGATGACGATGTACAGAGCAACAAAATTCTCAGCACCGTACTCGAGCGCGCAGGCTATGAAGTAACAAGTACACACAGCGGCGAAAACGCACTTAAAGTTCTGTCACAAAACTCTTATGCAATAGTGATAACCGACCTCATCCTCCCAGGTATTGGTGGGCTTGAGATTCTCAAACATCTACAGGACAATTCCCCCCACACCAATGTAATCCTCATAACGGGAAACGCCTCTGCCGAAACCGCTGTGGAAGCGATGAAAAATGGTGCATTTGACTATATCACCAAGCCCCTGAATATCGATAAGTTAAAATTAATAATTGAAAATTCGCTGGAAAAACAGAAACTCATCCAGGAAAATCTTCGTCTGCGCCAACAGCTTCACAACAGACACAGCTTTTCCAATATCATCGGCACCAGTGCCACGATCCAGACAGTTTTTACTCGCATGGAAAAGGTTGTAGACACCGATTCGTCAATTCTTATTCTGGGAGAATCAGGGACTGGTAAGGAGTTGGTAGCGCGTGCCCTGCATTACAATGGGCCCAGACAGGACAAACCCTTTGTAGCAATCAACTGCGGAGCTATCCCACAGGATTTGCTTGAAAGTGAACTGTTTGGCCACATGCGTGGATCTTTTACCGGGGCAATTAAAACCAAACAGGGGCGTTTTGAACAGGCCAATGGAGGAACTATTTTTCTGGATGAGATCGGCACCATGCCTGTTCACCTGCAATTAAAACTCCTACGGGTGCTGCAGGAGCAAGAGGTGGAGCCCGTTGGCGGAAATCATTCAATCAAACTCAATATCCGCATTATCTCTGCAACCAATACCGACCTCGAAGAGATGATCGCCGGGGGAACGTTTCGCGAAGATCTGTTCTACCGCCTCAACGTGATTCCCATCAACCTCCCTCCTCTACGCGAGCGCAAGGAGGATATCTCTATCCTTGCGCGTCATTTTCTGAAAAAAAGCTGTAACCAGTTGAAATGCGAGCAGCTTATTCTTGCAGACGAAGTATTTGAAATACTGGAGGCGTACCCCTGGCCCGGAAATGTGCGCGAGCTGGAAAACATTATTGAGCGCACCGCAGCGCTGTGTGACGGGGACGAAATCGGGATTGACGATCTGCCTCCACATATATCCAGGATAAAACGGCAGCAACGCCATGTTCCTGCGACCCTGCCCGCAGATGGATTGGACATGCCGGCACATATTCAGCATATTGAAAAAGAATGGATACGTCAGGCGCTAGAGTACAGCGCAGGGGTAAAATCAAAGGCCGCAGCGCTGCTCAACATAAAACGTACCACCCTCGTAGAGAAAGTGAAACGGCTGGGGATATAGCTCTAGCCCTACTCACACAGTTGAGAACTATACTTGTTCAGCTCTTCCAACACATGCTCATTGAACGCAGCAGCCAGGGGGCTTTGCTGTCTCCCACTGCGATGGATAAGATAAAAAGAACGCGGCATCTTAATCCCATTGATAACCACTGCAGCTAACTTATTGCGCCCTATATCTTCGCGGACCGCCAACGCCGAAAGGATAGAAACACCGATCCCGCTCTTTACCGCTTCGCGCACCGCCTCGTTACTTCCCACATCAGCAACAACCCTCAACTGCCCCGGATCTACATCAGTCTCCTTAAGAGCCGCACTCATTTCGGTCCGGGTACCGGAACCATGCTCCCGCATTACAAATGGTGCATCGAGTAACTCCTCAGGATCGATTATTCCCCTGGAGGCAAAGGGATGCTGCGGATGGACAACAAGTTGAAGCTCATCTCTACACACCTCTTCATACCCAAGGCGTTGGTCCTTTGGTTTACTTCCTACCAGACCCAACTCCAGGGTTCCATTCAGTACATCATCCACAATACGAGAGCTGCCGGAGATGAGCAATTGCAACTGCGCCTGTGGGTACTGTTGTTTAAAACTCTGCAACAATCCGGGAAGGAGGTAAGCACCAGGCACAGTACTCGCCCCCACACTCATAAGTCCGGTAAGATTCCCCTGATAACTGCTTATAGCCTGTTTGGCATCATTCTGGATCTGGATCATCTTGCGCGCATATTTATACAGGATTTTCCCTGCATGGGTCGGATGAGCCTGACGCCCAAGGCGATCGACCAGCTTTTCCCCCAACTGCTGCTCCAAAATGCGAATATTTTCGCTTACGGAAGGTTGTGAGATAAATACTGCATCTGCAGCTCGGGTAAAACTACCCTGGTCAACAACAGCACAAAAAATTTCCAAACGACGGATGTCCACGTATTTTGCCTCTCATTACCTGATGTAATTATTATTTGTTTTCCGCATTAGTTAAGATGTCAGAGCTCAACATACTACCTGATTGCGACCATTCTTCTTCGCTTGATACAATTTGGCATCCACCCGTGCCAGACACTGCATAATATCCTCACTGGCAGGTTCGTATACTCCGACTCCAATACTCACACTACAGTGCACCTGGATACAATCCTCCCGGCACTCCATCTCAAACTCCTTCTCTGCGATACTGAGGCGAATGCGCTCTGCCAGTGCAGCGGCTCCATCCAGTGGAGTTTGGGGCAGCATTACCAGAAACTCCTCCCCCCCGTACCTGAACACCATATCTATATCACGTTTAGCCCAAGCTACAATGATATCCGTAACCTGGCGCAAAACCATGTCCCCACACAGATGCCCGTACTGGTCGTTAACCGTCTTGAAATGATCCAGATCAATCAGCAATAGTGCCAAGGGTGTGTTATTCCGTCGCGCCAACGCTTCCTGGGATTTAAGGCTATACTGCATATGGCGACGGTTAAAGGTGCCCGTGAGTGGGTCTCGAATACTTTCGTACTCCAGACGTTTAAAATCCACCAGCTTCGTTGCAGTAGTGTCAAAGAGGCGACACACAATAAACACAAAAATACCCCCGAAAAAAAACACCACCGGAACAATCATCTCTCCCAGAGATTTATGCGTCGCACATGATATGAGAAGGTATGAGAAATACCCAACGATAAACAAAAGAATAAAACCCGACAACACGTACCACGCCCTGATCAAGGCGGGTTCAGGAAGAATCTTACGGATTCTGGCTACCGGCCACAAAGCACACAGCAACGCTAGCATGCCGATAAATGTCAAAACGCATGGAATAATGTTCAACGTTGTATCCAAACTTAAGCAGATTTAAGCGCCCTATTTCAACGCCAGCTATTCCCGGCCGCCCCATAAACTGCTGAAATCAGGACGGTCATAATTTTTGCTTTCGTAAACAAATGCCAATATCATCTTCAGGCGGTACATGTATACAGTAGAGGTTATTCGGCATCGCTT
>Ga0306868_1000609_pt1 | contig 21961 bp, 27 predicted proteins | sample AntRauTorckE6832_FD_190411 | JGI IMG/M metagenome (GOLD analysis project Ga0306868, IMG submission 190411) | Saline lake microbial communities from Rauer Islands, Antarctica - Metagenome Torckler E6 #832 (v2) (version 2) | ecosystem: Environmental > Aquatic > Non-marine Saline and Alkaline >... | reverse complement strand
TTTTGGCATAAAGGTTATTGTTTTTTCTTTTTTTACTGCTAAATTTTTAGCAATATATTTTAATTTCATTGTTCGATCGGCAATTTCTAATGTATCAGCAAAATCTACCTCTATTTCCATTTGTCCTGGACCACCCACTTCTGAGTGATGATATTTTATCGGAATATCCTTATCTTCTAACATAAGTACCATTTCATCTCTTAAGTCTTTGTCTTTATCAAAGGGTAAATCCACATGGTAACCACCGTGGTGTTGAATAATAAACCCTTTATTATTCTCTTCAGGATTATTTGAGTTCCATTTTGCATTTGAATTACTCATCTCAACACCGAAGTGATGTGGTGTAGTTGAATATTTCACATCGTCAAATAAATAAAATTCAAATTCTGGCCCAAAGGAACTCCGTGTAGCAATATCTTCATCTTGCATATGCTTTTCTGCTTTTTTTGCAATATATCTTGGATCCCCTTCAAATCTTTCATGATTGTTGCCATTAATTGAATAAATATTTGTTAACATCACAAGAGTATTTGCCTTTGCAAAAGGGTCTATAAATGCTGTTGAAATGTCCGGTTTAAAAACCATATCTGATTTTTCTACAGTTAAAAATCCATAACTAGAGCCATCAAACCCAATACCATCTTCAATGACCTCTCGACTAAATTTATTAGTTGTAATGGTTAAGTGATGCCATCGGCCATCTAAATCTAATAATTTAAAATCAATTAGTTCAACATTTTCTTCATTTAGATATGCATTTACTTCTTCGTAATTTTTAAACATTTTTCCCCCCATTAGTTTTCCTATTCCATAAAACGCATCGTATCTTAATTATAAATTAATCTGCATCTTATGTCAGAATTTTCTGAAAATATACTTGTGCACAGGTATCTTTGAATGTATGAGGATTTATCTAAAATCTAATCAACTAAACTATAGCCTTGTTCGTTTAAGTAAGCTTCGTGGTTTTGAAGTTCTTTAATGAGTAAATTCACATGTTCAACAAAATCTTCCCCTAGTTCTTTAACGGATCTCTCTAAATGGTCACGATCAATAGCTTCGGCAAAGGCTTTCGACTTAAATTTCTTCTTAACTGATTTATATTTCATGCCTTCTAACTTAGTTGGTCGAACAAGGGCAACGGTTACAATAAAACTTGCAAATTCATCAACAGCATAGAGTACCTTAGCCATTTGACTCACCCGTTCAGTACCTGTATAATCTGCATGGCCTTCAACTGCCTTCACAAATTCATCATCATACCCAGCTTCTTTTAAGATTTCAACACCTTTGAGTGGATGTTCCTCGGGATACATTTCATAATCTATATCATGCAGTAATCCAACAGCAGCCCATCGGTCTTCATCTGCACCATATTTTTTTGCATAAGCTCGCATACCTGCTTCTACTGCAAAGGCATGTTTAATTAAACTCTCCGACTTTGTATGCTTTTTTAATAATTTTAATGCTTCTTCTCTCATGAGTCCTACTTATCCTCCTTTTCTATACAAAAAAACTCCAATACTTGCGCATCAAAGTTTATTAATCTATTTTGAGTACTTTATAATCGACTTAATAATATTGTCAATAGCTTGTCCATCATCTGAAGCTTCTTTTTCTAAGATACATTCTTTTGCATAATTTTCTAAAAAAATATTGCCCATTTTATTTATTGATGATTTAACAGCAGAAATTTGAAACAATATATCTTCACAGGGTTTATCTTCATCAATCATCTTTTCTACACCAGATAAATGCCCTTTAATTGTTTTTACTCTGTTGATTAGATCGGCTTTCGCTTTTATTTTTGACATATTTTCTCCTTTAATTAGTAAAAACATGCCTATTGACAAGTCAATAGACATATCATTTAAATATTAATATTAAAGTAATTCATCTAATTTCTTTTTATCAAAACCTTGAATCACTTCATCTCCAATATAAACAACAGGTACGCCCATAAAACCATTAGCAATTAATTCTTTTCTTGCTTCTGAGTCCGTTGATACATTTTTTTCAACATATTCAACACCTTTTTCTTCTAAATATTCTTTTACCATATGACAATATGAACATGTGTTAGACGTATAAACTTTTACATCCATTTTAAATCCTCCTTTACTTATTTAACAAGTTGATCCACCCATTGTAGGCAATACGACAAAATCTTTACCAATCCAACTGTCTAAAAAATCAATATCAAATCCACCGTATACTTCAAGTAGATTCTTTTCTACAATTATACTTAAATCATTCATTTTTTTTACTTCGTCATTCTCTTTTACACAATCCAGTGTAATCCCAAACTTGGGCCCACCTCAACCAATGCCTTTGACAAATATTCTAACATTCTTGTCTTTTTCATCAAAATTATATTTTCCTTTAATCGCACTTATTGCTTCTTTTGAAATATTAATCATTTATCTCACCTCTCACCCCCTACTATGGGGTCGATTATATGATAAATGTTATTTCTAACTTTGTCAATTAATTTTTCTTATTTTCAATTAATAAACGATTAGAATCAATACCTTTTAAGTAAATACCTTCAATTTCATCAATCACTTCATTTCCTAAAAATTTGACCCCCATCTGTTTTTCATCTCTATTGACATGGTTTAAATGAATTGTTTCATTAATGACTTTTTCATTAATGCGATAAATAAAAATTCCATCTGATAACATAACTTTGCTAAGACTTTTATCGTATCTTTGGAAAGATCTTCGTTCTATTAAATAATATATCCAATTTTTATTGCTTTGAACCAAATATATTTTTTCTTTTTCAATTAGGTGAATGCCATTTTTTTTAATAATCAATGGTTTTTCAATACCTAAGTATAATTTTGACCAAGGATCAAAGTTAATCGGTTGGTCACTATGGATTTCTGACATAAGACTCATAGGGCCTAAGCCTTTAGAAGAATGGTCTGTATCATATAAATCTGGTAGTCCAAAATGATGGCCAATTTCATGGGCAACAGTTGAAGGTGTTAATAAACTTTCTCTATTAGAAAAAACTTCGTGGATACCCAATTGAATATAACTTTTGATTTTTAAATTTTCAATATAAAAATCTCTCGTTTTAATAGTTGAAGCAATGGGTTTATTATAAGTATCTTTTGTTTCAAGAACATTGATAATGATTAACTCATCTCTTTCTATAATGTTATTATTATTTGTATCAAATTGAGCATAATTAATATATTCGGCGCTTTTAATAATGCTTTTTAACCCATACATCTTTCGCTCTTCGTATTTGTAAATCTCAGGTATTTTAACTTTACTTAATTTACTGTCTTTAGGTTTATATAAGGTGATTCTTCCATTAGAAGTACTTTTATAAAAGTTTGCCACCTCATCATAAATCACCTGGCCTAAAAGATCATCATTATATTTTATTGAATGATCTTCTATTTTACTAATAATCGTAATCACTGGTATCGCTCTATAATCTTTTTTTAAGGCATAATTATACATTGATAAAATAACTAAAAAGCTTAACAATAGTTTTTTCATAAATCTCCTTATGAATATTCTGAAATTTTATATTTATTAATTTTATGCACAAGTAAATTATATCATAGTTATCCTTTTATTATTAATAGTTTATCCACAAAAAAACACCTATATAAGCTAAAATGTGAACAGAATGTGGATAACTTTTTTAATTAACTTAATATTTACATGCTTTTAACGAATATTTTACTTTTTTTATTAAATTTCATACGTTTTTCCCTTGGTTATACCCAAATATTTATTATTATACATATTTTTATTCAACTTATGCACACTATGCACAGGTTATCAACAGAAAATATCTCTTTTTAACACTTTTTTATAAAGTTTGATGATTTTTTTCTTTTAACATGTGTATATCTTTCAAATTTACAATGACTTTTTTTTGTTGTATAATGACTTTGAGGTGAAATATATGACAAATTGGCGTTCAACTGGCCATCGTGGTGATGCACTTGAAGAATTAATTTTGTTAAGTAACGAATATTATAAGCAACAAAAATTAGGCCGGGTAGATAAAGTAAATGTTCCTATAAAGGTTATTAGAAGAAATGATCAAGGCATGATTGAAAAAGCTTTTTTTGAGAAAAGATCTACCGTTGATTTTCACGGCGTCATTCAAGGAATGCCTATTGTTTTTGATGCCAAGGAAACTTCATTAAAAAGCATTCCTATTCAAAATATACATGACCATCAAATTGAATATATGAAAGATATCGATTACCAAGGCGGACTCGCTTTTATTATTATTCATTATAAAGCATACGATGAGTTTTATTTACTCCCCTTTGAAATGATTTGGCATTATTATATTGGGAGCAAGAATGGGAAGAGAAAATCTATCCCTTATAAAGCTATGAAAGATATTTTTGAAATCAAAAGAGAAGGTTATGGCATTTTAAATTATCTACCAATTCTTAACAACTATGTAAAATGGAAAGAGACTCAAAATCAGTTTTGAGTCTCTTTGTATATTCTATTTGCTAAATCAGCAAAATCATTAATATCTAATCTTTCTCCACGAATACGTAGATCAATATTCATTTCTTCTAATATTCTCTTTAACAATTCTTTATCAATACCAATAGCAGATTTAGACAATGAATTAATCAATGTCTTTCTTCTTAATGCAAAGGCACCTTTAATAATTTTAAAGAAGAATTCTTGATCTAACACTTCTACTGCTGGTTTATCTCTTACAATTAATCGAATCACCGCTGAATCTACATTCGGCGCAGGCATAAAATCATCTCTTGGCACATCTAATATAATCATTGCATCACAATAGTATTGAACAGCAACGGATAATGAACCATAATCCTTTGTTCCTGGACCAGAAACCATTCGTTCAGCTACCTCTTTTTGAACCATTACAATGATTTCTTTAATACCTGAAACTTCTTCAATTAATTTCATAATAATTGGTGTCGTAATATAATAAGGTAGATTGGCCACAACCTTTGTTGGCTTTTCCATTTTCTCTTTAATCATCTGACCCACATCTATTTTTAAAATATCATTATGAATGATTTCAACATTTTTATAGTCTTCAAGGGTTTCATGAAGTATTGGAATCAATTTATTATCTAATTCAACAGCTACCACTTGATGAGCTGTTTCTGCCAAAGCTTGTGTTAATACACCAATACCTGGACCAATTTCTAAAATAGAATCCGCATCACTGATATCACCTCTTCTAACGATTTCATCAATAATAAAATCATTAATAATAAAATTTTGACCTAAACTTTTAGAAAATCGTACATTATGTTTTTTCATAATGCTTTTAATCTGACTTGGGGACGTTAATTGATTTATCATTATATTTTTATCTCCTTTATTGCTTTTTCAAAGGCAGCCATTGTAATACCATAACCATTTAAACGTTTTAAAATTTGTTTGCCATTACAATAACCAATACCTAAAATTTCTCCTAATTTTTCTCTTCGCTGGGCAGCACCAGGCATGCCTATTAATTGATACTTAAATAAAATATCCTTTGAAAAAACTTCTTCTTTTTTAAATTGCATCACTCTAACACTGTTCAGCGCTTTAAGAATTGCTTCTTCTGACGCATTCTCAATACCAATATCATCACCTTTTGTAGCATCAACTTTCGTTATAAAAGCATGCTTAACATCAGGAATAACCATGGTAATTCGCTTACGTATGGTTTCACCAGCATGGTCCGGATCCGTTAGAATAATGACGCCTTGATTTTTATGAGCTGTTTTAATTTTTTTATAAGTTTCTCTTGAAATGCCAAACCCATTGGTTCGAATCACTTCACAGTCAAAGAATCGCTTTAAATTAATCTCATCATCACGTCCTTCAACAACTATGACTTCTTTTATTTTTTTCATCATTTTTATCCTACTTTTCATCTATTTTAAAAAATCTCTTCGCATTAGCTGTTGTTGCTTCTGCTACTTTGTCAAAACTTATTTCTTTTAACGTTGCAATTTGATTACATACATATTCAACATAAGCAGATTCATTTCTTTTTCCACGATAGGGTTCTGGTGTTAAATAGGGTGAATCTGTTTCAATCATAATCCGATCAAGAGGTACGGCTTTGGCTACAGCTTTTGGTTTCTTTGCGTTTTTAAAAGTCACTGGGCCTGCAAGTGAAATATATGCCCCCAGTGCGATATACTGTTCGGCTAACTCTTTTGAGCCTGAATAACAATGCATCAATACACCATTATCAAAGGCTTCTTCTCTTTTCAAAATAGTTAAGGTGTCTGCATTTGCATCTCGGTCATGAATGATGACGGGTAAGTTTAACGTTTTAGCTAATCGAACTTGTTTAATAAACCATTCTTTTTGAACTTTTCTTGGAGAATGGTCATAGTGATAATCTAATCCAATTTCTCCAATGGCTTTTACTTTTTCATGACTGGCCATTGATTTGAGTAATTCAAGCATTGTATCATCCATTAATTTTGCTTCATGGGGATGGTATCCTACAGCTGCATAAATTCCTTCATATTTTTCAGCTAATTCAATAGCTTTTTTTGAACTTTCTAAATCAACACCTGGATTCATAATAAAATGAACGCCATTTGCCTTTGCTCTTTTTATTACTTCATCTCGATCTTCATCAAATCTCTTAGCATCTATGTGTGCGTGGGAATCGAATAACATATTTCTCATCTCCTTATATTCACGTTATCATCATTTTCGATTATATGTTAGTTTTCCAATTCATGCAAGTGACATCCTTTTATTTCATACAAAAAAAGAAGTACAACAATTATTTGTTGTACCGCCTTTATGAGTGTTTTCTTAATGTATTTCTGCACCATTTTCAATATCAACGGTTAAAAGTTTCACTTTATCATTTCTCTCTGCTGCGAGTAGCATTCCCTCAGAAACTTCTCCACGTAACTTAGCGGGTTCTAGATTTGCCACAATAACAACTTTCTTATCAAGTAAGGCATCAGGAGAATAGTATTTTTTTAGTCCAGCAACGACTTGTCTGACTTCTGAACCTATATCAACTTTGAGTAAATAGAGTTTGTCTGCATTTGGATGGTCTTTAACTTCTATAATTTGACCAACTTTCATTTTTACTTTTAGAAATTCATCAAACGATAGAATACCAACACCATCATCAGTAGCTTCTTCATCTAAAGATTCTGCGTCTTCTACTAACTCTTTTTTTGCTTCTAAAGCTGCTTCAATTGATGCCAGTTTCTTTTCTAAATCCATACGCGCAAAAAGGGGACTGGGTTCGTTAATTTTATCAAAGGCTACTGTGCCATCAAAAGTTCTTAAACTTTCAAATGTAATTTCTTTGGCATTAATCTGTTGTTGAATCGCTTCAGCTGTTTTGGGTATGAAGGCTTCAAGTAAAACAGAAGCAACTCGAATACTCTCAAGTAAATTGTATAAAACTGTATCCAAGCGTTCTTTTTCAGAAACATCTTTGCCTAAAATCCAAGGCTCCGTTTCATCAATATATTTATTTGTTCTTCTTAAGAAAGTGAAAATTTCATCTAAAGCTTTCCCTGTTTTATAAGTATCCATATGATTTTTAACTAATTTAGGTGTTTCTAAAGCCATGTTTATTAAATCTTGATCGATCTCATTTTGTTCATGAGGTTTAGGTATAATGCCATCATTATATTTTTCAACCATGGTTAAGGTTCTATTCACTAAATTCCCTAAAACATTGGCTAAATCAGAATTTATTTTATTAATCATTATTTCATAAGTAATGACCCCATCATTATCATATGGCATTTCACTTAATAAGAAATAACGAACTGGGTCTACCCCAAAATACTCAACTAAGTCTTTAGCATAAATCACATTACCTTTAGATTTTGACATTTTTCCATCACCAAGCATTAACCAAGGATGCCCAAAAACTTGCTTTGGTAAAGGTTCACCAAGTGCCATTAACATTACTGGCCAATAAATTGTGTGGAATCTAACTATGTCTTTACCAATAATATGTACATCTGCTGGCCAGTATTTATTGTATAATTCATCACTGTTTCCATCTGGATCATAACCTAAAGCCGTAATATAATTTGATAAAGCATCAATCCAAACATAAATGACATGCCCGTCATCAATGGTTACGGGGATCCCCCAATCGAAGGAAGTTCTAGAAACACACAAATCTCTTAAACCATCCTTAATGAAATTATTAACCATTTCGTTTTTTCTAGACTCTGGTACTATAAAATCATTGTCTTCAATGTATTCAAGTAACTGGTCTTGATACTTTGATAATTTAAAGAAATAAGCCTCTTCGCTAGCTTGTTCTACCGGTCTCTTACAATCCGGACAATTACCATTTTCTAATTGTGATTCAGTAAAAAAAGATTCACAAGGCACACAATAATGCCCTTCATATTTTCCTTTATAGATATCACCTTGGTCATGTAACTTTTTAAATATTTTTTGAACAATTTTTTTATGTTTTTCATCTGTTGTTCGTATAAATTTATCATAAGAAACATTCATTAAATCCCATATATTTTTTATTTCACCTGCGATTTTATCAACATGTTCCTTTGGCGTAATACCCTCAGCTTCAGCTTGGTTTTGAATTTTTTGTCCATGTTCATCTGTTCCCGTTAAAAAGAATACATCTTTCCCGGATAATCGATTGTACCTTGCAATAGCATCTGTTAAAACTGCCTCATATGTATTACCAATATGGGGTATTTTCGATGTATATGCAATGGCTGTGGTTATATAAAATTTCTCTTTTGACATACATTTTCCTCCTTAAATTCATTCCAAAAAATAAAAAAACGCCTCCCAAAGGGACGAATTTTCGCGGTACCACCCTATTTATGATTATTATAATCATCTCTCAAATATTTAACGCATAACTACGTCTAGTCCTAATGATTTAGACTAGAAGTTTAAGGACCATCTTCTTAAGAATTTCTTTATCAGTTTCCACCAAACCTGACTCTCTTAGAAAAGAACTTCTTAATACTCTTCCTATCACAACTTTTTGTAATTATAGCATAAATTCACTAATTCATCAAATTCTATTTGCACTATTTTCAATTATGTGATAAATATATTAGTACATGATAAAAAAGGAGGTTCTTATGACAGATAAATTAGAACTACAATTAGACGAAATTAAAATTAACACGATTAAAGATTATCATATTACGAATAAAGAAGATGAATTAATAGTTGATATTTTTAACAATGATGGTTCAGAGTTAACAATTACTTTTAAAGAAGTTAACGGTTACTACTACCAAGATTTCGATGGTTTAAATGATTTAGAACTGAAACCATTTTCTCAAAACTTAGACTTCATTTCTTATTATAAACATGGTTTTGCACAATTTTTGCAAATAGATATGAATAATAAAGAAGAACTTCACAGTTCTGTTCCGAACTTTGTAATCAATTTGCTCGACTCTTCTATTTATGTTGACGCAAATATAATTGAAATTAATGATGAAGTTTACTATATGAATTATTATAATTAAGACTTTGCTTTTAAAAAGCAAAGTTTTTTTGTATAATAATATAAAGAGGTGATAATTATGACAAATGTAATCAGTTTTACATTAAAGGATATTGGTATGTTTGTGTTGTGGGGTTTACTCGTTGTAATTTTAGGGTATTTAATTTTAGTTTTAAAGAATTTATATTTTTCTGTAAAAGACATTCGAAAAATTATTAAAAACAATCAGGAAAATGTAGACAAAATACTTAATGAAGCACCAGGTATTAGTAAAAATGCAAATAATATTTCTAAAGAAGTATCTGATACCCTAGTGAAGTTTAGAGGTTCTATTGATAATGTTGCAGAATCAACTGAAAACATAACAGAGACATTGAAAGAAAATGATACCATTAATAAAAAATTAGCGTCAATTTTTCAAACCTTAAGTATTTTTAAAACTCTATATGAGAAGCATTTTGGAAAAGAAGAAGTGAAAGGTAAAAATGAAGATAAAAATAATACTCCTAAATAGTATTTTAGGTATTTTCATTAGTATTTTTCTTCTAATCACTGCAGTTCAATATTTTTCTTTTAATGAAGATTATATCTTAAAAAATATTGATAAAAATGTCCCTGTGCCTTCTGATGATCTCCAGGTGATTAGTGAGAAACTTGCAGATTACTTAGAAAACAAAGAGGATAGCTTAGCTTTTGAAATAACCTTTGCAGGAGAAACAAGAGCAGCTTTTAACAGTAGAGAAATTCAACATATGGTTGATGTGAAAGAAATATATATAAAACTCAATTACTTAAAATTAATCAGTTTACTCATTATAATCAGTATTATTGCACTGAATAGAAAAAAATATTTACTCAGTGCAATGTATTATTCTGCGGGATTATCCTTTGGTATATCTATACTTTTAGCATTGGTATTTACTATTAATTTTAATAAAGCTTTCATTTTTTTTCATGAAATTGCTTTTAGTAATGATTTATGGCTATTAGACCCTAGAACGGATTTATTAATCAATCTATTACCATTATCATTTTTCACAAATATTTCAATTCATATATTAATACTATTTATTGCATTTGAAAGTCTTGGTATTTTTATAATATATAAAACAAAAAAAGTTTTGACTAGTCCTTAATGGCTATGTCAAAACTTTCTTTATATACAACATTTTTATTTAAGTTTCTTAATTTTGCTACAATTTTAATGGCTTCTTTTTTGCTGTTTCCTTCAGCCATTACTTCAATAATATGATCTTTTATAGACATATCATATTCAATAACCTCTTTTACTAGATTACCTTCTACTGTTAAAACATATTCTCCTCTTGGATCATTTTCTTGATAGTATTCTAATGCTTCACTTAATTTTAATCGAAGAACTTCTTCAAACTTTTTTGTTATTTCCCGGGAAATAGAAATTTTTCGATCACCAAGAACCTCTAACATACTTTTCAATGTTTTTTTCAAACGATGAGGCGACTCATAAAATACAAGGGTACGGTCATCAGATTTTATTTTTTCTAAATGTTTTTCTCTTATATTTTTTTTACGATCTAAAAAACCTTCAAAAGCAAATCGTTCAGTACTCATACCTGATTGAATTAAACCTAAGACGAAGGCCGTTGGCCCAGGAATCACTTCAAAATCAATATTCTTTTCAATACACAAATTAATCAAATCACTACCTGGATCTGAAATTCCTGGCATACCAGCATCAGAAACTAAAGCCATTTGTTTACCATTTTCTAACTGCTTTATAATTTCTAAACCAGCAAATTGTTTATTGTGTTTATGGTAACTCTTTAATTTATTGTCAATTTCAAAATAATTTAAAAGTTTAATTGTGCGTCGCGTATCTTCTGCATATATTACACTGACTTCTTTTAAAATTCTAACGACTCGATAACTCATATCTTCTAAGTTACCAATAGGTGTTCCACATATATATATTTTGCCACTACTCATTTAATCATCCTTTAAACCGATTCAATATCCTCTACACTGTACTCAAATAAATCTTCTGACAACTTATTATCTTCCATAACCAATCGAACTTTAACTTTTTGTTTTAAAGTATTTGTCTTAATAACAATACCTTCTCCATCTGGTGTTCTCACATGAGCATTGTAACTCGGTATATTTTTTAGTAATTTTTTATACGTACTATGTTCATAATCAATACAACACATTAAACGACCGCAAATTCCTGAAATTTTCGATGGGTTAAGAGATAACGATTGATCTTTTGCTTGTTTAATTGAAATGGAATCAAAAGTTGGTTTCCAATTGGCACAGCAAATTTCTCGGCCACAAATACCAACACCATTTAACATTTTTGCTTCATCTCTAACACCTATTTGTCTTAACTCAATTCTTGTTTTAAAAACTGATGCTAAATCTCTAACCAATGCTCTAAAGTCAACTCTTCCCTCTGCAGTAAAATAAAATATTATTTTATTTCTTTCAAAGGTATATTCAGAATCAATTAATTTCATTTCCAAATGATGTTTATCAACTTTCTTTTCACATATTTCTATTGCCTCATGGGCTTCTTTTATATTTTTTTCATGCTGAACAATATCTGCTTCTGTTGCAATTCTTAAAACATCTTTCAAAGGTTTTATAATATTTTTTTCTTCAACTGGTTTATTGGTAATAACAACAGTTCCTAATTCTATACCCCGTGATGTTTCGACAATCACTTTTGTATCAATATCAATTTTTAATCCTTTTGGATCAAAATAATAGATCTTTCCTGCAGTTTTAAATCTTACACCTACAATATCTAACATTTTACGATGTGCCTCCTACCTGAATTATTTCTAAGACCAAATGGTCTATTGCTAATTTATAATTAACATTCATCTCAATATTTTTTATCGTTTCTTCAATTAACTGAATAATCTTAATTAAATCTCGATCAACTAATCTATATGCATGTTTTTTTATACTATCTATTTTATCTCTATTCATTACTATATCATAATCATTGGTTCTTTGGACAATTAATATGTCTCGTATCCACCCTATCATGATATCAAATATTAATTCAATATTTTTTTTATTTTTTTGAAACATTTCAATGCCCTGGATAGATTTTATTTTTTCATTTAACAGTAAATCATTCGTGTAATCAATTACTTGATTTCTTATGGCTAAAAATTCTTCATCTTCAGCAGCTTTATGGGCTTTTGAAAAATTTCCATTTGAAAAATTCGCTATAAACTCTGCTGCTGCTTGATTTAAATTATACTGTTCAATTAAATATTTTTCAATGATTTCTTTTTTTAATGGATTAAACCGAATAATTTGACATCTTGATTGGATTGTTTCAAGTAATTTATTAGAATTTTGAGAAATAAAAATGATCAGTGCATATGCTGGTGGCTCCTCTAATATTTTTAAAATAGTATTTTGCGCACTAGTAGTCATTAAATTACTATCATTGATAATAACTATTTTTTTCTTACTTTCATTTGGTTTAAAACTTAAAAATTCTTGGAAATCTTTAATTTGTTCATTTTTAATTGAAGCCCCATCGGGTTCTATTATTAAAAAATCTAAGTGATTACCATGATTAATTTTTTTACATTGATCACATACCTCACAGGCATCCAGTGTATTATTTTTACAAAAAATTGCTTTTGATAGATTAATAGCAAAATATTTTTTGCCAATACCTTTTAATCCATCAAAAACATAGCTATGTGATAAACTATTATTTTTTATGACATTTTTAAAAAACTCAATGCCTTCTTCGTGTCCATAAACATCTTTAAAACTCACAATTACCTACCCACTTTAAAATTTTATAAATTGATCAACGTCTAAAACAAATACAGTTGCGCCACCAACAGAGACTTCTATGGGCTGTCCCATAAATGAACTGGTTTCGCCAATCATAGAAGAAGTCATAGTGTATTCTTTTCTTGTTTGACATGTTTCTTCAATAAGATCTAAAACATTGTCTACTTCTTCTTTTGCAACACCAATCATCAATGTTGTATTGCCAGTCTTTAAAAAACCACCCGTTGAAGCCAATTTTGTAATATTATAACCTTTTTTTGATAATTTCTTTACTAACTCATGATTATCCTCATCGTGTATTACTGCAACAACTAATTTCATACAACCACTCCCTTCGAGCCTTTAACTAAAAAACAACCTACTTTACCATACCAATACGATTCAAAGGAAAAATTCTAATTAATACATCACCGATAATTTTTTCTTGATCGATTAAACCTATCTGCGAACTTCTACTATCTAAACTAACATTTCGATTATCTCCCATTAGAAAATATTTTCCTTCTGGTATTTGATCCATTTGTATATTACCTGATGTTGTTGTTGTGACATAATCTTCTTCATATAATTCACCATTAATATATACCTGGCCATTTTTAATCATAAAGCTATCACCGGGGACGCCAATGACACGTTTGATTAAATTTTTATTATCTCCAACATCTGCCTTTACCTTTTGGATAATATTAAGTGTAGTCATATCACTTTCATTAATCGTAAGATCTGAAACAAAGGATACAATATCTCCTCTTTCAATATCATCTGTTCGCTTAAGAATTAATAAATCCTTTTCAATTAATGTTGGATACATAGATGTTGAGTATACCATAGTTGTTGTGATAAATATATTCAAAAATCCTACTATGATTACAGCAAAAACAATAGCTTTTAACCATTCAATTATTTCTTTTTTCATCTTTTCTCCTCTACAATTTTTAGTTCATTAACGATAGTTTTTAATTTTTTTAATGCTTCATATGTAATTTCTTCTCCTGGATTAATTAAAGGAATCCCTGGTGGATAAGGAATCACAGATTCATAAGCAATCTTTCCTAAACACTCATAAATATTTTTAACAACATAATTCAAATTTTCAATTTGATCTGGTTTAATTTTAACAATAACATCATCTAATATTAATGCTTTTTTTGATGAAATCTTCTTTTTTCCGTACTTCTCTTCAATTGATTTCAGTGCACAATATAGCTTTTCAAAATCATTAGACACGTTCAGTGCTGACGTAATCAATACAATAAAATTATCTGTAGAGTACTCTATTTGTATACTATATTTATATCTTAGTAATTCTTCAAGTCTTTTACCACTTAAACCTATAGGTAAAGCTGAAATGATAATTTTTGTTGGGTCAAATGTAAAAGGTGATCTATTATAATATATACCCCAATTGATGACTTCATAACTAGTTTTTTTTAATTTATTTACAAAATCTTTCACTTCATCTATTAATACCTTTGTTTTTAAGTGACTCTCCTTTATCAAAAAATCGATTGAAAGATCTAAAGAGGCCATAATTAAATAAGAAGGTGAAGAACTTTGGAAAATTCTTAAATACTTCTCAATAGAAGCTTCTAAATCTTTGTTATATAAGTGAAGGAAGGCGCCTTGAGTGAATGCTGGTAGGTTTTTATGTGCACTTTGAACAACTATGTCTGCGCCACTTTTACAAGCGCTTATAGGCAATTCTTCATGACACAATAAATGAGAACCATGGGCTTCATCTATAATTAAATAGCAATTATATTTTCTGACGATTTTGCTTATTTTTTGAATATCAAAACAAATACCTTCGTAACTTGGATAAGTTAATAATACAGTTTTTATTTGAGAATCCTTAGATAATTTTTCTTCTAAAGCTTCTGCAGTTACGCCTAAAATCATCCCAGAGCCTTCATCTATTTCAGGCATTAAATAAACTGGATCTAAGGCATTCAGTATAATTCCATTAATAACAGACTGGTGAGCATTTCGATTGACTAATATTTTCGTATTTCTTTTAGTCGTTGCGAAAATCATAGATAAAATACCACCGGTGCTTCCATTAACAAGAAAGTAACTTTTATATGAATCATAAAATTCACTTAATTTCTTTTGGCTATTCATAATGCTACCTGTTGGATCATGTAAATGATCCGCCCCAGGTATTTCTGTTAAATCCATATCAATTAAATCTAATCCTTTTAATTTCTCCGTAAAAAATTTTTTACTATTTTTATGCCCAGGCATATGAAAGGATACTAAATTTTCATCTTTTATTTTTCGTAGGGACTCAACTAATCTACTTTTCATTAATTACGTTTCCTTTATCTTTTTTTTTAAAGCTTCAACAAATTTTTTGTTTGGATCAAAAGTTAATTTGATTTCATCCGTTGCAACTTCATAAACCTTATTTATTTTATTATTATTATAAAAATTATTCCAGAATTTAAAAGACATTTTCTCTTTTACTTTGATGTCTTTTATTTGGTCAATTTTTATTGAGTAATCATCAAAATATCTTTCACTAAACTTCCTCATAAGAACTAATTCTTCATCTTTTAAGACATAAATATAACTCGGTAAATACCGATAAACACCAACTGTTAGTAAATAAGCACTTATTAGAAAAATCGATATTTGCAACTTAAAATGATCTAAAAAGAACAAAATAGAATAGTTTATGTAAAAGAAAATAATAATACTCAAAAAAATCTGTAAGACACTTATTTTTGGTTCATTTTCTTGTTGTATCATTTTTTAGTCTCCTTATTTAAAACAATTTTTTTATCTGCTTGAAAAGGTATTTTTTAAAACCGCCGGCTTCTTTATATGCTAATTTACTAAGATCAGATACAATAAATATTAGTGTTAAAAAAATACCACTCATCAAAATTAAACCAATTATTTTTTCTATTGAATCCATTATTCACTTCCTTAAATGCTTTAAACAAAAGAATAGCCACCTTTGCCATTCTTTTTAATGGCATACATCGCTTCATCAGAATTTTTTACTAAGGTGTCAAAATCTTTGCCATTTTTGGGATAAATAGCTATACCAATGGAAGAACCTACACTACATGTAATACCAAAGATATTCATTGATTCATTAATTGCTTCTTGTATTTTTTTAACAATTTTTTCAATTGATTTCTGTGATTGGACATTTCTTAAGATGATAGTAAACTCATCACCACCCATTCGGGCAACTATGTCAGATTTCCTAAGAATATTTAATAGTCTTTTCGCCGTTACTTTTAATACCTCATCACCAATATCATGTCCATAAAGGTCATTTATTTTCTTGAAACCATCTAAATCTATGAATAAAAACCCAAATTTACTTTTCGCTCTTTTATGTTCTAAAATCACTTGATTTGCTTCTTCAATAAATAATCTTCTATTGGGTAGTTGTGTTAACAAATCATAATTTGCACTTTCCTTTAATTTTTTTTCTAAAATTTTTCGTTTAGTAATGTCTACAGAAGAGCCTACAATAAAGGTGAATTTTTTATTTTCTAGTATCGGTGTTAAAGTTGTTAACCAGATACTCCTTCCATTTGGTAAATCTAAAGTTTTCTCATATACTATTGACTTCTCTTTATCTACGCATTCTTGATAATTTTTAACAACATCTTTACTTGCCTCTTTTCCGAAAACTTCTTCGGGGGTTTTATTTCGAATATTTTTTAATTTTATTTTTGTCTTTTCTTGATGGTATTTATTTGTACGAATGTATTTAAATTGATTTTTATCAAGGACTTCTACAAGAAACATTGCATTTTGGGTACTATTAAATACTTTTTCATATTCGCACGAAATCTGATAAATTTTTTCTTCTGCTTTTTTTAAATCAGTAATATCAATATGGGCACCAAGCATTCGAATGGCTTTCCCTTCATCATCTCTAATAGCCAATCCTCTAAATCGTATCCAGACTGTTGAACCATCCTGATGTTTATACCTAACCACTTGGTCAAAAGGATGATTTGAATTTTTGCAATGCAAATCAAAATTTTTCATTACTGCTTTTAAATCTTCTTCGAAAATAATATTTTGCCAAGCACTTGGTGAGTGTATCTGTTTTTCATAGTCATAGCCTAAAGTTTTCCAAAATTCTGGACTTAACCATTCATTCGAGGGTTTTTCTAAATCCCAATACCATAAACCATCTAAAGCAGATTTTTGAATAAAATCAAAAATAATTGATTCCCTTTTCACTAAAGTATATAATTCTTCTTTTAAATAATTTATGCCCATAATTTACAATCTCCCAAACTACTAAAACTTCAACACTTTTATTATATCTTATTTATTAAAAAAATAAAACGCCTTTCAATAGATAAATTCATTTCTAAATTAAACTTTTTTTTAAAACAACCGATATTATTATTAAATAGCTATAATAAGAAGGTGGTGATTTATGATTTCTATTGGTGATATGAGTGTAACGAAGTATAATTCTACGCAGAAACTAAAAATCCAAGAAAATAAGAACTTTACACAAATAAAATATAAAGAGAAAACTCAAAGCACATCTTTTAATGGAAAAATTGATTCTAAAGATTTTGAAAAAATTAGAGAAAAATCAGCAAATGATATTGAAGCTTTTGAAAAATTTATTAATAAGATTTTTTCATACCAAGGTTCTTATACTTCAAGAAAAACAACAAGTGTCAAATCTGTACAAATTAAAATCAAAACAGTAACAGCTGAAGCACCAGAAGAAGTAAGTCAAGAAATTAAAGGTTATTGGGGGGCAGAAGAGACTTCTCAAAGAATTTTAGATTTTGCCAAAAAAATATCAGGAAACAACCCTGAGAAATTTGATTTATTAATTGGTGCTTTTAAAACTGGTTTTGAAGAAGCGAAGAAGGCTTTTGGTGGTACTTTGCCAGAAGTGAGTCATAAAACCTATGACTTAGTTATGGAAGGCTTTGAAAAAATGAAAGAAGATGTAGGTCTTTCTGAAGAATAAAATACTACCCTAATCTAATATAGGGTAGTATTTTTTTATATAATTTAATTATTTTATAACTTTCTTGCCACCCATATATGGCTGTAATACTTCTGGAATTGTTATACTACCATCTGCATTTTGATAGTTTTCCATGATTGCTGCAACAGTTCTACCGACTGCTAAACCAGAACCATTAAGTGTATGCAAGTAATCAACATTATTATCATCTGCTCTTCTATATCTTAGATTTGCACGTCTTGCTTGATAATCTCTAAAATTTGAACATGATGAAATTTCTAGATAATCATCATAGCTTGGCATCCAAACTTCAATGTCATAAGTTTTTGAAGAAGAAAAGCCTAAATCCCCACCACATAATTGAACCACTCGATAAGGCAATTTTAGCTGTTTTAATACCTCTTCAGCATTTAATAGAAGACTTTCTAATTCTTTTTCAGAATTTTCGGGTTTAGAGAATTTTACCAATTCAACTTTATTGAACTGATGCTGACGAATAAGCCCTCTTGTATCTCTACCAGCTGATCCTGCTTCTTTTCTAAAGCATGGTGTATAAGCCGTATGGAATATTGGTAGCATTTCTTCCTCTAAGATTTCTCCACCGTATAAATTTGTTAAAGGTACTTCAGCTGTAGGAATTAAAAACATATCCTTTGATGGTACATGAAACATATCATTTTCAAATTTTGGTAACTGTCCTGTTCCAATCATCGCATCTCTATTCACCATAAATGGTGGGATAATTTCAGTGTAACCGTGGTTTTCTGTGTGAAGATCTAACATAAAATTTAAAACACTACGTTCCAATCTTGCACCTAGCTTTTTCATTACAGAAAATCTAGCACCGGCAATTTTACCCGCCCGTTCAAAATCAATAATATCTAAACTTTCACCTAAGTCCCAATGGGCTTTAATATCAAAGTCAAAGCTTGTCGGTTCACCTTCTGTTTTTACCAATATATTGTCTTCATCGGAATCACCTTTAGGTGTCGTTGGATCCGGCGTGTTTGGTATTTCCAACAATAAGTTATAAATTTTATCTTCTACTTCACTCACTTCACTTGTCATATCTTTAACCTTTTGCGCTAATTTACTCATTTCCTCAATAATATGACTTGCATCTTTTCCTTCTTTTTTTAATTTTGGAATTTCTTTTGACTTAACCTTCTGTTCATGGCGTAAACCTTCAGAAACAGATAGAATATCTTTTCTTTGATCATCCAAATCAATTATTTTTTTTAGATCATAATTAAGGCCTCTTAATTGTAGTAATTCATTTACTTCTTCATAATCTTCACGTATTCTTCTAATATCTAACATAAATTCCTCCTTTTCAAAAAACAAAAAAACTCACATCCATAATAGGACGAGAGCATTCCCGTGTTGCCACCTAATTTAACATATAAGTTCACTTTAGAGCACTTTAACGGGTGCAAAACGTTTAAGATTAATTAAACTACCGGAGTCAGATTCAATTTTTTCCTATACTAATTTTCAGCAACCATTAGCTCTCTTGAATAGTAAAAAAATCTACTTATCTCCTATTTATTATTAAACAAAATATATCATAAGTTAATAAAAAATACAAATTATATTTTTTTCTTCAATAAATTAAATAATTTTCGTTCGGTTTCTTCTACTTCACTTTTAATATTTTTTAATTTAATACCCGTTAATCTTGCAATTCTTCTTAATGATGTGGGTTCAGAATCTATACCATACCTTAATTTAATTAATTTTAGTTCATGATCAGATAATAGTTCTTCTTCAATAATATAATTTAACTCATCAACAATAAATTTCTTTGTTAATCTAACAACATCATTCATATAACTCTTCCTTTACAATATTGATTAAAAAATTTCTTTGATAATTCAATTTTTTCTTGATTTCCTGATCCAATTATTAAAATTTGTTGTTTTTCATCAGTAGTTATATTTAAATTATTTTTAAATAATCGGTTTATTAAATTTCTTATTGTACCTATATTTCCATCAAATAATCTAATCTGATCTTGATATTTATCTTCTAAGTAATCTTTTATAAAAATAAAATGTGTACAGCCTAAAACAATAGACTCAATTGAATCTATTGTTGGGATGCATTCACTCATTATTTGATCTAAAGATGATTGATCAAAATTTCCTGTCTCAATTTTTTCAACTAATGGCGAACATGGAACTTTTACAATTCTATTTCTATTTTCAAATCTATTAATTAGCTGATTAAACTTCCGTTCTTTAAGTGTCATCTCTGTTGCCATTACAGCAATTTTTTTTCCTCTATTTGATTGAATTGCTGGTTTGACTGCTGGTTCCATTCCTATAATTGGAACGTTATATCTTTTTCTTAATTCAGTTACTGCTGCACTTGTTGCTGTATTACATGCAATTACTATAGCTTTTACATTGTATTTATTGATTAATATTTCACATATATTTTCAGACAATGACAATACTTCTGCCTTTGTTTTGACACCATAAGGCGCATTTTTAAAATCCCCATAATATACAAAACTTTCATTCGGTAACATTTTCATTGCATCGGCTAGGACTGTTAACCCACCCAAGCCTGAGTCAAATATTCCAATCATCTTTTCACTCCATACTATTTCTAATTACTGTTTAATAATTCATATACATTTTTTTGAGCTGAAACAATATGTTTAGAAATAGCTGTTTTAGCTGCTTCTTTATTATGGTTCTTGAAGGCTTCTAATATTGCTCTATGCTCTGATAACGCAATTTCTAGTCGACCCTTTGTTTTTAATGACTCTAACCGTGTCGATTTAATGAAAATTTGAAAATCTTTTAAAATATGTTCTAGATATCTACTTTTAGTACAGGCATAAATTTTCTCATGAAATTGAGTGTTTAATTCAAAAATTTTATCTGAATCATTTTTCATCGTAAAAAATTCCATTAAATCACAAATATCAGCTAATTCTTTTAAATCTTCAGGTGTCATTCGCTCAACAGCCAATTCTGCTGCAATACTTTCTATTGATATTCTAACAGAATAAATATCATAAATATCTTGATCTGACAAACCTTTTACTATAACGCCTCTATTAGGTATACTTTCAACTAATCCATCAAGTTCTAATTGTTTCAGTGCCTCTCTTACAGGTGTACGACTAACACCTAATTCATCAGCCAGTTTCGACTCTACTAGTTTGTCACCTAAAGTATATACATCGTTTAATATATCGTCTCTAACTTTTTCAAAAATAAGATTTGTTAAAGATTTTTTGTTTTTATTACCATCATCTATGATGCTCATATAAGTCCTTTCATCCCATAATCATTCCGTCACTAATATTTTATATAACATTTTAAAAGGTGTCAATATATATTGCCCAATTATTAACATCTCGTTAAGTTTATTGTAACATATTTATTGAATGATTAAATACAAAAATAATATTTTTAAATAAAAAAATTAACAATAGTAACTATTGTTAATCATTTATATAATCATTTGGCAAAGTCTTATCCTCCCAGGGGGTTGCCCGCCCAAGTACTTTCAGCGCTAAGAAGCTTTACTTCTGTGTTCGAGATGGGTACAGGTGTTACCTTCTTGCTATATTCACCAAATTCGTTATGAATTTTTTTCATCTGGCAGCGTCCTATCCTCCCAGGGGGTTGCCCGCCCAAGTACTTTCAGCGCTAAGAAGCTTTACTTCTGTGTTCGAGATGGGTACAGGT
>Ga0306868_1000604_pt1 | contig 22039 bp, 21 predicted proteins | sample AntRauTorckE6832_FD_190411 | JGI IMG/M metagenome (GOLD analysis project Ga0306868, IMG submission 190411) | Saline lake microbial communities from Rauer Islands, Antarctica - Metagenome Torckler E6 #832 (v2) (version 2) | ecosystem: Environmental > Aquatic > Non-marine Saline and Alkaline >... | reverse complement strand
CAGCATTAATTTCAGCGAGCAACCATGACTATGATAGTTTTCTGAAAGAAGAATTAAAAGTGAGACGTGTTTTTGAATATCCTCCTTTTTTATCACTTATAAATATTATTTTTTATAGTGAAAAAGAGAAAGATCTAGTAAAAGATACGAATCGATTTAAGAAATATCTAGAAAAAGAAATAGATTTAAGCTCTGTTAAAATATTTGGGCCCTCACAAGCTTTGCATAGTAAAATTAGAGGGAAATATCGTTACCAAATTTTTTTGAAAGTAGAAAAAACAAAATTTAATTTGGTAAAAAAGAGTGTGAAAAAAATTATTGATGAAAACAAATTTAATGTCTACATTTCTGTAGATGTTCAACCAAGAAATTTAGTTTAGGAGGATTATAAATGGCATTAAGAAACATTCGGTTAGATGACGATTCAATTTTAAGAAAAAAAGCAAAACCAGTAAAAGAAGTGAACGAAAAAATAGTAACAATCGTTGAAGATATGATTGAAACAATGTATGATGCTGATGGTGTAGGTTTGGCTGCGCCACAAGTAGGTTTATTAAAACAGATATTTGTTGTAGATGTTTATGATGAGACGGGCATAAAAGTCTTCATCAATCCAGAGATTACTTATGAAGAAGGAGCAATCGATGCTGAAGAAGGGTGTCTAAGCATTCCGGGTAAAGTAGGAATGGTTGTGAGACCTGAGAAAATAAAAATTAAAGCTTTAAATAAAAATGGTGAAGCTTTCGAAATGGAAGCTGAAGGCTTCTTAGCTCGAGCCATCTGTCATGAAGCAGACCATTTAAAAGGTGTTTTATACACTGACATTGCAACTGAAGTTAAGGTTATTTAATATGAAAATTGCATTTCTAGGCACACCAGAATTTGCAAATCCTTCTTTGAATGCTTGTATTGAATATGGTCAAGTAGTATCAGTAATTACACAACCGGATCGCAGACGTGGTCGTGGCAAAAAACTTTTGCCAACCCAAGTAAAAAAAGAAGCATTAAAACATAATTTAGAAGTTTATCAACCAAAGAATATAAAAAGTAAAGAAGCAATTCATTATTTGAAAGCATTAGATTTAGACGTAATGGTTGTTGTAGCCTATGGGCAAATTTTATCTGAAGAAGTTTTAGAGATACCCAAATATGGATGTATCAATGTACATGCTTCACTCTTACCAAAGTTAAGAGGCGCAGCACCAATTAATTGGGCAATTGTTCGTGGTCATGAATTTTCTGGGGTAACAACTATGCAAATGGATGTTGGTTTGGATACTGGCGATATGTTAGATAAGGTTACTATAAAAATTGATAATCAAATGACAGCTGGTGAATTACATGACATTTTAAAAGTTAAAGGGGCAGCATTGCTTAAAAAAACTTTAAATGATGTTGATAATGAATCCTTAACGCCTGAAAAGCAAAATGACGCGTTGTCAACATATGCGCCAATGATAAATAAAGAAATGGCTAGAATTAATTGGCAGAGTTCTGCGAAGGATTTGCATAATTTAGTGAGAGGATTCAATCCGTGGCCAGTGGCGTATACAACATTTAAAAATAAAAAAATGAAGATTTATGAAACAAAAGTTATAGAACAAAAAACAGATGATTTACCAGGAAAAATTATTTCAGTTAATGATGATGGACTTTTAGTTCAAACAGGTGATAAGTCGTTATTAATTACTTCAATACAAATGCCAAATAAAAAGAGAATGTCAGTAAAATCTTTTTTAAATGGCCATACTATTGAAGTAGGAACAATATTAGGAGGTTAATTTATGGGATATTATAGTAGTTATATAGTAATGATACCTTTTTTAATTTTTACTTTTTATGCGCAACATAAAGTGAAAAGCACATTTGACAAGTATACTAAAGTAAAAAATAGAAGAGGCTTAACAGGGGCAGAAGTGGCAAGTATGATTATTCAAAGAAATGGATTAGGAGATGTTTCTGTTGAACGTTCCAATCGCGGAAAACTTTCAGATCATTATGACCCTAGAACGAAGACGATAAGGTTATCACCAGAAGTGTATTCTGGTCAATCTATGTCAGCCGTAAGTGTGGCAGCACATGAAGTTGGACATGCCATTCAACATGCCAAAGCATATGCACCACTGAAATTCAGAAGTCTTTTAGCACCTGTTGCTTCTTTTGCTTCAAAATCAGTGATGTTTATTATCATTGGTGGGTTTATTTTTGGAATCACAGGATTAATTGATTTGGGTATAATTGTATTTTCAGTTGTGATTCTTTTTCAAATTGTAACGTTACCTGTTGAATTTAATGCAAGCTCTAGAGCTTTGTCAGAATTAGAAGGACAAGGTTTAGTTTATAATGACGAAATTCCAGATTCTAAGAAGGTATTAAATGCAGCAGCATTAACATATGTTGCTGCTGCAGCAGCTTCAGTGGGTCAACTCATTCGACTATTAATTCTTAGAGATAGAAGAAGGTAATTAATTTAAAAATGTGCTATTTAAATAGTGCATTTTTTTGTAATTTAATTGTGGTGATTATATGAATAAGTTTAAACGAATGCTTTTTATAGCAATTGTTGATGCGATTGCAACACAATTATATATTAATATTTTTGGCGACGCGTTTAGAATTTCATTAGCGGTTGCTATTTTGCCTGTCTTTTATTATATTGATCAGGAATTAAATCCTTTATATACTGGTCTATTTATTTCTATTATTGGTTTGTTTTTTAGAGGATTTGTTAATATAACTGTTGTTTTTAGTGACTTTATGGTTTATATTGATGACATTAATATAATAGTATTTGACTTAGTTTATGCCTTGATATTCTATTACTTTTTCTATAAGCAGGAAGAAAAACCAATATTTAACTGGATCATGGTCGTCTTCTTCGCTGATATATTTGCTAATATGGCAGAATTAATCTCAAGAAACTTTAGTGTAATCGAACATTTAAATGAATTAATAGTAGTGGCCTTTATCAGAGGGCTCATTTCATTAGGTTTATTATTGACTTTTTACTATTTTAGAAGCTTATTTAAAAAAGAAATTGACCGAAAAAAATACAATGACTTGATTAGTATTTTTTCTGATATAAAATCTGAGGTATATTTAATGAATAATAATATTAAGTATATTGAAGATGTTATGACAGATGCATATATTTTATATGATGACATTGAAAAAGAACGTGTGACGACGAATAAAAAGAAAGCCCTGAAAATAGCTCAAAATGTACATGAAATTAAGAAAAATTATATTGGTATTCTCAATGGCTTAGGTGGCTTGGAATTCAATCGAGATATTTATGATAGTATGAAATTATCCCAAATGATTAGTATTATTGAACAGAATACTAAAAAGTATATTGAAAAAAATAATTTAGAAATAGAATTAACTTTTAATATTTATAAAGACTTGTATGTCAAAAAACACTATTATTTAATGTCAGTTTTACGAAATCTTGTGAACAATTCGGTAGAAGCATTAGAATTAATAGAGAAACGACATAAAAAAATTAATGTTACTTGTGATCAAGTTGATGATAGCGTAGTTTTCGGAATATTTGATAATGGCTTAGGCATTAAGGAAAAAAATATTGACTATGTTTTTAATAATGGCTTTTCAACAAAATTTACAAACGATGGAAAAATTCATCGTGGTCTAGGGTTAAGTTTAGTGAGAGAGATTGTTGAAAAAGAATTTGACGGGTTTATTGATATTCAGTCTAATGAAGGTCGATTTACTAAAGTAACAATTCAGTTAAAATTGAATAATTTTGAGGAGGATGATGGTGAACTTTTTCATTATTGATGATAATATTAATATCATAAAAGTTTTAGAAAACATTATTGAAGAATCGGATCTAGGAACAATAGTAGGTACAAGTACGAATAGTTTAGAAGGTTTGACTGCTGTTTATGATGAACGGCCGGATATTATTTTAATTGATTTATTAATGCCGGATTTAGACGGTATAAATTTTGTTAAAAAAATTGAAGATTTAAACTCTGAAGTCATTATGATTTCCCAAGTTTCTGAAAAACAGATTATTGGTCGTGCTTATGAAGCAGGCGTTAATTTCTTCATTAGTAAACCAATCAATAAAATTGAAGTAATTAAAGTGGTTGAAAATGTTATAAAAAATTTAAAAAATATAGAAAAACTTAACAGTATTGTTAGCATTTTAGGTAGTCAAGAAAAAGCAAGAATCAATCAAGACACGAGTTTTGAAAAGAACATTAATTATATATTAAATGATATTGGTATTGCTGGAGAAAAAGGGTCTGATGAGATTGTTAAAATATGTTTAAAGATAAAAAATGAAGATTTAAGTGATTATTTAATTAGTGATATGTACGAAATTTTTGAAAATTCTACAGCTGTTAAACAAAGAATTCGTAGAGCTTTATCCAAGGGGTTAACAAATATCGCAGCTTTAGGCGTTGAAGATTATATGAATGTAAAATTCTCAAGGTATTCAAGTAATTTATATGATTTTCAAAACATAAAACTTGAAATGGATTATATAAGAAAAAAAACAAATAAAGGTGGAAAAATAAATGTTACAAGTTTTATTAATAATTTGATGATTATGGCTGAAAGAATTGACTAAAGAACAATATTTTCTAGGTTTTGACATAAATTTTACAGGTTTGGCGAATTTTTTTCATTTTTATTGATTTTTTTTGTATCCTATTACATATACTTAACATATAAGTTTTATTAGTTTTATGAAAGGGGAGAAAAAATGTCAAATGAGAAAAAAGGAAGTCTCGGGCAAGCCATAGGAATTATATTATTTCTAATCGTAGCTATTTCTACTGGTATGCAATTATTTGGAGCAGATGTACATATTCCACTATTATTAGCAGCATGTGTGGCAGCAGTTGTTGCGGTTTCAAATGGTTTTACGTGGAGTGAATTAGAAGAAGGTATTGTAGATACTATTAGTTCTGCTATGGGAGCAATTATTATTTTAATGATTATAGGTATTGTTGTAGGTACATGGAAAGCAGCAGGAATCATCCCTACAATGATCTACTACGGACTACAGATTTTATCTCCAGGAATTTTCTTAGTAGCGACGCTACTAGTAACATCAGTTGTTTCATTAGCAATTGGTAGTTCTTGGACAACAGCAGCAACAGTTGGTATTGCATTAATGGGCGTTGGTCAAGGTTTAGGTATACCAGCACCAATTATTGCAGGTGCAATTATTTCAGGTGCTTATTTTGGAGACAAAATGTCACCATTGTCAGATACGACAAACTTAGCACCAGCTGTAGCAGGAGCAACATTATTTGATCATATTCGACATATGATTTATACAACAGGTGTAAGTTATATTATCACATTAGTAATCTTTGCAGTAATCGGTATGCGTTATGCTGGTAGTACTTTAGATTTAGAACAAATCGCTGCAATTAATACTGCAATTACGGGTACATTTAATGTTAGTCTATTATTATTATTACCACCGGTTTTAGTAATTACAATGGTAGCATTAAAAACACCTGCAATCCCAGGACTATTTGGTGGTGGCTTACTTGGAGCAATTTTTGCTATGATATTCCAAGGTGCTGACATGACAACTGTAATTGGCGCGGCTCATTATGGTTTTGATGTAGACACTGGTTTAGCAATGGTAAATGACTTAGTAAATGGTGGCGGTATGGATAGTATGATGTGGACTATTTCATTGATCCTTTCTGCTATGATTTTTGGTGGTATAATGGACAAAGGTGGCTTCTTAGAAGCAATCGTTGTTAAATTAGCTCATATGGCTAAATCCACTGGTCAGTTGGTTCTTACAACAGTTCTTACTGAAATATTCATGAACTTAACTGCAGGAGATCAATATTTAGCTATTGTATTACCTGGTAAAATGTTTAAAGAAGAATATGCAAAACGTGGATTAAAGCCTAAAAACTTATCAAGAGTACTTGAAGATGCTGGGACATTAACTTCACCATTGGTTCCTTGGAACTCATGTGGAGCTTATATGTGGGCAACATTAGGTGTACACCCATTCGCTTATCTTCCGTATGCGTATTTAAACTTAATTAACCCAGTAGTTTCTATTATTTATGGATTCACTGGATTCACTATGGAAAAATTTGATGATTGGGAAGAAGCAGCATAAAAATTCAATAAATGCATTCAATGAAAAGATGATTCTTTATGAATCATCTTTTTGTTGTTTTTATATTGGCTGTCTTATGGTAAAATACATATAGTAGTTGGAGGAGATAAAATGCAAAATATTAATACTAGAAAGTTAGCTTATGAGATTCTTATGGCTCTAGAGGAAAGTAGAGAAGTATCTGATAAAGTGATTAATGATTATTTAAAGAAAAACTCTTTAGATAAAAGAGATGAAAATTTAGTTCGAAAAATTGTTTATGGTTGTTTAGAAAACAAATTACTATTAAATTACTATATTGAAAAAGTAGTATCCATGGATTTTTCAAAGATTGATCAAGAATTAATATATATTTTACAAATAGGGATGTATCAAATATTATTTTTAGATAAAATTCCCAATTCAGCAGCTGTTAATGAATCTGTGAAAATAGCGAAGAAAGTAAATTTTAAAACGTCAGGTTTTGTAAATGGTGTATTAAGAAACTTTATTCGACAGAAAGATCAATTAAAAATCAGTCAAGAAAATTTATTAGATTATTTATCTATTACTTATTCTTACCCAAAATGGTTAGTGACATATTTTATTGATTTATATGGTCAAGAACAAACAGAGACTATTTTTAAGTTTAATAAAAAGCCACCGGTTTTATCTATAAGAGTCAATACTTTAAAGATTACGCGAGATGATTTGCTAAGTGACTTAAAAGCTCTTGGAATGATAGTGAAGATATCAAACTTAACAGACGCTGGCATTCTAATCGTAGATTTAAATGGTTTATCCATTGATACTTTAGATTTGTTTAAAGAAGGTTATTTTTATATTCAAGACGATGCATCAATTCTTGTCAGTGAAATATTGGCACCGAAAGAAGGAGATAAAGTTTTAGATGTATGTGCAGCTCCAGGTGGAAAATCCACTCATATAGCTCAATTAATGAATGATAAAGGTTTGGTTTTAGCGAGAGATGTGTCAAGTAATAAATTGGCTTTTATTGACGAGAATGTTAAACGTTTGGGTATTCGATCAATTCAAACTGAAATTTTTGATGGAACAAATTTAGATGAAAAACATATCAATTATTTTGATGGCATTTTAGTGGATGCACCTTGTTCTGGTCTTGGTATTATTAGAAGGAAACCTGAAATCAAGTACAATAGAAGTTTGGAAGAAATTAAATCTATTACAAATCTACAGTATGAAATCTTAGAGAAAAGTGCTGAGTTATTAAAGACTGGTGGTACATTAGTTTATAGTACTTGTACTATTGGTACATTAGAAAATCAAGATGTCATTAATAAATTCTTAAGTAAACATGAAAATTTTGATATAATAAAGGTAGATGGTAAAGATTACTTACAAATATTACCTGGCGATTATGCGTCAGATGGCTTCTTTATTTGTAAGTTATTAAAAAAATAGAGGTGATTTTTTGAAGTATGCTTCGATGACAGATGTTGGCAATGTAAGAAAACTAAATGAAGACGAATTATTTATCGATGAAAAATATCAACGACTGTTTCTTGTAGCCGACGGCATGGGTGGACACAATGCCGGAGATGTTGCAAGTAAAATGGCTGTTAATATTATTAGAAATTATTACTTGGAAAATATACATCAGGATATGCCCCTTGATTCTATTAAAGAGGCATTTTTAGATGCAATAAAAATTGCAAATGAAACAATTATTCGTGCTTCGAAAAAATTTGATCACCTGAGAAATATGGGAACCACATTAAATTTAGTTTATATTCATAAGCAAGAAATTGTTTTTATTAACGTTGGTGATTCAAGAGCATATATTTTGAATGGAAATGTACTAAAGCAAATAACGATAGACCATTCTTTAGTTGAAGAACTTTTAAGAACGGGTCGTATTTCAGCATCTGAGGCACATAATCACCCACAAAAAAATATTATTACTAGTTGCTTGGGAACAAAGGATGATTATAAAGTTGATGTGTATCGTATAAAAAAAATGGAAAACATCAAAATTCTTCTGTGTACTGATGGATTAACGAATGCAATTGAGCACATTGAATTGGAAGAAATTTTGATAAATTCGAATGTAAATGAGGCAACTGAAAAACTAGTTAGTCAGGCGAAGGCTTATGGTGGTTTTGATAATATTACGTTAATACTAATCGAATTAGAGGAACCGAGGGATACGAATGAATAAAGAAATTTTAGGTAATCGATATGAGATTATAAAAAAAATTGGCGAAGGTGGTATGGCCCGTGTATATAAAGCAAAGGATAATCTGCTGAATAGATATGTGGCTATAAAAGTGTTAAAAACTGAATTAAACAATGATTTAGATTTTGTTAATAAATTTGATAAAGAAGCGAAAGCTGCTGCGAGTTTATCACATCCAAATATTGTTAATGTATATGATGTTGGAGAAGATGATGAAATCAAGTATATTGTAATGGAGTTACTTGAAGGAACAACTTTAAAAGATATTATTTTAAGTGACCCAGAGTTTCTTGAGAACAATGAAATTATTGACATCGCTTACCAAATTGCATCTGCTTTAGAGCATGCCCATGAAAACAATATTATTCATAGAGATATAAAACCTGAAAATATAATAATTGATAATAATAATTCTGTAAAAGTAGCTGATTTTGGTATCGCTAGAGCGGTAACAACATCTACTATCGTGAACACAAAAAGAGTTCTTGGTAGTGTTCACTATTCTTCACCAGAACAAGCCAGAGGTGGTGTTGTTGATAAGAGAACGGATATCTATTCATTAGGAATTTTAATCTATGAATTAGCAACAAAACGATTACCCTTTGATGGTGATTCAGAAATTTCTATAGCTTTACAACATATTAAAGGGCAAGTATTAAATCCATCAGAAATCAATAAAAATTTATCGCCTGGTGTGGAAAAAATAATATTAAAATCTATTAGAAAGAATCCAGAAGAACGTTATTCTAGCGCTTCTGAATTACTAAATGATTTAGATAAAGCGATGAGAAGATTAGATGATGAAATTGTACTTGATGAAATGAATGTAGAGAATGGAGAAACAAAATATTTACCAGAGATAGAGGATGGAGATTTTATGTCGAAGCGATTAAAGAAAAAACCCAAAAATAAGAATGAACATAATAAACCAAGTATTTTTAGCATAATGGTCATCGTACTAGTAGCCCTTATTGTAACCCTGGGTGTTTTTACAGTTATGTCATTAGATGATATTGCAAAGAGAATGGATAATGAAATTGTAACAGTTCCGGATGTTGTTGGAATGGATGCAGTAGCTGGTAGTCAAATCTTAGCGGATGCAGGCTTTAAAGTTGATGCAACAGCACGAAAGATTTCTTCAACTGTGGATGAAGGACATATCATTAGTCAATCCCATGGGGCAGGCGAAACGTTAAAAAAAGATTACACAATTTCTATAGTGATTTCACAAGGTTCTGAAAGAATTACTGTTCCCAATGTAATTCATGATGATTTTACAAGCGCAAGGGTACAGCTTGAAAATAGTTCTTTAATTGTAGGAGATATAGAATATAAATTTTCTGATCTGCCTAAAGACACAGTCATGAATCAAAGTCCATTAGCGGGGCAAGAAGTATCCAAAAATACCCGAATTGAATTAGTTGTCAGTAAAGGACCAGAAGAATCCCTAGTTTTAATTCCGAGCTTAAAGGAGTTAACTTTAGCGGAAGCAAAAGAAAGACTTGAGCCTATTAATATAAAAATTGGAAATGTTTCATATGTAGAAAATCTAGATTATGAATCCGGACAAATTGTTGAACAAAGTATTCCTTCAGGAGAAGAAATTTCTGAAGAAAGTATTATTGATTTAGTTATTGCCGAAAATCCTGAAGAGCCCGTTGAGCCAGAAGAAACAGTATTTGAAAAAGTCTTTATTATTCCACTTAATTTTCCAGAAGAAAAACAAGTTGTAAAAATAGAGAAGATAGTTGATGGTAATAGTGAAATTGTATATGAAAACGAGCATTTGAAATCAGAAGGTACTGTTCGAGTAATTGTTGAAGGAAACGGTCCAGCAGTTATTAAGTTCTACTACGGTGACCAGATGATTAGTCAACAAAATGTAGTTTTTGAGTAGGAGGAAAATGTTAAAAGGATTTATTCTTAAAGGGATTGCAGGTAAATATACAGTGAGAACAAACAAAGGTGATTTAACGTGCGAAATCACTGGAAAGATTAAATATGATAATGACCGTCCCATTGTTGGAGATTTTGTTTTAATTGAATTAATAAATGAAGAAGAAAAAAGGGGCATGATTAATGAAATTCTTCCAAGAAAAACTGAATTACATCGACCAAAGGTATCAAATGTTAGTCAGGCGGTCATTGTTTTTGCTTTAAAAAATCCTGATCCACATTTAAATTTACTTGATCGAATGATTACTTTTGCAGAATATACAGGTTTAAAAACAGTGATTTGCTTTAATAAAGCTGATATTGTGACGGATGAAATGATAAAAGAGTATAGAGAAATCTATGAAAAAGTTGGATATTCGGTTATTGTGACTTCAGTAAAAGAAGAAAAGGGAAAAGAAGAGTTAATTGAAGTCTTAAAAAATGAAATAACTGTTTTAGCTGGTCCATCTGGCGCTGGTAAGTCATCATTACTGAATATGATTCAACCGAATTTAAAATTAAGAACTGGTGAAATTAGTAAAAAAATTAAAAGAGGAAAACATACAACGCGTCATACTGAACTTATTTCTTTGAATAAAGGTGGCTGGGTTGTTGATACACCAGGGTTTGCTAACTTAGATGTATCCTTTATTGATGAAAATAGACTCGGTGAGTATTTTAAAGAAATTAATGATTGTCGACATCTGTGTAAATTTAATAACTGCATGCATCTAAATGAACCAAAATGTGCTGTAAAGGAAAAGTTAAAAACAAAAGAAATGGCTAGGAGTCGTTACGAATCTTATGTCTTAATGTTAAATGAAATAAGAGAAAGTAGGAGGTTTTAAATGGTAGCACTAGCACCATCAATTTTATCTGCAGATTTTGCAAATTTGGAAAATAATATAAAAGCGTTAGAAGAAAAAAAGGTGGAGTATCTTCATATTGATGTAATGGATGGCCACTTTGTACCAAATATTACAATAGGGCCTGTGGTTGTAAAATCCCTTCGGAAGGTTACTGATATGATTTTTGATGTGCATTTAATGATTGAAAATCCTGGGAATTATGTTGAAGTTTTTGCCAAGGCAGGCGCTGATATCATTACAGTACATTACGAAGGTACAAATCATATTCATGGTGTTATACAATCAATTAAAGCACAGGGTAAAAAAGCAGGGGTATCTGTTAATCCAGGGACACCTTTAAATGTTTTAGAAGAGATACTACCAGATGTTGATTTAGTTTTAGTGATGTCTGTAAATCCTGGATTTGGCGGTCAAAAGTTAATAGCAAATACACTTGAAAAAACTGCTTATTTAAAACAGGTAAGAAAGCAGCTGGGTCTTGATTTTTTGATTGAGATGGATGGGGGTATTAAAGACTATAATGTTAAAGACGTTATAGATGCCGGAACAGACCTTATAGTAGCCGGATCAGCAGTTTTTAATGGTAAAAAAAGTATTGCTGAGAATGTAGATGAGTTCAATAGTATTTTTGAAAGTATTGACACTTCTGAACCAGATACAGAAGGCTTTCAAACGAATAACAATGAATAATAATTGTGTGATTTTTCTAAATGGAGTCATTGAAAATGATGAATATATAAAAAGAATAATTACTAAAGATGATTTTATTATTGCTGTTGATGGCGGGTTTAATCACGTCAATCGTTTGTCACTAACGCCGAATTTAATTCTTGGGGATTTTGATTCATCTGAATATGATAAAGCCCTTAAATCTAAAAGTGAAATACACAAGTATAATAGGGATAAAAATAACACAGATGGAGAAATAGCCATTGACTATGTAATTCAAGAAGGTTTTGAAAAAGTGATTGTAGTAGGTGCCTTAGGCAATCGGATAGATCATATGTTATCAAATATCTCTATGCTTGAAAAATTATCTGACGCAGGCGTGCCTGGGATAATCAAAGGCTATAAAAATGAGATTTACTTTTTAAAAAATGAGATAATTTTACCAAGAGGGAAGTATAAATATTTTTCTGTAATAGCTATTTCAGAAAATATTTCAGGTCTATCCATCAAGAATGCTCGCTATGAACTTAAGGATGCAAAATTAAAAAGAACTGAATCCCTTGGTATTAGTAACGAGTTCATTGATGAATCAGTTAGTATAACACTTAAAAAAGGAAAAGCAATCGTTATAAAATCATTAGATTAAATAGGAATTGGTGTATAAAATGAACGGATGGATCATATACAATGGTGCACTTCGAATTAAAAAAAATGAAAAGTTAGTAAAAAAATTAAAAAAAGATGGTGAATTGATTGGAATGAATCTCAAACTCATAAAGAATAATGAGATTCTTCCAGTTTATGACCAAAATGGACAGTTGGGTTTAGAAGGATTAATATCCTATAAAGAACCTGATTTTGTCATTTTTTGGGATAAGGATAATTACTTAGCAAAACATCTTGAATTAATGGGGTATCACGTTTTTAACTCCAGTGAAGCTATAAAAAATTGTGATAATAAAGCATTAATGCATTTAGAATTAGGTAATGAAAACATAAGAATTCCCAAAACAATTGTATCGTCTTTTGTGTATCAAGATCAAAATTTAACAGAAGATTATTATCAAAAGTGTTTTGATTATCTTGGCAGTCCAATTATTTTAAAGGAAGCTTATGGATCTTTTGGCATGCAAGTCTATAAAATTGACAGTATTCATGCATTAAAGGAAAAAATTAATGGTTTATTAAATAAACAATTTATAATGCAAGAGGCCATTACGAGTAGTTTTGGAAGAGACATACGTGTGAATATTATTGGTAATCAAGTAATCGGTGCTATGGAAAGAAAAAGTAATGAAGATTTTAGAGCAAATATTACCTTAGGTGGAAAAGCGACACCGTGGCAATTAAGTCGCGAAGAAGCGGATGTTGCACTAAAGGCTCATAAAGCCTTAGGATTGGATTTTAGTGGGGTGGATTTGTTATTAGACGTTAATGAGGAACCTTTATTATGTGAAGTTAATTCAAATGTAAATTTTCTGAGTTTTGAAAAAGCGACAGGCATTAATTATGGGATAAAAATCTTAGAGTACATAAAAGGAAAGATTCAATGAATGGATTATTAGTGTATTCAAAGAAGGATCTTAAAAAAAATTCTGAGTATATCTCTTGGTTGGTAAATGAAGCACTAAAGAGAAATATAAAACTTGAAGTAACAACTGATGAAGACATTCAAACAAAAGGTCTTAGTTCGCTTAATTCAGTCGATTTCGTGATAAATCGTAGTCGATCTTATGAAATTTCATTATTGTTTGAATTAAATGATATTAGGGTTTTTAATAATTCTAAAGTGACTTTAATTGGCAACAACAAATTAGCAGCTTATGACTATGCAAAAAAGAAAGGGTTTAAATTTCCCAAGTTGTTTTTAAATTTTTCGGATGAAAGACAAATATTAATAAAACCCAATGAAGGGCATGGTGGCGAAGGAATTCATTTGGTTAATGAAAAACATTCAATGCCTTGTACAAAGAAGTTAAAGCAAGAATTTATTTCGGATTTGATTGGTGACATTCGATTCTATGTAATTAATAATAAGATAATTAAGGCGGTTATCCGCTTCTCTAATGAAAAAATCGTATCAAATTACTCTCAAGGCGGAAATTTTGAAGTCTATGATTATTCAAAAGGTGAAGAAGCTTTAATAAAAAAATTCATGGTAGGAACAACTTTTGATTATGTAGGATTAGATTTCTTCTTAACAAAAAGTCATGGGCTTTTATTTAATGAGATTGAAGATGTTGTAGGCTCAAGAATGCTTAGTCATTTAGGTATCAATAATACGACGGAATTATATTTGGAGCATATTTGTAGTACAATTCACCGGGGAAAATTTAAATAAAAAAAAGGCTACTTTTCAGTAGACTTTTTTTATTTAGTAAGCTCTATCAACTTTTCCAGCTTTTAAACACTTGCTGCATACATTAATTCTTTTTCTCGCTCCATTAACATGAGCTTTAACTTTTCGTAAATTAGGTTTCCAAGTTCTTTTGTTTCTATTGTTTGAAAAACTAACGTGATTTCCTGTCATTTTTCCTTTTCCGCAAATTTCACAATGCTTAGCCATTGTGCACCTCCTTTTTTTCAACATTATTATTTTATCAAAGAGAAAGAAAAATAACAAGTAAAAAATCAACATTTTTTTATTAAGTTATTTTAAACAAAAATAAATTTGATTATAATGAATATTTTATATAAAATAGAAGTAGACAAAAAAATAATTTGAAGGAGGAAATAAATTGACGATTAAGATTGTTAATACCTTAGGTGATATATTAATTGATGAAAATGTAATCGGTAAATTAGCTGGTGTATCTGCTATGGAATGCTATGGTTTAGTTGGTATGGTATCTAAGAATGCAACTTCAGGTTTAGTAAAATTACTTAAAAATGAGCATCTAAATAAGGGTGTTGAAATAAAAGCTTATGAAGACGGTATAATAATTGATCTATATGTGATTGTACAGTTTGGAACAAAGATTTCAGTTGTTGCTGAAAATATTATTGGACAAGTGAAGTTTAATGTAGAAAAACAAACAGGACTAGAAGTGAAAAAAGTAAACCTAAACATTGAGGGTGTTAAGACTAAATAGCAAGGAGTGGGGTACATTGGATTTTAAAACAATAGATACTGCTTTGTTAAAACAGATGTTTAAACAGAGTAATGAAGAATTAAAACGGAATATTGAATTAGTGAATGATTTAAATGTTTTTCCAGTACCAGATGGTGATACTGGAACAAATATGTCTTTAACTATGCAATCTGCAATTGAAAGTATAGATCCAAGCAAGGATTATACCATCGAAACCTTATCAAAGGAAATATCTAAAGGTTCGTTGATGGGTGCACGAGGAAACTCCGGGGTTATTTTATCACAAATTTTTAGAGGTTTTGCTAAAGGATGTGAAGGAAAAGAGGAATTAACACCTCAAGATTTATCGAAAGCTATTTCTGAGGCTGCAACTGTTGCTTACAGTGCCGTGATGAAACCTGTTGAAGGGACTATTTTAACGGTTATAAGAAAAACTGGAGAACAAACAAAAAAATTTGTTACCAAAAATACAACAATCGATGAAACCATTGAATATGCTATTCATGTTGCTAAAAAAGCATTAGAAGAAACACCAGAGCAGCTAGATGTTTTAAAGCAAGCTGGTGTTGTTGATGCAGGAGGTAAAGGTTTGGTTTGTATTTTAATTGGTTTTGAACATGCAATTAAAGGTAAAGAACTTTTAGATGAAGAGATCCAAACCATTGCTAAAAAAACAGAAGCTAGAATTAAAGCACCAGAAAATATTGAATTCGGTTATTGTACAGAATTTATTTTGCGTGGTACCGTAAATGGTGATGCGCTTAAAGCTAAAATCGAAAAACTTGGTGATAGTATGGTTTTCGTACAAAGTGACGATATTATTAAAATACATGTTCATACAAATAATCCGGGTATTGCTCTTGAATATGGCCTCGAAGAAGGCGAATTAGTAAAAATCAAAATCGAAAATATGCGTGAACAACACAGCCATATTATTAATGGGGAAAAAGAAGAAGCTAAAGTGGTAGCAAAAAAAGAGAAAAGTAAATACGAAATTATTTCTGTTGCCATCGGTTCAGGAATAGCTGAAATTTTTAAAGATTTAGGTGTAACGCAAATCATTGAAGGTGGACAAACAATGAATCCTTCAACGAAAGATTTACTTGAAAAAATTGATGATACAAATGCTGAGCATATTATCATATTACCAAATAATAGCAATATTATTCTTGCAGCTGAGCAGGCGAAGAAATTAAGTGATAAAAATGTTTATATTTTACCAACTAAATCTATTCCACAAGGGATTAATTCTTTAGTAGAATTTAATTGGGACGATGATGTAGAAATTAACTTGGAACGTATGAATAAAAGTATTGAAAAAGTAAAAACTGTTCAAATTACTTATTCAGTAAAGGATACAACTTTTGATGATGTAGAAATTAAAAAAGATGAAATCCTCGGTGTAAGTGATGGCAATATCGTTTCTGTAGGAGATGATCTTCACGATATAACAATGGAAACAGTTAAGACGGCGATAGATGATGAGACTGAAATTGTAACCATATATTTTGGTGAAGATGTTGAGGAAGAGGTAGCAAATAATTTAGCAGCTGAAATAGAAGAATTATTAGAATTTGGTGATGTGGAAGTTTACTATGGTGGACAACCATTATATTATTACCTTATATCAATTGAATAAAACTATTATAGCCCTGTGAGACATGTACTATGTCTTTCAGGGCTTTTTTCAACTTAAAACAGTAGTCTTAAAAAATAATTGTAAGTTTTCAGAATATTATGAATAAGAAAAGGTTTTCCTAGAAAAAAAGCTTTACAAGTTAAAATATCGATGCTATAATCAATTCAAATCAAATAAAAAACACAGATAGAGCAATCACTCTTGAGTATAATTACTGAATTTAGTAAGTAGTTACGTTAATCGCGTTAAGATCAATTAAGTTAAATTTAGAATGGTACCGAGGATTTATCCGCTTCTATAATCATACAATTGTATGGTTTAGGCGGATTTTTTATTTTAAAAAAGACAAGGAGGTGACTGATGGATAAAAAGTATACAAAGGATAAGAAACATCAAAAGGCAATGGAAATGTTCGCCAAAACCCGAGTAAATTATTTTGGCTTAAGCAACAAAAGAGACTAAGAGACTAAGGGATTTAAGGATGAATTAAAAAGAATAGGATAAGAAAATGTATGAATGGAGGTAACTGATGGATAAAAAATATACAAATGACAAGAAGCATCAAAAGGCGATGGAAATGTACGCTAAAGCACGCGTAAACTATTTTGGCTTAAGTAACAAAAGAGACTAGTGGATTAAAAGATAAATTAAAAGAATGGGATAAGAAAACATATGATAGGGGGTAACTAATGAAAAACAAAAATAATGATCAAAAGCATCAAAAAGCAATGGAATTATATGCAAATACAAAAGTCAATTACTTTGGTGTAAATCATAAAAGAGATTAAATATAGGAGGGGTTAATATAGAATCTGACATTGCTATTATAATTAAAGTATAAAGAATGAGTATTTGCAAGGATAATGCTCATTTTTTTTGTATCAAAAAAGAATTCAGAATTTTCTAACTATTGACAAATTGTATATACAATGTATAATTAGAGTAATGTTAAATATATTTAATATTTTATTTAAAGGATGAAAAGGAGAAGAGTATGGATTACAAAAAAATGTTAGGAATTGATTATGGAGACTTAGAGCCGTCAATTTCCCCCAATGACCATAAGAAGTATATTAATATCAAACTTGCGACTTTAGGTTTACCTATCTACAAAGATGGAAGTAATGATGAAGAGTCAAGTCAATATATGATTAATCTCTTCGAACATATTATTGAGGATTATAAAGAAAAGAAGCGTTTAATTGATGATAAAGAAATTCCAATTAACAAACGCGTAACAAATTTCTTTTCAAATTATTTTTCAGATCTAGATGAAAAGCCAGAAATTATAAAAAATCAGTTTGTATTAGACCATTATGGTTTAGCTAGAGAATTGTCCCTTCCCCCGAATGGTGACGAATTTTCTAGTGAGTATACTAAAAGTTATCGAATAAAACAAGGCATATTAAATAATCCTAAAAACGACCGACGAACAACAAAGGGATCATTTCATATTGTTGAAGGCGATTTAGAAGTGCCTTTTGATAAGAAAGAAGTACCAAAGATTACTTTCGCAAAATTATATAAAGCTGCCGCCAATCCACCAGAAGATTTAAAAGTTCTACCCTATACTGATTTGCAAGAAGAGAAGGCAAAGACTTTTGTTTCTTTACTGGTTAAACCAACGATTTCACCGAAAGTAACTGGTGTAATTGACAAAAAATACATGGAAGCTCTCTTTACTGTTCCGGGTAATTTGGTAACGAATTTAGATTTTGTAGAATCTGTTTTCGGAAATGCTGGCGACGTCAGTTCTCACTTCAATGATTCAGGATTAGATGTGGATCACTGGTCAGGACATACAGGTTATATAATTTTAGCGCCACATTTAACCAAATTAAAAAAGAAAGATTTAGGTTTACCTCATTATGATGATGCTACAGATCGTCAAAGGCATGAAGGCATGTGTTATAAAAATGATGATGAATTATACAATGATGGTGTACCCTTCAAATTAACTTGTCGTGATAAAAGTGGTGTAATCATCACTATAATAGCTGATAGTTATTTTGGATACTCAAAAAAGGAAATAAAAACTCAAATGAGTTATGCTGCAAATCTTTTTGGTATGTCTGAAGAAGAACATGCCGGTGGAACAATTGCCTTTAGCAGAAGAAATGTTGGTGAGAGTTTTACATCTAAAGATGAACTAGATGATAAGAAATACACCTTTGAAGAAGTGAAAGAAAAATTTAGTGACTTGATGGTTTTACATGAAGACAATTATGGTGTTGATAAAAAACATAGTAATATAATATATTTACCAGAAAATATAGAAGTGGATTTACACAAAACTAACATAAAATGGAGATACAACGGAAAAGAACGGCTACTAAAGCTAATGCCAACTTACCATTATATTTTACCATCGGGTGATAAGCTACACATGGAAAAACATCCTGTTGCACCAGCATGGAAATTAGTAAAAACGGCTTCAGAAGGTTTATTTTGTCATAAACCGTGTACTGTATCTGGTGGTGGAAAATCAGAAATTTCTAAGTCACTTGAAAATTCAATTATCTATGGAACCTATTATGTACATGATTTAGAAAGCGATCTAGACCAAGTAGAGAAAATATTAAATTATGATTATAGAAGAAGATGGAAAGCAACTCCCAATCGTACAAGAGCATCAAGAGCAATTTTATCACCTGAAAGGACATTAGGTTCAGTGATAAAATTATTAACGCCTTCTACTGCTTATACAGACGAATTTAATGAATATTTAAATGAGATTCCAAATTACATCAAAGCTTTGGTATTTATGGTAAAGCGTTTTTATTTACCTGAGTGGGGTGATGATTGGAGAGAACATTTTACTGTGGACCGAATCAATGGTCAACCGGGAAATGAAATCAATTATAATAACAGAAAAATTCGTCCCAGTTATTTAAGAGTCGGATTTGACCAAGACGGTGCATGGAGAATTTTCAAATTACGAATGGATTTTATGTCAGCGGAAAAACTACAAATGGAAGATGATATTAGTGCTTCAGTTGTACTTCCGAGTAGACAATTAGATTATTTAGATCCTGAGTATAATAATAAAAGTTTCAAATTTGCTGTGAACAGTGAATATAGATTTTTCCAAAGACCAGATGAAGCAATTAATATTGGTTATGATACCCAAGCAGAATATGATTTATCTCAAGATAATTTATTTGTAACAAATTATGAACCTTTAGAAAAAGAGGATGTTAAAGAAATTAGAGAGAATGTTATGGAATTTATCTCCTACACAGATCCTGTTAAAGAACATATTAATGAATTTTTGGAAGGGGACTCAAAGTATTGTATTGTTTCTTCGGAACCAAGAATACTAGAAGATGGATCTATGAGTAAAAATCCTAGATATTTAGAAAATCGAGGAGACTTTATTAATCCAATAAAAAATTATATTGCAGATGTTGGTGTGAGATTGGCAAGAAAAGTTCCTATGGGTCAACCAATTTATTTGCCTGTTAATGCCATACTGGCGGGGAGAAGAAATAATCCGCCATCAGAAGAAAATGGTCAAAAAATATTACCATTAAGTGTATATAATCCGATTCATTATCAAGAGTTGCCAGAATTGTTTATGGATTTCATGGCTAGTTTAAGTGGTAAGTCACCATCAACTACTGGCTCTGGTTCAGAAGGTGCTTTAACTAAGGGGCCTTTCAATATGTTATTACCAGCTTATGATTTAAATAATGCACTATTATCTTATATTTTAACGGGTTACCCAGGTTATTCAACACCTGCTGGTTATATAGGCCCCGATGGTAGAATAGACCATGACATTTCAATGTTTATACCAGAAATGTGGTGTAAATTAGATGAATACCAAAGAAAACCGGAGTATCTGATAGAAAATGGTGCTTTAGAAAAAGTTGAAGATTTCATTTATAAGGGTCAAGAAGTAAAAGCTAGTCGATTAGGTTATCGTATAACAACTAAATTTGCTTATCGATTTATGGGTAAGATTTTTGATGAGCCTCAGACAGTTTTTGATGAAAAATTGCTGAAGCCTGAAACCCAAGATTTGGAAGCTTTTGTCGATGGTGTTAATAATATTGTTAGCGGTCATAAAAAAATAGCAGAAGCTTATATAGCCGATGGTACTGTAGATGAAGTAATATTACCATTAAAAGCATTAATCTATATAATGGCTGAAGGATCATACGAAGGCATAAAAGTTCATGATGAAAAATTTAGAGAACTTTTTGAATACGATTATGTGATTCAAAGTGATTGGTACAACCAACGCTTAAAGAACAAACAGATTATTGATATTCAATTAATGAATAATAAGATAAAAAATCTCGAGAGTTTTATAGCTAATCCTATTAATAAAGGTGTTTTAGAATCTTATGGTTACAAAGAAAAATTAGAAAAAGCGAAAGAAGAATTAAAACACTATGAATCTGAAGAATATTTAGAGTCATTAGTTGGCACCCTTGGTGCAGATGGTATTGCAATATAATCAAAAAAATGGGCATTTCATCACGAAGTGCCTTTTTTTGTGTTATAATAATGATGAAAAAAGTGTATTAAAGGAGGAATGTATGGGAAAAATTAAGTTTTACGGTAGTCAGTTGTGACCGGAATGTCAGCCACTGAAAGCGTTGCTTTTAGAGAAAAATATTCCATTTGAATATATTGAAATAACAGAAAGTATAGGCAATTTAAAAAAGTTTTTGAAATTAAGGGATACAATGAAGGGTTTTCAATTAGCCAAAAGAAGCCACAGTGTTGGCGTACCAGCACTTGTGATAGGTGATGAAGTTATTTTAAACATTACAAATAAAGTGATTAAAAATTTAGAAGAGATGAAGGAAAGGCAAATAGATGAAAAATAAAGCTGTTGTGTTGGGTGCAAATTATTATATTGCGTTAAGTGTCATGAGAAATCTTGGGAAACATGGGATTCATGTTGCTGCTCTTGAATACTCAACCCATGAAGCTTATGGACTAAAATCAAAGTACTGCAAAGAAGTTGTAATTGTACCCCACTATAAGAAAGAAACAGAAAAATTTATAGAGGCTTTAATTGATTATTCTAAAAAGCAAGCATTTAAACCGGTATTAATGCCATGTACAGATCCCTATGTAGAAGTGATTGATGCCCATAGTGATTTGTTAAGAAATCATTACTTATTACCAGGCATGCCCCAGGGCAGGTATAAAGAGATAATGGATAAAGATACATTGGAGAGTCTAGCTAAAAAACATAATGTTTTGGTACCTAAAACAATTAAAATAGATGATGAAAGTTTAATTGAAAAAGTTAAATCTATTGGATATCCTTGTTTAGTTAAACCAACAAATTCACATAATTTTGTTTCGGTTTTTCGTCGAAAAATGTTTAAGGTTTTTGATGAAAAATCACTTAAAGAAGCAATAAAACAATCGAAAGATAAAGATTTAGAAGTGATTATCCAAGAAATTATTCCAGGTTTTGATGATCATATGTATACTTTTGATGCCTATTTGAATGAGAAGTCGAAAGTAACCCATTGGTTG
>Ga0306868_1000603_pt1 | contig 22046 bp, 20 predicted proteins | sample AntRauTorckE6832_FD_190411 | JGI IMG/M metagenome (GOLD analysis project Ga0306868, IMG submission 190411) | Saline lake microbial communities from Rauer Islands, Antarctica - Metagenome Torckler E6 #832 (v2) (version 2) | ecosystem: Environmental > Aquatic > Non-marine Saline and Alkaline >... | reverse complement strand
CTTGAGCAGGCACTAAAAGCAGTATTTAGTATGCAGGAAGGTGAAGACGTTGGTACAACAGATGAAGCTATTCCTGGTTTAGATACTGAACTACCTGGAAATATAAGAGGACTTGCTACAAGAGCCTTTGAAGTATATCAGGAAGCTCAAGAACTACTAAGACAGGGAGATTGGCAGCAGTATGGTGAACGTTTAGATCGTTTAAATCAAATACTTGAAGAACTTAAAAATACTAGTGAAGAGTTAGAACAAGAAGTAGTACAGTAAGTTGAAGGGATTGTTATATGTTAAAAGCAAGCAAATTCAATGAATATAAAACAGAAAATGATATAGATGTATATATAAATAATACTGATAAGTTCAAAACAAACTATATACAAATTGATATAATAAGGCCTTTAAATGATGAGAAAGATGTTTCAAAAAATGCTCTGATACCCTATGTATTATATAGAGGGACTAATAAGTATCCTACAAACCAGGATATTTCTAAAAGATTAGATGCTCTTTATGGTGCAGACTTAAACGTGTCAGTGGCCAGAAGAGGTGAAAATCAACTTTTAAGGTTTTCTATTGAAGTTATTAATGATAAGTTTGTTAACACCAAAGAAAATCTTCTAAAAAATTCAGTTGATTTCCTCTTTGAAATGCTTTTTAATCCTCTTTTAGAAGATGGAGACTATAAAAAGGAATTTACAGACAAAGGTCATAATTTTCTTGAAGAAAAAATTCTATCATTAAAGAATGATAAAAATAGTTATGTTATAGAAAGGTGTTACCAGGAAATGTGTAGAGGGGAGGACTTTTCCCTCTACACTCTGGGAACATTAAAAGGTCTAGAAAATAGCCTTAATGAAAACCTTTATCAATATTTTAAAAAGGTATTAAAAGAAAGCCCTATCGAAATTTTTGTTATTGGTGATGTTGGTAATCATAAAGATGTTTACGAATATGTTAATAACAAATTTAGTTATGAACGCAATAAAAATCTTCAGATCAACAATACTACATTAAAAGTTGATGGATTTGATAATATAGAGATTGAAGAAGAAGACCAAGTTACCCAGTCCAAACTTTGTGCTGGAATCAGAGTTCCAATTACAAGAAATCATCCCCTATACTTTGCCTTGATAGTATATAACGGTATGCTGGGTGGTTTTAGCCATTCAAAACTATTTAGTACTATAAGGGAAGAGCAAGGCTTAGCATACTATATAAATACCAGATTAGAGTCTACAAAGGGTTTGATTTTAATTAATGCTGGAATTGATATAAAAGATTATCAGACTGTAAAAGGTATTATTAGAGAAAAACTTGCAGAAATGTCTGATGGTAAATTTGATGATAAAAATTTAAACTGGTCTAAAAAGAAACTAATCAACAGATATAAGATATTAAGTGATAACAACCACAGTATAGTAGATGCTTTTTTATTAGGACTTATAAATGATAAAAAAGATTCCTTAAACTATGTAATTAATTCAATTAAACAAGTTGAAAAAGAAGATATTATTGAAGTGGCAAAAAAAGTTGAACTTACTACTCATTTTTTACTAAAACCAGGAAGTGCTCAAGATGATATATAAAAAATTTGAAAATATAAATGAAGAATACTATGAGAAAGAGTTTGATTCAGGGCTGAATGTTATTCTCATACCACGTAATAAGTATAATAAAAAGCAGGCAATACTTTCTGTAGATGTAGGTTCTGTGGATTTAAAAATTGAAGATAAAAACAATAAAATTCATCAATATCCTAAAGGTATTGCGCATTTTATGGAACACATGTTATTTGAAAATAGAGAAGGTAGTATTATTGATAAGTTTTCTGAAATTGGAAGCAGTGTAAATGCCTATACCGGTTTTAATAATACTAATTATTATTTCAATACAACAAGTGATTTCTATTTATCATTAAAATATTTATTTGATTTTGTATTAAATCCTCATTTTGAAAAAGAACGAATTAATCATGAAAAAAATGTAATAAATCAAGAAATTAATATGTATCAAGATAGTCCAGGTTGGCAGTCATTTTATCAATTGTTGCAATCGATGTTTTTTAAGTATCCTATAAAAGATAATATAGCGGGAACTTCAAAAAGTATATCAAAGATAAATAAAGATACTTTAAAAGATTTCTTTGAAAAGTTTTATAGTTTAGAAAATATGACTTTAGTGATAATTGGTAAAATTAGTCCCAATAAGTTATTTAACTGGGTTGAAGATAATTATTCAAGATATGATTGTAAAAGTATTAATTATAAAAAGATATATCCAAAAGAACCTAAAGGTATTAAAATAAAAGAAAAAGACCTAGCAATGAGTATATCAAGACCTATCGTTAGTATTGGCTTTAAAGAAGACAATCCTTATAGAGATAAGCTAAAAATTATAAAACAGGATATGGTTACAAATATGACTATGGAAATGATCTTTGGAAAAAGCAGTAGTAACTATCATGATTTATATAATCAAGACCTAATTGATGAAAATTTCTCTTTTAATTATATGAGAGAAAAAAATACGGGATTTGCCAAAATTTATGCAGAAACTTCTCAAGTTAATGAAACAATAGGTGGTATAGAAAATATTTTAAATAATTGGGGAAATAATTATGATGAAAAAGAGTTCGAAATTATTAAAAACAAGTATATAGGTAGGTACTTTCGTTCTTTGAATTCTTTTGAGAATCTTTCTTCTCAAATTATTAAATACAGTAATTTAAATTATAACTATCTTAATATTTTAGATACAATGAGAGATATTAAATTTAATGATATTTTAAAACAGTACAATAGTTTATTTAAAAATAAAAACCATGTGAAAATATTAATAAAGCAAATAAAAAAATAAATTTGATTAATTTTCTTGAAATGTTATATGAATGGTGTTATAATCACAAGAAATAATGAATGAAGGGAGCTGATATATGAGTAACTAGGAGCAGAGAAGAATTTCATTTCATTATTATTTTCAATCAACTGAATATTAAAATGCTAAGAGAAGAAAGGAGTAGATAGTAGTGATAGAAAAAAGAGATCGATGGAGTAATCGTGCAGCTTTCGTACTCGCAGCAATTGGTTCTGCTGCTGGTTTAGGTAATGCCTGGCGTTTTCCGTATATGGCTTATTCAAATGGAGGGGGAGCTTTTTTAATTCCTTACTTTATAGCACTTTTAACAGCAGGTATACCTTTAATCGTCCTTGAATTTTCAATGGGACAGAAAACTCAGCGTGGTGCACCAGGTGCATTAGGAAAAGTTGCAAGAAAGTTTGAAGGCTTTGGCTGGTGGGCAGTAATTTCCGGTACAATAATCACCAGTTATTATGCAGGTGTAATGGCCTGGGCCTGGGACTTTTTAGCAGGATCATTTACTTTAGGATGGGCAGAAGATGCTGGAGCATATTTTTATGAAGAAGTTTTACAAATATCTTCTGGACCCGGTGATTTAGGTGGTTTTTCAACACCAGTACTTATTGGATTAGTAATTACATGGGTTGTAATTTATTTTATATTAAGAAATGGTGCTCAAAGTGTAGGTAAGGTTGTATTAATTACAGTACCTTTACCGATTATATTAATGGGTATCTTACTTATTAGATCGGTAACACTTCCAGGAGCAATTGAGGGAATAAATTATTTTTTAGAACCAAACTTTTCAATGCTCACTAACCTTAGTGTGTGGATTGATGCCTATTCCCAGGTGTTCTTTACACTTAGTTTAGGTTTTGGTATTATGATTGCTTATGCTAGTTATATGCCTGAAGATTCCGATATAATTAATAATGCTCTTATAACTGTTTTTGCAAATTCAGGTATTAGTTTTATGGCAGGTATTGCAGTATTTGGTACATTAGGTTATATGGCTCAAACTCAAGGAGTACCAATTTCTGAGGTTGCTACAGCTGGCGTAGGATTGGCATTTGTTGTTTATCCTAATGCGATTTCCTTGTTACCTGGAGGCGCATTTGTTGTAGGATTATTTGGTTTTGTTTTCTTCGCAATGTTATTATCACTAGGAATTGATTCGGCATTCTCAATTGTTGAAGCTGGGGTTGCCGGCATAAAAGATAAATTTGGAGGCAAAAAAAGAACTGTTACACTTTATTATAGTTTATTCCTATTTGTAGTCGGACTTTTATTTGCTACAAGAGCTGGTTTATACTGGTTAGATATAGTTGATCATTATGTAAATACTTATGGATTAGTTGTTGCTGGACTAGCTGAATCGATAATTATTGGTTGGTACTATAAACCAAAAGAGTTAAGAGGTTACTTTAACTCAGTATCAGAATATCAGTTCGGCAGTTGGTGGGATGTTATGATAAAATATGTGACACCGATCGTACTAGTAGTCTTGCTTGTTAGTGAATTATTTAAAGATATTACAGCAAATTACGGTGGCTATGAATTTAAATATTTACTCTACGGCGGTTGGATAGGTGTTATTGGATTATTGATCGTTGCATCATTTGTACTTTCACGCCAAAGAGGTTTAGACGACACAGATGTCTAAAATAAGTATATAGAAGGGAGTAATATAATGAGTGGATCAGCAGTTGTTACATTGATTCTTGCTAGTGTTATATTATATGGAGGTCTTTTTGTAACATTAAGAAGAGCAATGAAGTCAAAGAAAAAAGAAGATTAAATACTTAAACATAGAGGGGTCTGATTATTTATTATAATCAGATCCCTTTTTTAAATATTAATGAGAAGTGGTGAAAATGGATAATAATAGCGAAATTTTAAAAAATGAATTAAAAGAAGTTGGTTTTGATCTTATAGGATTTACTATACCAAAATTAGATCAAAATTTAATTAAAAACTTTATAAAAAGACATAACAATGATGATCTCCCACCTTTTGTCCATCATGATATTGAAAGTATATTAAATCCTAAAAGTTTTGTTCCTTGGGCAGAAAGTGTTATTTTATTAGGGCTTTCTTATGACTGGGATGATAATGATAATAGTGATGGATATATCTCATATTATACCAGGGGAGAAGACTATCATAATGTTTTCAAAGAAAAAATGGAAAAAGCAGTATCTGTTTTAAAGAATTTCTATAAAGATTTAAAATTTAGTTACTTTGTTGACAATGCCCCGGTTTTAGAAAAGGTGTTTGCCCAACAAGCTGGTTTGGGATGGATTGGTAAAAACACCTTACTAATTAATGAAAATCTTGGTTCATATGTTTTTTTAGGAGAAATATTTATAAACAAGAAATTAAAGTATGACAATAAAACTGAAAATAAATGCGGTAGTTGTACAGCTTGTATAGATAACTGTCCTACCGGATCTTTAAATACACCATATTATCTTAATTATAGGACTTGTAGAAGCAGTTTAACACAAGTTAAGGGTATATTAGATAAAACACAAGAGAGTTTAATAGGCAATTCAATATGGGGTTGTGACAGATGTCAGGATGTTTGTCCATATAATAAAGACATACCAAAAAAATTGCATAAAGAATTAAAGCCAAAAATAAAAGGAAATATTACTGAAATATTGAATTATAATAAAAAGAGTTTCCCTGAAAAATGGTTAAACTCTGCTTTAAGCTGGCGGGGTATGAGAACTATTCAGAGGAATGCTTTAATAGCGCTCAAAAATAACAAGAATACTGATAAGAAGTATAAGGATGTTTTAATAAAAAAAATTAAAGATAACTCTCCAATTGTTAGATACTATGGATTTAAAGCATATATAAGTTTAGGATTTAACCTAGATGATATTAAAGAAATGATAGAAAACGAAAGTGAAATTGATATAGAAAATATTTTAAAAGAGGAAGTGAGATAATGCCTACAGTAAAATATGAAGATTATGAATATGAAGTTTCATCAGGTACTAAGGTTTTGGATTTTATTGATGAAATTAATCTTAAAGATAAAGAAAAAATAATTGGTGTTAAAATAGATAATGAGTTACTTAACTTACATCAAAAAATTAATTCAAACTGTGAAATTAACTTTGTAACACTTGAGAGCAGAGCAGGTAATAGATTATATAAAAGAAGTTTGTTTATGTTAATGGCAAAAGCAGTATATGAGATATATGGAGACGAAATTTTGAATATTGAACACTCATTAAGCAATGGAATTTACTGTGAATTAAGCGATAATAAAGTATTAAGTAAAGATGAGCTACAAACAATAATAGATAAAATGAAAGAAATCGTCAAAAAAGACTATCCAATCAAATCTTTGGTTGTTTCTAGAGAAAAAGGGTTAAAAATACTTAAAGAACAGGGTAATATAGAAAAGGTTAGAATAATTGAACAAAAAAATATTGAGAATGTAATTTTATATGAACTAGATGGTTATTATAACTACTATTATTATCCCTTAGTGCCTTCTACAGGACACTTAGATAAATTTCATTTACACTATCATTTTCCAGGCTTTGTTATGCTTTACCCTTACGCACATGAGCCTTATGAAGTCAGAGATTTTATAGAACAGCCTAAATTAGCAGACATCTTCTATGACTATGAAAAATTAGGAGATATTCTTAATGTAGGTTTTGTACCAGATTTAAATGAACAAATAGAAAAAAACGATTTTGGTGAATTAATAAGAATATCTGAAGGATTACATGAAAAAAATATTGCTAAAATAGCTGATGAAATTGCTTCACATAAAGAGATGAAACGGATTATTTTAATAGCAGGTCCTTCTTCATCAGGTAAAACTACATTTACAAAAAGATTGTCAACACAGCTTAGAATTAATGGTTTAAAACCGGTCTCAATTTCAACAGATGATTACTTTGTAAATAGAGATAAAACACCCATAGATCAAGATGGTAACTTTGATTTTGAATCATTAAAAGCTATTAATTTAGAGCTCTTTAACGACCATTTGGTAAAGTTAATGAGAGGGGAAGAAGTTAGACTTCCTGTATTTAACTTTAAGAAAGGTATTAGAGAAGATAGTGATACAGTATTAAAGTTAAAGTCCGATCAACCAATATTAATTGAGGGAATTCATAGTTTAAATAATAAATTAACTGAATTTATTCCTGATGATCATAAGTATAAAATATTTATAAGTGCTTTGACACAGTTAAATATAGATAAACAAAACAGAATTCCCACTTCAGATACAAGACTCTTTAGAAGAATTGTTAGAGATAACCTATACCGAGGACATACTGCAAATGATACTTTAGAAATGTGGGAGAGAGTAAGGAAGGGAGAAGAAGAAAATATCTACCCCTACCAGGAAAATGCAGATGTAATGTTTAATTCTGCCTTAATATATGAACTCTTAGTATTAAAGAACTGTGCTTTACCCTTGTTAGAGGAAATAGATAAGGATAATCCCTATTACTATGAAGCACAAAGATTATTAGAGGTCTTATACTGTTTTAAAACAATGCCATTTGAAGATGTTCCAAGAACATCTATTTTAAGAGAATTTCTCGGTGGTAGTGTTTATAGGAAAAAATAAGACTATTCAGAAAAAAGTTTGAAGTTTTTATCCAGTATTTTTTCAATTTGTTTCCAGTTATGAACACGGTAAATCTCATTGTTATCATCTAATTCTCTATTATGGTACTTATCTACTAAAATTACTGGAATGCCTTTTTCTAAAATTGATTTAGCATTTGATTGGTTATCTTCAATAAATAGTTCTATATTTTTTTCAACTGCAAGATCAGCTTTTTGATCTTCGTGAAAAAGATAATCATAGTTAATATTGTGCTGTGCAAGCCATTTTATTGTTAGCGGTCTAAACTCTTTATGTCGAGCAGTTATTAAGTATATTAAGTGCTGATTTTTTTTAATTTTATTAATTATATTTTTTGCATTAGGGAAAACATCTACAGTTGAGTATACTTCATGAATTTTATTATTAATAAAGTCTCTTAAATCTTCTAAAGGTATATCATATGCTTCAGAAAAGTTGTATACATCTTTTTTTCTGGTAATTTTGTTTTCAAAGTAGTTGTTTAATGACCTTAACCAGATATTTTCCTGACCTTGTTTTTCATTTGTTATAACACCATCGATATCAATTCCAATATTCATTTTATTACCTCCAAAATTTCAATATATATATTAATTATGATATAATTTTTTTAGATACTCAAAAGTATTTTAACATTTATCTAGCAATATTTCCAGAAAGGAGTTGTTTTTTTGGCGAAAAATGTCGAAAAACTTATAAATTATTTTAAAGAAAAGTACCCTAAACCAGAAACAGCTTTAAACTTTAATAGTTCATTTCAACTATTGATAGCAACAATCATGTCTGCACAAACAACAGATGTTCAGGTAAATAAGGTAACTGAAACACTTTTTGAAAAATATCCCGGTCCAAAAGATTTTGCAAAATTAACTAATAAAAAACTTCAAAAAGAAATTAAAACTATTGGTCTTTATAAAAATAAAAGTAAATATATTATAAAAACAAGTAAGATTATTTTAAATGAATTTAATGGTGAAGTTCCAAAAAATAGAAAAGATTTAATTAAACTATCAGGTGTTGGTAGAAAAACTGCTAATGTAGTTTTGGCAAATGCTTTTGGACATAAAACAATTGCTGTTGATACACATGTATTTCGTGTTTCAAACAGATTAGGTTTAGTTGATACAGATAAAGTAGAGCAAGTTGAACAAGGTCTTATGGAGGTTATTCCAAAGAAGTACTGGACAAAGTTTCATCATTGGTTGATATTTCATGGAAGAGAAGTATGTAAAGCGAGGAATCCGCTATGTGAAAACTGTGAGATAAATGTGTACTGTGATTACTATCAAAAATTAAAGGAGGGTAAACAAGATGAAAAAATTTAGAAGAATAATTTATTTAACTGCTATATTAATTATAATATTTTCTATTTCAATATCTGCACAAAGCTTATTAAATTCAGGTATAGAAGCTTACAATAACAGTAATTACCAAAATGCTATTGATCATCTGACAAGTTATGCAGCTGAAAATCCTGATAACTATTTATCAAACTTTTATTTAGGTCTAAGTTATACTAAACTCCATCAGTATGGTTTAGCTATTGATTCGTTTAACTATGCACGAGAAATTAAAGGTGACTCATATAATTTGTTGGTTAATTTAGGTCGCGCATACTATAATGACAATCAAAAAGATAAAGCATATGATGTCTTACTTAAAGCACAAAACTTTTCTCTTGTAGATGAACAGGTATATAATCTATTGGGATTAATCCATATGGATAAAAGGGAATTTGATCAGGCAGTTGATAAGTTTAATGAGGCTATTAAACTAAGTGATGACAATTTTTATGTTTACAATAATTTAGCTTTATCATATATAAATCAAGGGGAGTTTGAATCTGCTAAACAGGCAATAGACAATGCTCTTGAAATAGGTCCAACAGTACCTTATGTTTATAATAATGCTGGAATAATTTATGAAAACCTAGGTCAATATGAACAAGCAGTTAATTATTATGAAAAGGCACTTGAACTAGATACAAACTACAAAAAAGCCGAGATAAACTTAGAAAGAGTTGAAAACAAGATGCCTTAAGGGGGAAGATGATGTTAAAGAAGTATGATATAGGACAAGTATATATGGGTAGGTTAGACAAAGATGATGATCTATTAGAAAAACTAACTGAAGTTATCAATGAAAATGAAATTGATACTGGTGTTATAAAGGTTATTGGTGCTGTACAAAATGCTAAAATAGGTTTTTATAATCAAGAGACATATCAATATGAATATATGACATTTGATCAGGAAATGGAGATTGTAAGTTGTATTGGTAATATATCTTACCTTGAAGGTGAAAGATTTATACATGCCCATATTGTTTTAGCAGATCAAGATGGAAGCTGTTATGGAGGGCATTTAGCTGAAGGAACAAAAGTTTTTGCCAGTGAGTTTTATATTCAATCACTAAAAGGTGATAAGTTAAACAGAACTCATGATGATAAAACCCAGTTAACATTATGGTAATAGAAAGGGGCATAATTAATGAATAAGATATATGTTTTAGATACTAATGTATTATTAGATGACCCTAGAGCTATTTTTGATTATCAGGATGATGAAGTGATTATTCCATTAGCTGTCTTAGAAGAATTAGATAATCAAAAAAAGCAGACCTCTGATATTGGATATAATGCAAGAGAGACTTCCCGTATTTTAGATGAACTAAGACACAAGGGTAAGTTAAATAACGGTATAGAGTTAGAAAACGGTGGAAAGTTAAAAATAGTTATTGATAAAAAAGAACTTAAACTACCACCACATTTAAGTGCAACTAAATATGATAACAGAATATTAAGTACTGCAATAAACTTAGTAGAAGAAAATTCAGAAAAAAATATAATAATGGTTTCAAATGATATAAACCTAAGACTTATAGCCAATGCTTTTGATGTTGAAGCAATCGATCATAAGGGTAATGGAATAAATGGAGAAGAACTGTATGATGGATTTACTGAAATTAATGTTAAGGCTGAACTAATAGATAAATTCTATCAAGATAATGAACTTGATCCTAAATTACTTGATGAAGAATTTGAAAAGTTGCATCCGAATCAGATGTTTCAGCTCTCTACAGTTGATGATAGTAGTAAAAGTGCTTTAGGTAGATTTGATGGAAAGAAATTAGTTCCCTTGATTTTTGATAAAAAAGCTCCAATGGGTATTACTCCTTTAAATAGAGAACAAAAATTTGCTTTAGAACTTCTATTAAATGATGATATTAAAGTAGTTACAATCTCAGGTAAAGCGGGAACAGGAAAAACATTACTTGCTTTAGCTTCTGGATTAAAAAAAGTTATAGATGATAAACTCTATGACAGAGTATTAATTGCCAGGCCAGTAATACCAATGGGCAAAGATATCGGTTTTTTACCAGGTTCTGTGGAAGAGAAGTTAGAACCATGGATGCAGCCAATATTAGATAATTTAAATCTAATTATTCACAGTAACAAAGGATCATATTTATCAATCGATCAGCTAATAGAAAATGATTTTATTCAAATTGAAGCCCTTACTTATATAAGAGGGCGTTCAATACCTAATCAATATATAATTATTGATGAAGCACAAAATCTTTCTAAACATGAGGTTAAAACCATTTTGACAAGGGCAGGAAAAGACTCCAAAATTATTCTAACTGGAGATCCATTCCAGATTGATAATCCATATTTAAATAAAGTAAACAATGGCCTTTCTCAGGTTGCAAACCATTTTCATGAACAACAAATTGCAGGTCATATAATGCTTAAAAAAGGTGAAAGATCTGAAGTTGCAAAAATTGCTAGTGATATACTTTAATTTAAATATTAAGAAATTCTGATTAAATTTATCAAATTACTTGACAGACAAATATATCTATTGTATACTAATTTAAAATTAAATATTTGAAATTACCTCATCTTTAACCAGGTGAGGTAGAGGCGCAAAACTTATCAGTAACTATTTGTTAATATGAACCCTTATAAATAGTGAAAGGAATTTTTGCCGAAGCTTTTAATTTCTATGGTTTTAGATCTTAAAGGCTGGGCTTGTATATAAGATATACAGGACTGTCATTGAAATATTACTCATATTTCAGTGTTGAGCTATCTTATCAAAAAGGAAAGAGGAGGTGGTTTCTACTGGTGCCTACTGGTGCCTAAAGAATTTACACCCAGCGGAAATCCCGCTGGGTTTTGCTATTTTATAGTAAAAAAAATTAAATAAAAATAATAAGATATATAAAAATGGAGGTATTAAGTATGGAGAACTATGGTATTATATCACTTATACCACCACTGTTAGCAATCATATTAGCATGGTGGAGTAAAGAAGTTATTATTTCGTTATTTATTGGTGTTTTTTCAGGGGCGGTTATATTATCTAACTATAACCCAATTGTTGGTTTTGTAAGTACATTAGACAATTATATGTTAGGTTCATTAGCAGATTCATGGAATGCAGGTATTATAATATTCTTACTTTCTATGGGTGGAATGATTGGTATAATTAATAGAGCAGGTGGAGTACTTGCAATTGGAGAGTATGTTGCCAAAAAGGCTAAATCAATTAGGAATACTCTTTTAGTTACCTGGTCAATGGGTGTATTAATCTTTTTTGATGATTATGCAAATACTTTAATTGTTGGTAACACTATGAGACCTATTACTGATAATATGAACGTATCACGAGAAAAATTAGCTTTTATTGTTGACTTAACTGCAGCAGCAGTTTCCAGTATTGTTCCAATATCAACCTGGATAGCCTTTGAAGTTGGTGTTATAAATGACGGTTTTCAAAATTTAGGAATTGAAGCAAGTGCATATGGAACCTTTGTACAGACAATTCCTTATAGGTTTTATTCTATTTTTGCACTTGTTTTTGCCTTAATTATAATTTATACAATGAAAGACTTTGGACCAATGTATACCGCAGAACATAGAGCAAGAACAACTGGTCAGTCTTTAAGACCGGGTTCAAATCCTATGGTTTCCAAAGAATTAGAAGAAATTGAAAAACCAGAAGGGGCTTCATTTTCAATTATTGATGCATTTTTTCCTATTGTAGTAGTAATATTAGTTACAGTATTTGGCCTCTGGTACAATGGTGGAGGAATGGCAGCTGATGTTAGTATACAAAATGCATTTGGTGATGCAGATGCAAGTGTTGTACTACTATGGGCATCATTTGCCGGTGGCTTAACAGCTGGATTATTTGCACTACTTAAAGGTATCTTAAATATTTCAGATGTTGTTGAAAGCTGGATTGATGGAGCAAAATCAATGTTTATTGCTACAATGATTTTATTATTAGCTTGGTCTATTGGTGGAATTACAGATGATTTAGGTACTGCTGACTTTTTAGTAGGACTACTTGAAGGTAACTTGCCTGGATTTTTAATTCCAGTATTATTATTTGCAATTTCAGCATTTATAGCATTTACAATTGGTAGCTCTTGGGGAACAGTAGCAATTGTAATGCCCCTTGCAATACCTTTAGCATATAATATTAGTTCACCAATGCTTCCAGCAATTGGTGCTGTATTAACTGCAGCTGTAATGGGTGATCACTGTTCACCAATTTCAGATACAACTATTATGTCATCTACAGCTTCAGGTGTTGACCATATTGATCACGTATCAACTCAACTACCTTATGCATTAACAGTTGCCGCAGTAGCTGCTTTGTTTGGGTTTTTACCATCTGGATTTGGAGTTTCACCTTTAATAACACTTCCAGTTGGTATAGTTGTACTTTATATTATAGTTAAAGTATTTGGTAAAAGTGTTAAAGAAGAAAAGCTTGAAGAAGTTAGTATGGAACATTAATAAAAAAATATAATAATAATTGAGAGTGTGGCTTTCGGGTCACACTTTTTTTATTTGCAGGGAATACTTTTTTAATATAGAATCTATTATATAACATAACAATAAGGAGATTTTTTAAATGAAAAAAACAACTGTTGTAATAATTTTAATATTTGCATTTATAATAGGTATTTCTCTTCCCTATTTATATCATAATTACCGTCCTTTAATAGATAAATATGTTGAGGGAAACGGTAATCCAACAGAACAAGTTAAAGAAGTTAACAATACAAATCAAGAACAAACAGGAAATAATATAGAAGAAAAAAAAGAAATAGATTCAGCTAGTTATTTTGCTAAAGCACAGGACCTATTCTATGAAGGCAACTACAGCAGTTCAATGGATACTTATCTAGAACTCTATAACTTAGGTTATGATGGGTTAGATTTGTATAAAAATATGACAATAATAAGTGACTATTTAGATAATCGTCCTAAAGAATTAGATTATGTTTTAGACAATGCATATAATAGATATAATGATAATGTAGAATATAATTATTACTACGGTAAGTACCTTTATGAAAACTCTCGAAGTGATAAAGCAGTTGATGTATTGAACCATCTTTTAGTATTACTGGATGATAATGATCTATCAAGCAGAAAAAAAGCATTAGTTTATTATTATTTAGGTAAGTTGTATATAAAAAGAGATGACAGTGATATTGCATTAGAGTTTTTTAATGAGGGTATAAGTATTAATAATCAAATTATTTTAAACTATATATCTGCTGCAAAACTATATGAAGAAAAAGGTAACTTTGCAAAAGCAATTAAAATGTATCAAAATACATTAGATCAAGATCATAGTTTGAGTTATCTATATTATGATTTAGCAGTATTATATGATGAAAATGAAGAACCATTAAAAGCACACCGTTATTGGGAAAGAAGTCTAAACAGTGGAATTAATGTTGAGACAGCTCGAGCAAGAATTAAAGAAATAGAAGAAAATTATCCCCAATATTTTAAAGATGAGGTTAGTGAAATTGGTCTAAAAAGGGAGATTAAATGGGCCGATATTATTGAAATAAATCCTAATGAAATATATAGTGAGATAAGAATTGGTTTACAGGACAACATAGATCGTATCCGTTTTCAATCTAAAAGTGACTTTAGGATTAGCCAAAATGGTATAGTATTATTTGAAGGTGAAAAGAATAATCAATATCAAATAAACTACAATAATAATTCTTTTTATGTGCTTAGAGATGGTAATGTTATAAGGAGAATAAATAACCCAGAGAAAATTAAGATTAGTTCTAACAATGAAAATAACCTATTTGCCCTATATGATATTAAGTTTGGACAAAATTACTTTTGGGCTGGTTCAGAAACAAGACAGTATAGAGGTGACATATACTTAGATCCTGTTACTGGGAATAGTTTAAATTTAGTTAATTATATTGATTTAAGTTCATATCTACTATCTGTTATTCCTTCCGAAATGCCTGCAAGTTGGCCAAATGATGCTTTAAAGGCTCAAAGTGTAGTAGCAAGGTCATACATCTTAAATAGTTTAAATCGCCATAAAAGCGATGATTATGACCTCTGTGCAACTGTACACTGTATAGTCTATGGGGGAGCACAGAATGAACACAGCAGTACATCAAAGGCTGCGATTGCAACGAAAAATGAAGTAATTACTCATAATGGAAACATTATTGATGCTGTATTTAGTAGTAACAGTGGTGGTTATACTGAAGCAAGTGAAAATGTATGGGTAAATGAACTTGATTACTTAAAAGCACGTGATACTTCAACTAATAACGAATATGAATTTCCTTTAGAGCCTTATCAAATAGAGGAATGGTTTACTGAAAAACCAAGCTCATATTCTGATAATAAATATACTACAAGAAGTAGTTATCGCTGGATAAAAGAACTTGATATACAATATATAGAGCAAAAACATGGTTTAAATAGGATCAGTAAGGTATATGTGTCTAAACGAACCAAAACAGGTACTGTAAATGAAGTTACTATCACAGGGGTAAACAAAACTATTACAATTGAAAATTCATCAATTAGAAGAGCTTTAGGTGGACTGAAAAGCAATAAATTTATTATTAAAAATATTTATAGAGATAATGAATTAATAGATTTGATTGTATTTGGAGCAGGTTGGGGACATTCTGTAGGAATGGACCAAACTGCAGCAGCTGGTATGGCCAGTGAAGGTATTACTTATGATGAGATAATAAAGTTCTTTTATCCAAATACAAAAATTGAGCTGCTTGAAAAATAAATACTTGATATTTTAAAACTATTTAGTTATAATATTATCAAAGTAAATAAAAATGTCTTCAGGGCATGGTGAAATTCCAGACCGGTGGTAAAGTCCACGAGCAAGCGCTGAACTGGTGAAATTCCAGTACCGACGGTACATATAGTCCGGATGAAAGAAGATAACTATTAAATTTATGTAATTATGCCCTGTGTATTCAGGGCATTTTCTATTTATAGAATACTTTTTTAGGAGGAATTACAAGATATGGATATTAAAAAAATTACAAATATTGGAGTATTAGTTGGACTATCTTTAATACTTATGTTAACAATTCGTTTCCCATTGTTTTTACCATTTTTGATCTATGAACCAGGTGATATACCAATATTGATAGTTGCATTTTTATATGGACCACTTCCAGCATTAGGTGCAACTTTTATACTATCTGTCTTAATGGCAGCATTAACAGGTTTGGGAGGACCTTTTGGAGCTTTCATGCACTTTTTAGCCACAGGTCTTTTAGTTGGCGTTGCCGGTTACATATACAAGAAAAATCATACTAAAAAAGGTGCAGTACTCGGCTTGGCGGCAGGTTCAATTGCAATGACTGCAGTAATGGCAGGAGCTAACATATTATTAAACCCTATATTTTATGGTATACCGTATGAACAGACTATAAGTATGTTATTACCGGGTATAGTTCCCTTTAACCTAACAAAGGCTGTTATTAATTCAGTTTTAACTGTTTTAGTTTATAAAAAGATTGCTGAGTTTTTAAAAAGTAAGGGGCTATTAACTTCATTGGATAGTGGGACGTAAAGTCTGTGTTCAATTTAGATGATTAAAATATCATTATATATAATAGAACTCTTTGTAGTAAAAATAGCTATAAAGAGTTTTTTATTATCTAAATTATAAATACTTCTAATATAATATATAAAATAACTTTATTTATAATCATGATTATGCTATAATCAAAACTGTGAAAAAAATAACATAAGAGGTGATTAAAGTGGAAGAACAAAAAAAGAAAGTGATCATTGAAAAGATAAGAAAGACTGCTGAAAATCATTTTAAGAGAGGAGACTATTTTTGTTCTGAATCAGTTTTAACTACTATCAATGATTTATTGCGGCAAGAATTCGAACCTGAAATAGTTAAACTGGCTTCAGGATTTCCAGTTGGGATCGGTAAATCTGGTTGTTTGTGTGGTGCAGTTAGTGGTGGAGTTATGGCATTAGGGCTTGCTTATGGCAGAGAAAAACCAGGTGTTGATATGCCTAAATCTTTTCCTATAAATGCTGCCTTACATGATTATATAATTAATAAGTACGGTTCAACCTGTTGTCGAGTTTTAACTATGGAATTCGATGATTTTGACAGTAAAGAAAGGGCGGAACACTGTTATCAAATAACAGGTGAAGTAGCTGCCTGGATTGCCGAAAACTTTATTGAAAATGGTATAATATAGGATTTGAGGTGTAAAAACATAATGAAAAATATCATAAAAAAAATACCTTTACCTATAACAGGTTTAATGTTGGGACTGGCTGGGTTAGGCAATCTAGTGGTAGATTATGGTAATATTTTTAGAAACACTTTAGGTATTATTTCTGGTTTATTAGTTCTATTTATTTTATTGAGAGTAATATTTGACTATAAGAACTGTTTAATTGAGTTTGATAACCCTATAATTGCAAGTGTGGTATTAACATTTCCAATGGGTATCATGATTTTATCTACATATATAAAACCTTATTTAAATAAATTTGCAATAAACACATGGTACTTTGGTATCTTACTTCATACAGTATTATTGTTGATTTTTTCATACAAACATCTTAAAAACTTTAATATAAAAAAGGTTTATCCAACATACTTTATTGTATATGTAGGTATAGTTGTCGGTAGTGTTACAGCACCTATCTTTAATAATATTGTCTTAGGTCAGTATTTATTTTATTTTGGTTTTTTATCTCACATGGTTTTACTTCCTATAGTACTATATAGAGTTGTAAAAATTAAAGATATTAAAAAACCTGCTCTGCCAACAATAACTATATTTACAGCCCCTGCAGGACTATGTCTAGCAGGCTATATGAGTTCATTTCCTGAAAAAAATATATTATTGTTAAGTTGGTTGATATTTTTAACTTTAGTTTCGGTTACCGGTGTAATTATATATTTACCAAAAATGATTTCAAAAGAATTTTATCCCAGCTATTCAGCATTCACTTTTCCTTTTGTAATAACAGCAATCGGATTAAAATTATCAAACAAATTCTTACTCAGTGAATATGGAATCAGCTTATTAAAGTATCCCTCAAAAGCAATTGAAAATTTATCAATTATATTAGTGCTTTACGTATTATATACATATATGAAGTTCATTTTAGTTCAAAAATAAAATAATTATTTAATAAAATCCAGATTTATTGAACCCGGATTTTTTAATTTACAAATAACCAACATGTTTTTTCGTAAGATTGCACAACTGATTAGGGGCTGACTTATTTGACAATTGTTTATTACTAAGATACAATTCTTATAAGTATATGGAGGGAATTTAATGGAGATAACATTTCTAGGAACCGGTACATCTCATGGGGTACCAATAGTTGGATGCAATTGTAAAACATGTCTATCAAATGATCCAAAAAATAATAGGATGAGATCATCTATTTATATAAAGACAGATTCAAAAAATATTCTGATTGATACTACCCCAGAGTTAAGATTACAACTTTTAAGAAATGATATAACAGATATCAATCTGGTATTATTTACTCATTCCCATGCAGACCATATAATGGGCTTTGATGATCTTAGAGCTATAAATAGAATAAATAAAAAGGATATTCCTTGTTATGGTAATAAAGATACATTAGATGATATAAAAAAGAAGTTTGATTATATTTTTAAAGACCACAAACATAAATTTGCTATACCAGGAGTAAATCTTAAAGAGATAGAAAATAAAATTAACTTTGATGATCTTGAAATAATTCCAATTCCAATTAAACACAATAATGATTCTATTTTAGGTTATCGGATAAACGATGCAGCATATTTAACTGACTGTAGTTTTATTCCAGAAAGTTCATATAAGCTTCTTGAGGGAGTTGAAATATTGATAATAGATGCTTTGCGTTATAAAAAACATCCCAAACATTTTAACATAGAACAAGCTATAAATGCTGCTCGAAATATTGAAGTAAAACAAGCATATCTCACACATATCTCACATGAAATTGAACACAATGAAGCGGATCAAAAATTACCAGAAGGTATTAATTTAGCGTATGATGGATTAAAGATCAAACTATAAATAGGACTGATTATATGAATATTGTACTTGTAGAACCTGAAATACCACAAAATACAGGTAATATAGCTAGGAGTTGTGCTGTTACTGATGCAAGCCTACACCTTATTAGACCATTAGGATTTTCAACAGATGATAAGTACTTAAAAAGAGCGGGACTCGATTATTGGGATATGCTAGATATCCATTATTATAAAAATTTTGAAGCCTTTTTAAATCAAAATGACAATAAAAGGATGCATTTTGCATCTACTAAATCGCCAAATAGATATGATCAAGCTAAATATAAAAATGATGATTACATAGTTTTTGGAAAAGAAACAGCTGGTTTACCTGAAAAGCTTTTAAAAAGAAGGCTTGATGAAACAGTGAGAATACCGATGATAAGTGGTGCACGTTCTTTAAACTTATCAAATTCGGTTTCAATAATATTATATGAAGCATTACGTCAAAATGATTTTATTGGGTTTAATGAAGATGTAAAGTTTAACAATTCTTAATGTTTTAGTAATTAATAAGAAGGAATATATTAACAAAACTAGAATTATATAAAGTAGATATTTATTTTTATTAGGGAGGATAGAGGATATGGACATAGAAATAGATTTTTCTAAGAAAAATAAAGTGGTATTAATAACAATATTAACTATAGTTTTACTGTTAATAGTAAGTCTAAATACATATGCAGTTAATTTAGAAGTAGATGATAGAGGAGAAAAAGTAAAGGAAGTTCAGTCTCTATTAAGTAAAGTAGGGTATGATATTGATGCAGATGGAATTTACGGATATCGTACTAAAGAAGTAATCAAAGACTTTCAAATAAATAATAACTTAACAGTTGATGGAATAGTCGGTGACAACACATATAACAAATTGAAAGTAATGGCTGAAGATATAGAGTACACTATAAAAAAAGGTGACACTTTATATGAAATAGCAAATAGATTCGACACTTCTGTTGATTCATTAAAAGCTAACAATAATATCAGAGGAGAAATGATTCACCCCGGTGACACTCTTTTTGTTCCAAAAACTGGTGCTGGTGGTGGAGAAGAAAACCATATATTTGCAAATATAATACACGAAGTACAACGTGGAGATGCTTTAATAACAATTTCAAAAAAATATGGTGTAGACGTTCAAACTATAAAAAATGCAAATAATTTAAAATCAGATCGAATTAAAATAGGACAAAATCTAGTTATTCCTTCTGAAAAAAGGTTTAGCAATGGACAGTTTATCTTACAAAAAGGAGCATTTATCTGGCCGGTACAGGGCAGAATCACTTCAGAATTTGGTTGGAGAAGTGACCCCGTTACTGGTAGTAGAAATCTTCATCAGGGATTAGACATTGCTGTATCGGTTGGTACAGAGATAAGAGCTGCCTCTTCTGGTGAAGTAGTAAAAAGTGGTTGGATGAATGGCTTTGGAAAAGTTGTTGTAATAGACCACGGTGATGGTGTAGAAACTCTTTATGCTCACAACTCTAGTTTGTTGGTTAGTATGGGTCAAAGTGTAAACACTGGACAGATTATTACTAGAGCCGGAAGTACTGGAAAGAGCACCGGATCTCATCTACATTTCGGAGTATTAGTAGATGGTGAAGCTAGGGATCCTTATAAATATCTTCCCTAACAAATAATGATATATTAAGCCTCATGTCTTTTGATATGGGGCTTTTTTTAAAGCTTAAAAAGCTATTTTTTTATCCTATATATAAAAAAAAGTGATAAAGATAATAAATAATAATAATATAATGAATGAATTAAAAGTTGGAGGGATATAGATGAAAAAAATAGATGCTAGAGGACTAGACTGTCCCAAACCGGTTATAAAAACAAAAAAAGCTATTGAAGAATATGATGAAATTGAAGTAATTGTTGATAATGAAACCGCTTCAAAAAATGTAAAAAAATTAGGAATTAAAATGGGAGCAAAAGTGACGGTCGTAAAAGAAAGTGACAGCTATTATAAATTACTGATAACAGATTTTAAAAAAGCAGATAATAAAACTAATAAAGATAAAGAAGGTAAAGTAATTTTTGTAAAATCAGAAATTTTAGGTGATGGTGATCAACAACTAGGTGACATTTTAATCAAAGGATTTATTAAAACATTACTTGAAATAAATCCAATACCTGATAAAATTATATTTATTAACTCAGGTGTTAAACTACCCTGTAAAAATAAAGATGTAATCAACTCATTAAAAAAACTACAAGAAAATGATGTTGAAATACTTTCCTGTGGTACATGTCTTGATTACTATAATCTAACAGATGAATTAAAAGTAGGAAATGTTAGTAATATGTATGAAATAGTAGATAACTTAAACAATAATGATGTATTAGAAATATAGATAATAGATATTTAATTGAGAAGGTGGTGGTTTTTATGACAGAAGAAATTAGATTAACTCAATATAGTAAAACATCTGGTTGAGCTGCCAAACTGGGCCCAAAAGCCCTGTCGCAAGTTTTGCGACAAGTTAGTTTTGTTAATGACGACAAAAATCTTTTAGTAGGTATTGAAACCGGTGATGATGCTGCAGTATATAAGTTAGATCAAGATAAGGCATTAATTCAAACTGTAGATTTTTTCACACCTGTTGTTGATGATCCATATATCTACGGCCAGATTGCTGCTGCAAACTCTTTAAGTGATGTTTATGCAATGGGTGGTAAACCTATCTTAGCAATGAATATTGTTGGTTTTCCTGAATGTTTAGATCAAGAACTCTTAGTAAAGATACTTCAGGGGGGGGCAGATAAAATTAAAGAAGCTGGTGCTTCTTTAGTTGGAGGACATACTGTTAAAGACGATGAACCGAAATATGGGTTGGCTGTTGCAGGATTAGTTCATCCCGATGAACTAATTACAAACTCTACTGCAAAACCGAATGATAAATTAATATTAACGAAACCCCTTGGAACAGGAATAATGATTGCTGCTATTAAAGGTGGCTTAGAAGAAGGAAATACTGACAATCCTGCTGTAAGGTCAATGATGGAACTAAATGATAAAGCAATTGAAGTATTTAATAAGTATAAGATAAATTCTTGTACTGATGTAACAGGTTTTGGATTAATTGGTCATTTAACTGAAATGGTTAAAGCAAGTAATATACAAATTAATATAGATACAAATCAAGTTC
>Ga0306868_1000593_pt1 | contig 22322 bp, 17 predicted proteins | sample AntRauTorckE6832_FD_190411 | JGI IMG/M metagenome (GOLD analysis project Ga0306868, IMG submission 190411) | Saline lake microbial communities from Rauer Islands, Antarctica - Metagenome Torckler E6 #832 (v2) (version 2) | ecosystem: Environmental > Aquatic > Non-marine Saline and Alkaline >... | reverse complement strand
ACAATAGAAATAATAAATAATAATAAAAAATAACTAGAGCAGGTATTAAAAGTAGCATTGAATATAAAAAATCCTATTATTACTAATAGGGTAAAAGTGATTTATTAAAATGGTGCCGAAGGTGGGATTCTAAAAGGGACGTATTTTTACGTCCCTTTCTCCCTTTAGAAGTCCCGATATATCAGGGCTAACATCCAATTGCTATATTTTTACATAACTTTATATATTCGCTTATTTTCGGACGTTTGTTAGAAGAATGTTAGAAGATTGGATAAAAAACAGGAAAAAAATGTTTTTTGGAGAATAATAAAAATAGACTAATTTTATAGAAAGTTATAAGAGGTGTTTATATGATTAAACCTGATTGGAATAAATTTAATGCAAAGTTTAGTGAAAATCCTCAAAATAATTTTGAGTGGTTCTGTTATTTATTGTTTTGCAAAGAATTTAACGAACCCTACGGTATATTTCGTTATAAAAATCAATCTGCAATTGAAACTAATCCTATTAAAAAGGATGGAGATGTTATTGGTTGGCAAGCAAAATTTTATGATACACCTCTTTCAAAACATAAAAGTGATTTAATAAATACTATCGAGAATGCAAAAAGAGATTATCCTCAAATAACAAAGTTGATTTTTTACTTAAATAGAGAATTTGGTCAATATAAAGGGAATAAACCAAAATATTTAAAAGAAAGCGAAGAAAAAGCACATGAATTAAATATTGAATTAAAGTGGAGGACTAAAAGTTTCTTTGAAAGTGAATTTGTTTGTATTGAAAATGAGATTATTGCTAAACACTTTTTTACATTGAATAAGAGCATATTTGATTTAATAAATAGACAAGAAAAACACAATGAAAATATCTTAAAAGAAATTAAAACCAGTATCCTTTTTAATGATCAAAAAATAAAAATTGACAGAAGTGATATATATGAAAAACTAGAAAATACCTCCAACCATATATTTATTTTAAGTGGAGTTGGAGGAGTTGGGAAAACAGCAGTTATTAAAAATCTTTATAATAAGTTACATGATATTAATCCTGCTTATATTTTCAAAGCAAATGAATTTGAGTTAAGAAATATAAATAATTTATTTCACGATTTTAGTTTTCATGATTTTATTGATTTCCACAAAGATGAAAGTAAAAAATTAATTGTAGTTGATTCTGCTGAAAAATTACTAGATCTTAAATATACTGATCCTTTTAAAGAATTTTTAACAACACTTATTGATAATAAATGGACAATTATCTTTACTTCAAGAGAAAACTATTTGGAAAATTTAAATTACGAATTCTTTGGGATTTATAATATTGCACCAAAGAATATAAATATTCAAGAGTTAAATTTAGATGAGCTTAATTTATTTTCTAAGAAATATCAATTTTCATTACCAAAAGATAGTAAAGTACTAGAGTTAATAAAAAACCCTTTTTATTTAAATGAATATTTGAAGTTTTATAATTCTGATGATGAATTAGATTATAGTGGTTTTAAGGATAAATTGTGGAATAAAAATATTAAAAAATCGATACCTGCAAGGGAACAGTGTTTTTTACAAATTGCTTTTAAAAGAGCGAATGAAGGACAATTCTTTGTTAATCCAAATTGCGAATCAAGAATTTTAGATGATGAATTATTACATGATGGGATCTTGGGATATGAAACACCAGGTTATTTTATAACTCATGATATTTATGAAGAATGGGCATTAGAGAAAATTGTTAACAGCGAATTTATTAAAAGCGAAAATGCTAAAGAGTTATTTGAAAAAATAGGACAATCATTACCAATTCGTAGGAGTTTTAGGAATTGGGTATCTGAGAGACTTTTATTAAATGATGGAGAAATAAAATCATTTATTGATGATGTTATGGTTAATAATAAAATTGAATCTTTTTGGAAAGACGAAATATTGATTTCAGTTTTACTTTCGGATTATACAGAAAAATTTTTTGAAATATTTAAGAAAAAATTATTTTCCGATGAAAATGAATTATTAAAGAGACTTAGTTTTTTATTAAGACTAGCGTGCAAAGAAGTTGATGAAACATTTTTTAAAAAATTGGGATTAGACAATCTAAATTTATTTTCTTTAAAACATATTTTAACAAAGCCAAAAGGAAAAGGTTGGGAGATTTATATTAAGTTTGTTTATGAAAATTTAGATATTATAGGTATAGAAAATATTAATTTTGTGTTACCGATAATTTATGATTGGAATAAAAATTTAATAAGGGAAATACAACAAAATATTCTAGCTTAATTGCGTTGAATTATTATCAATGGCATATTAAAGAAGAATCATATTTCCGACAAAATGATATGAAAGATCATTTATTGCAAACTATTGTTAATGGAGTTATTGAAATTGAAGATAAATTAAAAGAAATACTTGAAGAAATTGTAAAAAATAAATGGAAAAATCATAGAGACCCGTATTATGATTTATCAAAATTAATATTAACAAAGATTGATGGGGTTATTGTCTCTACAGTTCTACCTGAAAATGTTTTAAAGTTAGCTGATTTGTTCTGGTCATTTACTCCAAAAAATAATATATTATATTCCGGTTCAAGAATAGGTGTAGAAAAATATTTTGGTATTGAAGATGCTTATGGGGACTACTTTCCTTCTAGTTCTTATCAAACCCCAATTTATTGGCTTCTTCAAACTTCTCTAAAAGAGACGATAGATTTTATTTTAAATTTCACTAATAAAACAGCAGATTCTTTTGCTAATTCAGAATTAGGAAAACAAGAGGTTGAAGAAATAGAGATATTCATAGATGAAAATAATACTATAAAACAGTTTATATGTGATAGGCTTTGGTGTACATATAGAGGTACACATGTATCTCCTCATGTTTTAGAGTCAATCCATATGGCACTAGAAAAGTTTATTCTTGAAAATGCAGAAAATACTGATTCTAATATATTAGAAAATTGGCTTATATATTTGCTGAAGAATTCAAAATCTGCATCAATTTCCGCGGTAGTAACAAGTATTGTTTTGGCATATCCAGAGAAAACTTTTAATGTTGCTAAAATATTATTTAAGACAAAAGAGTTTTTCTTTTATGATACAAACAGATTAGTCAAAGATAAAACCCATAAACATTCTTTGCTTATGTTAAAAGAAAATTTTAGTATTGATTCGAGAAATGAACTTTATGAAAATGAAAGAATAGAAGCATGTGATTATGAACATAGAAAATGGACTTTAGAACATCAATTTTTGAAATATCAATGTTTTCGAGATGAAAGTACAAGTGAAAAAGAAGTAAAAAAAAGACAAAAAATATTATGGGAAATAATAGATGATTATTATGAAAACTTACCTAGTAAGTCAGAGGAAACTGAATCAGATAAAACATGGAGACTCTTTCTTGCAAGGATGGATAGAAGAAAAATGAATCCAACTACTGAAGAAACTAACGATGGTTTAATAATAAATTGGAATCCGGAAATTGAACCAGAACTAAAAGAATATAGTGACAAATCATTGGAGAAAAATATTGAACAAAATAAATATAATTCCTTGGATTTATGGGTGAATTATAAACTTAGAAATGATGATCAGTATAAAAAGTACGAAAAGTATGAGAACAACCCTAAAATAGCTCTGAAGGAAGTAAAAGAAATTATTAATAAAAATCCTGATGACATTCCTTATTCTTTTACTAAATCATTACCAGCTAAAGTTTGTTCTGTTTTGTTAAAAGAATATTTTGACTTACTTTCAGAAAAAGAAAAATCATTTTGCAAAGAAATTGTACTAGAGGTGACGACTTTTCCTTTTAGAGATGAATATCAATATCAAGTATCTGATGGAACAGGAACAGCAATTTCTGTATTACCAGTTGTATTAGAAAAGTTTCCAGAAGAAAAAGAACTTATAAAATATATCTTGCTGTTTACTCTTTTTAAAAGATACTCTATTAATATGGCTAATACAGAATTTAATATTTTTTCTATTAATGCTATTCATGAATTATGGAAGAATAATTTTAATGATGCTCAATCGTTATTGTTAGGATATTTATTATTAAAACCAAAGTATGATGAGTTAAGAAAGAAACTTCGGGAGGAAAAATATAAAAAAGGGAAATTTGACTCAAATATTAGTGAGCCATTAGATGAATTTATAGAACAAAATGAATCAGATATATCTAAAATAATAGAATGTAGATTATCATTATGCGATTTAAAAGATATAGAACAGTTAGATTTATATACTTTAAAAATAGCTTTTCAATTAATTCCATTCAAAACAGATGATAAAGTTCATAAAGAAATAGTTAAGAAAATAATTTTAGTTTTTTCAAGAAAGCTATTATCAAATGATAGAGATAACAAAGTAGATTATATGATTGAACATGATTTTTTACAAAAACTAGCCTATTTTTTATTAAAATCCGAAAAAGAAGAAATTGAGGATTATTTAAATCCCTTTCTTGAAAATTTTAATAGCTCTGAATCAATGGCTAAATTATTTAAACAAATTATTTTAGCTGAGGATAAATTAAATACTTATTATAATTTTTGGGAAATATGGAATCTTTTCAAGGGGAAAATAATTAATATTTGTAAAGATGGTAACCATTGGTATGTTGATAAGGTTATTAAAAATTATCTATTTGCAACAATACCTTGGAAAAAAACAACTAAGGAATGGCAAACATTTAAAGATGATAATAAGAGATTCTTTAAAGAAATATCAAATAAAATTGGAAATTATCCTTCAACAATATATGCAATATCAAAATTATTAAATGACGTAGGAACTCATTATTTAAACGATGGGATATTCTGGATATCAAATATGATATATTCCTACAATAATTTATTAAGTTCAAAATTAGAAACTAATACAATTTATTATTTAGAAAATATAACTAGGAAATATATTTATAAAAATCGGGAAAAAGTGAAAAGAAGAAAAAAAATTAAAGATGATATCTCAATAATTTTAGATTTTTTAATTGAAAAGGGGTCTGTTGTTGGGTTTATGTTAAGAGAGAACATATTGTAATAAAAAAGTTGTATAAAATCATTTTTGATATTTTTAAAATACTGGTTATAAATTTACATAGAAAAATTAAAGTAATGTAAAAATATTTCAATTTTAGTATATTTCCAAAAAGTAAGGATGGTATTGATATGGAAAATACAAATGATATCCTGAATTTAGCATCAAAACCAACATATGTATCTGTTCCTTTTGACACCTTTAGAGATTCAATAGTTGAATATCAGATACTATCTAATAGAAAAAACAGAATAATGAAAAATTATTTTATTGTAAAACCTCAAAATAATAATAAAAATCAATATTTAATATTGGGATATTCCTATTTTAAAAAAGAAATCTTACCTATAACAATTAACCAACTTAATTTTGTATTAGGATTATTGTCTGACTATTTAAGAATATTTCCAGATGAAGATAGTTTTAATTTAAAAGATATAAAAATTACAAAAAGTGTTTTAAGAGAAATTATTAAAGAAGATATTAGGGAGAATACATTTTTAAAGATTACTGACAAATTTAATGCGTTAATAGGAAGTAATTTAGCTGAAGAAAGGTGTAAAGTTTTACTACAATTTAATGATTATAATATTGCACCTTCAAATTTAACTATCATCAATTCAAATTCGAGTCTAGATTATGCAGAATTAAATTTTGAAAAAAAGGATATTAGTTATAAGGAATTAAAATCATTCCATTTATTAGAAAGTGTTAAATTAAATTTAATAATAGGATCAGAACAAGAGTATTCGTATAAAGCTTCCTGTTTAGAATATAAAAAAGAAAATAATAGAATTCAAATGGTTCTATCAAATGATATAATGTTTAATATGAATAAAACACGAAGCAAATTTTTTTATGTTGAAAAATATGATGCTAGAGAGATATTCTATTTTATTTCAAGAAAAACCGGAATTGAAAAGAATAAGTTACATATACAAGATTTTAATAAATTACCAGAGAATATTTATATAATAGTTATACCGGTTGAAAATTTAATCATAAAGAAATCATTAGGTATAGGAGATGTTACTTTTTGTTCAAGTAAAAAAAATACATCTTTTGAAATAGAAAAAATGAATACAAAGTTAGAAGAACAAAATATAAGTTTAAATTATTACACCTGTGCTAAGATACCTATTGAAAATTCAAATTCTTATGATGCTTATATAGAGGGAAAAGAAAAGATTAGTCAAGCTTTAAATTTATTATTGCATATTGTTAGATCAGATACATTATTTATGAATTATTCATTAGATAATAATTTTACTAACTGGAATAGAGAAAACTTAATACCAAGGCCTAAGCTATTACCATGGGTTTCTATTTACAATACAAATAGTAGAGGATTAATTATTACTAATATTGAAAAGATAACAGAGCCAATAAATTTGAGAATTAATGAAAAGATTATCAAGAAAATTAATAATGCTGAATGGTGTGAAACACTTTTAAATAAATATCATGATATAAAATCAAAAGAGTTGAAACCGTTATTTAATGCTTTAAAATGGCTTAAAAAAAGTTGGGATTCTGAAAATATGGAGGATCAAATAATATTTTCAGTAATAGCTTTAGAATTTGTCATTGCTGGGGAAAGTGCTTCTCCCCTTATACCTACTAAATGTAGAAAAAAAATTGTTAAAAGTGCAATTAATACTTTTAAAAAAGAATGTGAAAAAAATGAAGACCAACTAGAAAATACTTTAAATCAAAAGTTAAATCAATCAATTACTAACCCACCTTTATTTGCAAAATTAAAAAGTTTAATTGATAGAATTAATATACCTGTTAAAGAAAAAGATATAAAACGTTTAAGGCAAATTAGAAGTATAAGAAATGATATAGTTCATGGTAGAGGATATAAAAATATAACAAAACAAGAGATATTAGAAGCAAATCAAATTATTGGAATATTAATTGCACATAAATTACATGAAAAAAAGAGGTGAGTTTTTGAATATTGTAAAAGAAAGTTATGTTTTAGGTTCGGAGTTAAATAATATTGATATTGGCAAAAAAACAAAGCTCTTATACAATGAAATTGAACAAAAAATTTCTGAAGAAGGTTTTAGAATTCTTAATAAGTCAAGACCTGTTTTCCAGCATTATTATGCTTATCCTAACGCATTTGAAGTTTTAAAAGCAAATAGAGATAATAATAAATTACCAGAAAATTATTTAAAAAATATTAAAGATGTATTAAATTCTAATACAATTCATGATTTTCGTGATCAATGTATAAAACTTGGTAATTCAATAGAAAAAACTGCAACTAATTTATTAAGCAGTAAAAATATAGTTAAAAAATTTACTAACATAGAGACAACTCCTAGAGCGAGAAGAACGTTACAAGAATTATATGTTAAAATTAGAAATACTGGGCTCGTTAGAGAGATACTTAAAAATCCAAAATTATTTGCAAACAAAATATCTGAATATGAAAGATTAAGAAATGAGACATCAAATATTCCTTTTAATAGAGAAATTAGGAAACTTATTAATAACTTATCAGGTAAGTTATGTGACAAAAATTTATTATTTACAATGGAAACTATGATAAGTTTATTACAAATTATTAAACAGGTTATTTTTGAAGCACATTTAGATATAATTTATGAATTAACTGATAATGATATTAAAACTGTCAGATTAAAAAAGTATAATAATTTTTTTCCTTTTATTATTAATTTGAATGAACATAATTTAGATATAATGAATAGTCCAAATTTAATTATTAAATTAAGTAATAATAATGAAGAAAATTTTGGTTTAATAAAAAGAAGAACATTGACTTATGAAAAAGGAAGTTCGTTTGAAATAAAAATTAGAGGAATTTTATATCCGTCTAATGATTTTAAATTTTGATAATGAAATAAATGAAACAGGAAAATATGTTTTTATATTGAATTAATAAGTTAGGATTTTATAAATTCAAGAGGAGTGAGCAAGATGGAAAAAGAGGAAGTTTCTAAGAAATCCCTTGATTTTAATCAGTTGCAATTACAAAAGATTAAAAAGTTATTTCCTGAAGTTGTTACTGAAGGAAAAGTTGATTTTAATAAACTAAAAGCTACTTTAGGTGAAGATACTCTGGCTGATAGAGATTCTTATAAATTAACCTGGGCTGGGAAAGAAGATATATTTAAAGTTATTCAAAAACAGAGTTCTGCCAGGCTTTCATCTTGTCGTGAAGAATCTATTGATTTTGACGGAAGTAGTAATATTTTTATTGAAGGTGAAAATCTTGAAGTTTTAAAACTTCTTCAAAAATCTTATATGGGGAAAGTTAAAATGATATATATTGATCCTCCATATAATACTGGTAATGATTTTATTTATAAAGATGATTATACTGATGGGATTAAAAATTATCTTAAGCAGACTGGACAAGTTGATGAAGATGGAAATCATTTAACAACTAATACTGAAACAGATGGAAGATATCATTCAAATTGGCTAAATATGATGTACCCAAGACTTTTTTTAGCAAGACAACTTTTAAAAGAAGATGGAATAATATTCATAAGTGTGGATGATAATGAAATACATAATTTAAAAATAATAATGAATGAAATATTTGGGGAAGAAAAATTTTTAGCTCAATTTGTTTGGAAAAGTAGACAAAATAAAGATAATAGGAATAAGACTAGAGTTTCAATTGACCATGAGTATATTCTTTGTTATGGTAAAAAATTACGTGGAGATGATAGAAATGAGGAACAATATTCTAATCCGGACAATGATCCTCGTGGTCCATGGACAAGTGCGAATATGGTAGGTTTATTACCAGAAGATAAAAGGCCTAATTGTCATTATGATTTGATTAATCCCGAAACTGGCATTAATTATGGTAAACCAGAGATGGGCTGGCGTTATGATAAAAGTACTATGCAGAAATTAATTGAAGAAGATAGAATTTTATGGCCTGATTCACCTGATGGACGCCCAAGAAAGAAATCCTTTTTAAATGAATTAGAATATAATTATACTGGATATTCTTCAATTATCGGAGAGGACATATATACCAGAAATGGAACAAAGGAATTAGAGGAAATATTTGGTGTTCAGAGATTAATAGATTATCCTAAACCTATTGATTTATTAAAAGAATTAATAGTCCAGGGTTGTGACGAGAAAGAAGGTATAGTTCTTGATTTTTTTGCAGGATCATGTAGTTTGGCACAAGCTGTACTAGAACAAAATCAAATTGATAATATGAATCGCAAATTTATCGTAGTACAACTTCCAGAGCCTACTCCAGAAGGGTCTAATGCTAGAGAAGAAGGATATAAAAATATAGCTGAATTAGGTAAAGATAGAATTAAAAAGGTTATAAACGGTTATGGTGATCAATCAGAGCCAATTAATACTGGATTTAAGGTATTTAAATTAACCTCATCTGTATTTAAACAATGGGAATCATTTGAGGACGAGAATGTAGAAAAATTGAAAGAACAAATGGAATTATTTGATAATATGATAGATGAAGATGCATCAGAAGAAGATGTTATTTATGAGGTTTTATTAAAACAAGGATTTGATTTAAATTCAGATATTATAAATACAGATATTGATTCAAATAATGTTTACAAAATAATAAATAAGTCTGAAACTCAAGATGTATTTTATATTTGCCTTGATGATAAAATTAATGATAATACTTTAGAAGAATTAGGTCTAACGGAAGATGATGTTTTTATTTGCCTGGATTCAGCAATGACTGATGAACAAAAAGTAAATATATCTATGCAGGCCAGACTAGAGGTGATATAGTTTGAAATTTCGTTTTGATCCCAATCTTGAATATCAAGTTAATGCAATAAAATCTGCTGTTCGGTTATTTGAGGGTACAGAAAGGTTAGATACCTCTCTTTCTTTAGTAATGAAAAATGGAGTTGTGGGTAATAAACTTACCCTTACTGAGAATGAACTTTTAAAAAACTTAAATCGAGTTCAAGCTGATGATGAATTACAGAATGGCCGTCCCATTGATACATCTGAAGAATTAGATGGAATGGATTTTTCTATTGAGATGGAGACAGGAACAGGTAAAACCTATGTTTATCTCCGTACAATTATGGAATTATATAAAGAATATGGATTAAGAAAGTTTATGATTATAGTTCCTTCTGTTGCAATTAGAGAGGGAGTACTTAAAACCTTAAAGATAACAAGGGAACATTTTGGAAAACTGTATAATAATCCTGCTTATCGTTTTTATGAGTATGATTCAGAGAATTTATCTCGTATCAGAGACTTTGTTTCCAGTAATACCCTTGAAATTATGGTGATTACCCTTGATTCATTTAATAAAGATAGAAATATCTTCAACCGGCGGATGGACAGGCTAAGTGGTAATAAACCTATAGAACTTGTCAGAGCTACCCGGCCAATATTAATTCTTGATGAACCTCAGAATATGGAAAGTGAAACTTCAAAAGAAGCATTATCTAATTTAAATCCTTTGTTTAAACTTAGATATTCAGCTTCTCATAGGAAATATTATAATCTCATTTATCGTTTAACTCCCATAGATGCATATAGATTAAGACTTGTTAAAAAAATTGAAGTTGCTTCTGTTACAGAAGATCATGATGAAAATAATGCATATATTGAGTGTCGCTCTGTTGATAGTAAAAAAACAGTGATAAGTACAAAACTTAAAGTTTATATGCGTCAGGGTCCAGATGTGAAACCAAAAATCAGGACTTTCAGAAAAGGTGATGATTTATATAAAGAAACCGGGCTTGAGGCTTATAAAGGTTTTGTTATAGAAAGATTAGATGCTCAATATGGAGAAGTTGAATTTGCTAATGGTATTACTGTTAGAGAAGATGAACCAGCTTTAGGGCCGGATCATAAAACTATTGCAAAAGCTCAGATACGTTATACAGTAAGAGAACATATGAATAAGGCAGCAGAACTTAGAAAAGAAGGTATCAAAGTTTTATCTTTATTTTTTATTGATCAAGTAAAAAATTATACTGATGATGATGGCTACATAAGAAATTCATTTGAAGAGGTATATAATGAACTTCGCAAACGAGATGAACCCTGGGCTAATCATTATAAAGATGTAGAACCTGAAGATGTTCAGGGTAGTTATTTTTCTGAGTATAAATCTGAATCATATATGGAGCAGGATAAAGAAGCCTATGATTTAATAATGAAAGATAAAGAAAAATTACTTTCCTTTGAAGAACCTACAGAATTTATTTTCTCCCATTCAGCATTACGTGAAGGATGGGATAACCCTAATATATTTAATATATGTACCCTTAACAGAACAATATCAACTATTAGAAAAAGGCAGGAAATTGGCCGGGGGGTTAGACTTGCAGTTAATCAAGAAGGGGAACGTATATTTGATGAAGAGATAAATCGACTAACTGTTGTTGCTAACGAAACATATGAGGAATATGTTTCTAGACTTCAAACTGAGTATATTGAAGAATTAGGGGAGGGAACAGAGTCTCCGAAACCAGAAAATGCTAAAAAGCGTAAAACAATAAATTTAAAAAAGGGATTTAAACTAAATCCTGACTTTAAGGAATTATGGAATAAAATATCGAGAAAAACTTACTATGATATTAATTTAGACCGGAAGGCACTGATTGAAAAAGCAATTGAAGAAATAAATAAAATTAAGGTGCCTAGAATTAAAATAAGAACGGAAAAAGCAGTTGTTGAAGATATAAAAGATAGTGGTGAATTAGACACTCTTTTAGTTGGTTCAGGAGAAACTGAAATTAAAAGAGACTATGAATTGCCTAATGTATCTCAACGATTAGCAGAGGAAACTTCATTAACTAGACGAACAATTCGTAAAATCCTTGTGCAAACAAATAATTTAGAACAGGTATTTAATAATCCCGCTGAATATATTAATAGAGTTGCTGCTGCTATTGAAAAGGTGAAGCGTGATTTTCTTGTAAAAGGAATTAGTTATATCGAGACAGATGATTATTATAAAATGGCATTGTTTGATAAAATAGAGGGGTATGAGGACAGTTTAATACCAGTAAAAAGATCTATTTATGACTATGTAAAATATGATTCTGATGTTGAAAAAGATTTTGCCCAATCACTTGATAATATGGATGAAGTTAAGCTATATATAAAATTACCTGGATGGTTTACTGTACCTACTCCAATAGGAGAATATAATCCTGATTGGGCTATAGTTTTTCAAATACAGGATGAGTTTGGAAATAAAAAGGACAAACTGTATTTAGTAAGAGAAACCAAAGGTAAAGATGATCCCGAAGAATTACGGGTTAAAGAACAGCATAAAATTTACTGTGCTGAAAAACATTTTGATACAATCGGTGTTGATTACGATGTTGAAACAGATGCAGATGAATTTTATCAAAAAATATATAGAGATTAAATAAACATTATATGTAAATATGTAAAATTTTAAGTAAAATCCTTGAGTATGATTATATTAGGAGTGAATAGAATGGCTATACCGAAATATCAAGAATTAATGTTACCTTTATTAAAATTTGCTGCTGATCAGGAGGAACATTCTTTAAGAAGTGCTATAAGTCACTTAGCTGAAGAATTTGATTTAACTGAAGAGGAGAAAAAAGAATTGTTACCAAGCGGACAGCAGGCATTATTTGATAATAGAGTAGGTTGGGCAAAAACCTATCTTAAGAAAGCTGGATTATTAGAATATACCAGACGTGGTTATTTTAAAATAACTGAGAGGGGTATAAATGTAGTAGAAGATGAACCTGAAACTATTGATAATGAATATCTAAAGAAGTTTGAAGAATTTGTTGAATTTAAATCCAAATCGGTTAATACAGAAAATCAAGATCTGGATAATGATGATTTTGAAGAAAAAACTCCAAAAGAGATATTAGAAGATGCATATCAGACACTTAGAGATGAATTAGCCCAAGAATTACTGGATAAAGTAAAAAATTCAACACCAGATTTCTTTGAAAAACTGGTTATTGACTTGCTAATTAATATGGGATATGGAGGATCGCGTATAGATGCTGGTAAAGCAATTGGAAAAGTAAATGATGGCGGGATAGATGGGATTATAAATGAAGATAGGTTAGGTTTAGATATTATTTATGTCCAGGCTAAAAAGTGGGAAAATGTTGTAGGCAGACCGGAAATTCAGAAGTTTGCAGGGGCACTGGAAGGGAAAAGAGCAAAAAAAGGAATTTTTATAACTACTTCATATTTTAGTAAAAGAGCAAAGGATTATGTGTCAAATATTACCAGTAAAATTGTTCTTATAGATGGAGAGCTTTTAGCAAAATATATGATTGATTTTGATGTAGGGGTATTTGAGGAAGATGTCTATAAATTGAAAAATATAGATAATGATTATTTTTTTGACGAATAGATTATTTTTAAAACTGTAAGGAGATTGGTAAATTAATTAACCCGTCCGCTACCCATCCGCATATCTAATTGGTACCTATCCAGTACCCGTTCGGGTAACCCATCCGGACCCATCCTGAGATATCTAAAATTTTTTATCTAATTTTTAAAGGTATAACCCTGTATACAGTTAGAGAAGGGTTATTCAAGTGAACTTAATGGAAGGTGGTAAAATGATTAATAAAATTGATGTTATATTACAGGAATTTTATGATTTCAAAAAATCAATAGAAAACAGGTTTAACAACATTGGAAATGATTTAACAGAAATAAAAAATAATCAAAAACATATTATTAATAAGTTGGATAAAATTTAAGATAGAGAATATAACAATAATAATTCATGGCATAACTAAAGACGGGTTATAAGATAACCCTGCTGGCGGGAGTTCCCAATCCTAATACTTTTAATTTCCCAGCCAGGGGGTAACCCCTCTCTGGCTCCCCGGGATAATAATATTCCCAATTTACGGGCAGTAGGAATAATTTCTTTTGAATTTAATTTTTCAAATAAATCACTTGCTTTACCCTCCCAATCCTGGTCAATAATTCTATCAAATTCATTTGACAGAAAGTTGAAAGGTTTATTTACAGCTAATCGTTTTTCTTTTCTTTTTTCTGTAAGTCTTTTATTAATAAAATCTGCAATATCGCTGGTAATCCAATCAGATTCTACAAGCCCTTCAATCCCATTATCAGATATAATTGATTTAAATTTATTAAACCAGTCCAGCGGTGCAGAAAAATTACCCTTTCTCCAGGATATTAACTTTTCATTCCATGAATGTATTTTAAATTCTGGTACTTCATTATTTTCGTTTAAAATACCCATTGCCAGTTTTAAAGGTATGGGAATTTCTCTGGTATACATTAACCGTTTGTTTTTTAATTTGCCTAAAATCTGTCCTTCGGTAAATATTATAGAAGAATTAACTATTATATCTTCAGTTAATATTATTTCCAGGGTTCCCTGCCAGTAAATAGCCTGTTGGAAGTGGATAGTACCTTCATTATTATCATATCCCGTATAATAAGCAGGATAGGGTTTATATATTGCTTTTCCGTTTGCGAGGCGGATATTAATATTATCAGGAAAAATTTCAAGTTTACTTTCGAGGTCTTTAATAAGATTATCAATAAGTAAGGTGTGGTCCCGTTTATTAAGTCTGTGATATTCACCTTCCGGAAGTGAAAAGTCTGAGATTTCCCTATCAATGGTTGATATAATATCTTTTACCCATATATGTTTATTATTAAGAGCCTTGCCTATCTGGCAGGTTCTGGCCCTTCTGGATTCTTTTAAAATTTCATTCCATTCTTTATCATGCATAAGAATTTCTCTTTATTTTTTTAATTTATTAGCCTTATGAGTCAAATTATCTTTCCATTGTTGTAACTTATTTTCCTGCTGTTTTAAAAATTTGGTGGCATAAGACAATCTTTGTTCTTTAGCATCCAATTTTTCTTTAGTTTCATTAAGTTTTTCTGCAATTCTGGCTAGATTATCTTTTTCCTCGATTATGTTTGCCTTCATTTGGTCAAAAGAATTTGTATGTTTTTCAATCTCATTTTCAACTTTACTTTTATAATCTTTAAGTTCATTAATTTCTTTTTGGAGCTGATTTCGTTCCATATATAATTTCTTTTTAGTTTTTTTCAATTCATCAATCTTATCATCAATAAAAAAATAGGAAACTCCGGCCATTACAGGATTATCTCGGGTATAGTCGATTATTTCCTTCATTTTCTGAAATTGATCTTTTTCTAGAAGTTCTTTCAGGTCGTTCAAAGCTTTCAGTATTTTACTATCCAGATTTATATTTTCATTTTGTTTATTTACCATATTATCAACCTCCAGTAGGAAAGTTAAAATTACATGTATATAAAAATTTGACTCGACACTCGACACTTTATTATAGTCACTTAAATAACAGTCATTGGAGTGTCATTGTGTTGGTCGACACTTGATGACAGGTTAGGGATGTAAAAATGACCTGTCAATAAACTGTCGAGTTTATAATGACAGTTATATTCCTGTTATAACAGGGTTTGTTGGTAACTGTCGAGTGTCGAGTGTTTTTTCATTTAAGTTTAAAATGTATACTATTTCTTGATTTTTCTTCAACTATACCTAAATTATAAATTTCAAGTTTGTGTAGCAATTTTTTTGCTTCCTCAGCATTTTCTACCCCACCAACCTTATATCTCTGGATTTTTCTTGCGGTTACTACCCCACCATGCTTTTTAATCCATTTAACTACATCTTTTAATTTTTCTTCTTCCCTGGTGGTATGAAGTTTGGCATAAATTCTTTTTATATGACTCTTAAAATAATTGATGAGAGTTATGGCTTTATTCATACTGATAGCTTCGATATTTTCTGTATTTGTTTGCTGACAGACATATCTAAGTTCTTGAATGATTATAGCAATACGGGCACAGTAACCTCTTAATTTAGCCCAGGGACCGATTAAATACTGGGGAAAGTCAGCCTGTTCCTGTTCTTTGCAATGAGAGTTAAACCACTCAACCCATTCTTTTTTACCAGAAGAAGTATATTTTATTGTCTGTGATTTAGTATCTTCATTATTATGTTCAGATGGTAAATTAATGAGTTCATTTATTATTTGATTATATTGTTGCAGGATTGAATCTGGTAATATTTCCTCAGTCCATCTGGGCATTTTTTGTTCAGGATATGCAAATAAAATTCTATCAATAAAACCATCTGCTCGTCCTTTTTTATCCGCAAGGTCCATCAATAAATCAGGAGGTATAGCTCCTGTAACCCCTACATAAGGCTCATTTAGATATAATGGTTCTTCATTTCCTTTTCTGTTGATCATTATATTACTTCCAGCCCAGAGAGATTGCCAGTATTGACGGTCTGCCCCTTTTCCACTCCTGTATTGGTCCATAGATTCTACCCAGCTGGATAATTCATCTTTAAATAGTAATATTCCTCCGGGATTTTTATTGATTATTTCCGCCAGTGCTTCTATAGTTGTATCTGTAGTAAAAATTTGCTTCATATCAGGTTTTTCTGGTTTTTTTATTTTATTAGCTTGATTTTTGCTTGAGTGATTATTGTTTTTTTGATATTGTTTATATTGAGAGAGTTGAACTTCATATTTTCTTTTTGCTTCCTGATATTGTTTTTGAAATTTCATTTGTTTATTTTTAAAAGGTTTCATTAAATGATTAAGGGCTGGGCTTTTTCCACTTCCCGGATTGCCCACAATAGCAGAAAATATAATAGGAGTTTCGGTCCACCCGGATTTTATTTTTAATTTTCTATCTGTACCTATTGCTGTTCCGGCAATAGATAATAAAGGTACTCCCAGAAAATCGGGTGGACAATTTATTGTTTTTGCCCCTTTTTCTATTAATTTTTGTATAGGTTGAGGAAATACCTCTGCAGGAAAAGATTCTACATCCGGAAATAAGTTTATGGGAATACTTGAATTGTCCTGTTCAATTGATTGTGCCTGTGTTAAAGCTTCATTGAAGATAGTTTTGAAATCTTCTGGTTTATGTATAAATAAATCACTGGGATCTTTAAGGTTATTAAGTGAGATAACTTTAAGTTGATTATCACTATAACTACTGGAATTAAATGATTCTAAAACATTTTTTACAAATCTTTCTCCCGATTCTCCTGGTTCTTTAAATATATTTACTTCTGGAATATCTTCAAAATACTTGACCCATTCAGTTTTGAACATATTGGCACCGGGACAACCCAGAGCAGGAATACCATGAAACCATAGTGTATGGGAATCTGATTCTCCTTCTACCAGGATTACATATCCCTTCTGCTTAATTATATTTAAAGACCATAACCCATAGGGAATAATTTCATTTTTTCCTGTATTCCAGTAAGAACCTTCTTTTGCTATAAGTGAACTTCGAAATCTAGTCCTAACTGTATTACCTTCTTGATTTTTATAAGGGAAGGCAATACCTTTTTTTGTATTGTAAGCTCCCAGATTTTTTAAAAAATCTAAAGGTAATTTTTTGTGTTCAGCATATTGTTTTAAGGTTATTATTTGTTTTTGAAGCCTTATACCTGCAATTCCAGCCAATTCTTTTTTGGCCTGCTCAAAATTGTATCCTTCAATTTCCATTAAAAAGTCAAAGGCATCCCCCCTTCCACAATCTTTAAAACATTTCCATCCCCCATGAATTTTATTGAATGAAAAACTGGGTTTTTTATCATCATGGCCTTCAAAAGGGCACCGGGTAGATACCCATCCATTTTTATTTGACCTGTATGATCCTTTACAGTATTTTTGGTAGAAAAGTTTCCAATTACCTTTCATAGCCTCCTTAATATCATCAGTGATTTTAGACATTACAATATCTCCTTTTGCCTCATTTTTGAGCATTGTGTTTTAACCACTCAATTAACATACTTTTAGGGATCCGGATGGACTTATCCCCCACACGTATCGCTGGAAAAGTTGGATCATGACAGAGATCATAAGCCTGATTTCTTCCGGTATCCAGAAAGTCCTGTAAATGTTTAACTCTCATCATTTCGGGATATTTTTTTAACCTTTCCACTAATAAGTTTTCATGGTTGTCCATATCTTTTTCACTCCTTTCGTAACGAGATAAATATTTTATCGAAAAACATTGAGCTAAAACTACTTATCACCATCCTTCCTTAATGATAATTGAATTAATCTTATAATCTTTTTAAATATTTAAATGTGATTTTCATTTGACTTCTGTATATGTATATATTATAATGTATTTAGACGTAATACAAATAACTACGTCTAAATAAGTCCAAAAAATAGGGGGAATTAATAAAATGAGTTTTTTAAAGGAAAAAGATTTTGAAGATGTAAAAGACGAGTCTATGAATATTGAATTTCTCTGGCCGGTTTTTTTACATACTGAATGTAAGGAGGATGCAGAACCGGGAGTTAAAGGAAAAGAAATTAAAAAGTTATATGAACCATTAGAAGAATATCCTGCTTTATTTTTGAAATTAGCAAGAATAGGAGAAAACTATGATGATATTAATTTAATAACAGTAAAAGAATGGGTACAAAAATATGGTGTATTGGGAAAAGGGAATAATCATCCCATATTTGAAGAAGATTCTTATAATTTAATTGAAGGTCGTGTTTCTAATTTCCAGCCATTAAGTGATTTCAGAAGAAGAGTATATTTTGCTCATAAAATACTTACTCTATATGAAGCTGTTATAAATCATGATGAGGAATTTCTTCAAAATAACATTAAAATTAAAGAGTATCCCAATAAACCAGGATCTTATTATTATGATGTTATGGGAGAGAATTTAAATGGTAGGTTTGTAGAAAAGTATATTCCAGGTGTTCCTACTCAACTGGATAAATTCGTTCAGCTTGATCAATTACAGATAGAAAAATTTGCTTTGGGTTATGTTTTTATGAAGACTACTGGTGAGTTACAAAAATATGGAACAATACCAAATTGTCCTGTAATTAATTCTGATGATAGAAGTGAAAGGGGTTATAGCATCACACCTACATGGAGTTTCCCTAATTTATGGACAGGTATGGCAATGACATTTTATTGGTTATTGGTTGATGTAAATAATAAAGTCCGTTGTAAAGGATGTGGTAATTTATTTACAAGAAAGAAACACAGTAAGGCTTTATACTGTCCAGACTGTAGAAAAGATAAAGAACCTAGAAAAAATGATTATTACTATCGCAAAAAGAAAATGATTAAACTGGCTAAAGATGGTTATAGTCTTGAAGAAATTAAAAGGAAATTACCCAGAGCTAGAAAATCTACAATAGAAAGCACAATTGAAGATGTTGAAAATGGTGAAATTTGAATTGATATGTTGGTAATATAAACCAGTAAAATAACTTTCTTATATTGCGGGATTATTATACAAAATTGATATTAAATATGATAAAATAAATATAGTAAGAAAATCTAACTTTAATACTTGTGGAGGTGTGTAACTTATGGAAAAGTATCCCATAAGTGAATTCAGGAAAAAATCACAGGTGACCATACCTAAAGAGATTGTAGATCAATTTAACCTGGAGGAAGGGGATAAACTGGAATTCATTCCGGAAAAAGATGGAATAAAAATTAGGCCAGTTGTTACTATTCCTAAATCACAATTATTTTTCTGGACCGAAAGATGGCAGGAAGGTGAAAAGGAAGCTGATGAAGATATTAAAGCTGGTAGAATTTCAGGTCCCTATCAGGATATAGATAAACTTGTGGAGGATTTAGAAAAATGAAGTATAATATTTATTATTCCAATAAATTTAAAAAGCAATTAAATAAATTAAGTGGTGAGATAAAAGACAGTTTTATCAATAGTATTAAAGACCTTCAAACTGATCCTTTTAATTCCCCTTTACATACAGAAAAAATTAAAGGAGTTAAATTTTATTTTTCCAGAAGTAATAATAATTATAGATTTAGCTGGCAATTTAAATCTGATGAAGATAACAGCATAATTATTAGAAATATTGATGTAAAAGATTAGCTTAAAAACAATAGTAGATAATCCTATATTATCTACAATATTAATTTGTTTTTGGTCCTTATTTATAGTGAATTCTTTAAAATTTAATGCAATATTGTAGAATATATATTGCAGATAATTATTTATTCGTTTTTTTATTATTTTCAATTGAATATTTCTGGACAAAAAGAAGTGATGACAGCTAGATAAGTAATTTAAAAAGTAATCATAGTGTATACATATTATCATAATTATGATATAATAATAGCAAATATTATGATAAAGAGGTGATTTTAATGCCGGATATTAGACCTGTATCAGATTTGCGGAATAACTTTAAACAGATCTCAGAAATCTGTCATGAAGAAGGTGAACCTGTCTTTTTAACAAAAAATGGTAGGGGAGATATGGTTGTTATGAGTATAGCCCAGTATGAAAAACAGCAGGCCCTGCTGGAACTTTATAAAAAACTGGGTGAAGCTGAAAAGGAAAGTGAAACAGATGCTCCCAGAACTTCTCATGGAGATTTAATGAATGAGATGAGGAAGAAGTTAGATGAGTGAGGATAAATATCAAATAAACTATCTTCCTGCTGCCAGAAAGGATTTAGACACCATCATTACCTATATTCAGACCGATAACCCGGAGGCTGCTCTAGATTTGTTAAATGAGATTGATCAGAGTGTATCACAGCTATCCAGTTTTCCTTTAAAGGGGAAAATACCGGATGATGGTTATTTACAATCTAAAGGCTATCGTATGTTGATTATAGGTAATTATATTGTTTTTTATGTTGTTTTTGAGGATAAAAGAGAGGTAGAGATAAGAAGAATTATACACGGGAGAAGAAAGTATAAATTTTTACTATGATATTTTACAGTGAATAACAGAATAGTCCAGTTACACATTATCAATGTGTTAATATAAACTGGAAATAATACCTGGAAGGAGGTGATTAAAATTAAAAGGAAAGGCTCTGTAGTGAATAAGAATAACAGATGGTATGTGGTTCTTGATTATCCCAGAAAAGAAGATGGGAAAAGAAACCAGAAATGGCATAGTGGTCATGATACTGAAGAGGAAGCAGAGGAAGCCCTGATCAAGTTACTCCATGAATTAAACACGGGTATGCATATTGAGCCTACCAATATAACCGTAAGAGAATTTATGGATAAATGGCTGCATGATGTGGTTGAACATAAAAATAGAAAATCCACCTATACCAGATATAAGAGTCTTATGGACAGGCATATAAAACCTGAAATTGGTGGGTATAAGTTATCTGAATTAAGACCCATGCATATTCAAAGCCTTCTAAGCGAAAAACTTAAAAGTGGTAATACAAGAACTGGTGAAGGGCTTTCACCTAAAACAGTAAGAATGATTTATACTGTCATCCACAGTGCCCTTGAAAAAGCTCTAAAATGGCAGATGGTACCCAGGAATGTAGCCAGGGCTGTAGAGGCTCCCCGGAAAGAAGAAAAGGAGATGGATTATCTTGATCCGGATCAGGTTAAAGTATTTTTGCGGGAAGCAAAGAAGGATATAAAGTATTATCCTGTGTTTTTAACGGCCGTTATGACCGGTTTACGACGTGGTGAATTACTGGGTTTACGCTGGAAGGATATTAACTTTGAGTCAAAGCAGTTAGCTGTCAGGAAGAGTTTAGTCAGAAGAGAGGGAGGATTTGAATTGACTGAACCGAAATCAAAATCCAGCAGGAGAACTGTGGCAATTCCCTCAATTGTTGTTAATATCCTGAAAAATTACCGCAAGAAACAGAATAAGAGAAGATTAAAATATGATAAAGCTTATGATGATCATGATTTAATTTTTGCCAGAAAGGATGGGAGTCCCATGCATCCCAATACCTTATTGAGACATTTTAAAAAGATTCTCAAAAAATCAGACCTTCCTCAGATTCGCTTCCACGATCTTCGTCACACCCATGCCACTTTAATGTTTTCCCAGAATGAAAAGCCCAAAGTCATTTCAGAGAGACTCGGCCACTCCAGAATAGGAATTACCCTTGATCGATATTCACACGTTTTACCCAATATGCAGAGAGATGCTGCTGACCGTTTAGAAAAGGCTCTTTTTTCCTGACAATGAAAAATATAGCACAAAATAAGGATATGTAAAAAAGTAGAAAATTAATTTTGTTAGAAGAATGTTAGAAGAATGGCAAAATCGGCAAAAATAAAAAAGGCCATGAACCCATGTGGCTCATAGCTTGACAGCACTTTATAAAATTGAATGGTGCCGAAGGTGGGACTCGAACCCACACAAGCAAAATGCTCACAGCGCCCTCAACGCTGCGCGTCTGCCAGTTCCGCCACTTCGGCACGAACTATATATTATCATAAGTTTTATTATATTGTC
>Ga0306868_1000590_pt1 | contig 22397 bp, 22 predicted proteins | sample AntRauTorckE6832_FD_190411 | JGI IMG/M metagenome (GOLD analysis project Ga0306868, IMG submission 190411) | Saline lake microbial communities from Rauer Islands, Antarctica - Metagenome Torckler E6 #832 (v2) (version 2) | ecosystem: Environmental > Aquatic > Non-marine Saline and Alkaline >... | reverse complement strand
TGGCTTGATAAATGGTATAACTGAACTAGTAATTTTAAGATAGGAGGTATAACTATGATGGGTTTTGGCCCTGGAATGATGGGGGGAGGATTTTCAATAATCTTCTGGATAGTAATAATTGGAGTAGTCTATTATTTCTTTAGAGAATATAATCGACATAATCATCATGATCGTAGAAATAGTGGCACGCGTCATAATGACCAGATGAATCACAATAATAGAAGAGATGATTTTGATAATAGAAAAAACAACTTTGCAAACAGAAATGAAATTGATTATAAAAAAAATGAAGATAGTGCAGAAAAAATTGCCAGAGATCGTTATGCTAAAGGTGAAATATCTAAAGATGAGCTCAAAGAAATTCTCGATAATTTAAATTACTAGTATAGTTAAAATTATAAGGAGGAAATTTATGAGTAAATATGGAATTCAAAAAAGTGTTGAACTTTCTTATCAAGAGGCTATTAATAAAGTGAAATCTGAATTAAAAAAAGAAGGTTTTGGAGTGCTGGCAAAAATAGATATGAAAAAGACATTTAAAGAAAAATTGGATAAAGATATGGATAACTATATTATTCTTGAAGCCTGTAACCCAGCCTTTGCTTTTGAAGGAATAGGAGAGGAATCAGAACTTGGACTTCTGCTTCCCTGTAATGTTATAGTTTATGAAGATAATAAGGAAACAAAAATTACAGCAATTGATCCAGAAAAGGTTTTAGGGATGTCAGAAAATGGAAGAGTTGCTGAAATAGCTCAGGAGATAAAATCGAGATTGGAAAGAGTTATAGAAAGTATTTAATCTAATAAAATATTTCCCAACAAATCCTGTTTGACTGCGTTCATCATTTAATTGCAGTTAAGCAGGATTTCATTTTTTAAATGAGCTTCTTTCTAAATTCACTTGTTTTATAAGCCGCTAAATGTTAAAATTTTATAAGTAAGTGATCTAGATTTAAAATTTAAAAATAATTAGAATATACAAGAGGTGCAAAAATGAAGGAAATCAAAGAAAATTTTATTACAGATTTAAAAAAGACAGGTAAAGCTGGAATTGAAGAATTATTAGATTTTTTAGAGAAGATTGACTTTTATGAAAAGCCTGCAAGTATCAGGCATCATTTAAATCGAACCGGTGGGCTTTTAGAACATACTGAAAATGTTAAAAGAGAATATTTAAAGTTAAATGAAGAAATAGATGCGGGGATTCCCTGGGGAAATATAGTTATTCAGGCCTCAATGCATGATCTGGAAAAATGTTTTGCTTATACTTCAGAGATGCAGCATACCATTACTCCGGGACAGAATAATTTTTTAAGAAGTCTGGTTAGAGATAATATGGATATGTATAATAATTATGGTCTTGATAAATATGTTGAAGATAAGGAATTTATAATCTCTAAGGAATATGCCAGTGATTTAATTAAGTGGTTTAAAGATGGAAGAAATGTTGCGCCACCTGATATTATAAGTGACTGGAATTATAATGAAAGCAACCTACCATTAAATCATTCAATGAGGTCAATTCTTGAAGCCTCAAATTTTATTGAGCTTGAAGAAAGAGATATACTTGCTATTACCTATCATATGGGACCTTATGGCCCTTTTGATGAACGCAAGAGATCTAAAGCAGAAGAGCTTTACCCAGATGTAAGACTACTTCATCTGGCAGATTCTATAGCAACAAAGAAAGAAGATATCGAAGAGGATTTAAATAATAATTAGCGTTAAGCCTTTAGCTTTATTTATTTCAGAAATGAATTGAGGAGATAAAGCATATGAGTAAGAAATTTGAAGTCTATCAGAGTGAAATTGATTACTTGAAAAATAAAGACCAAAGGATGAAAGATTTAATCAATTATATTGGAGAAATTAATCGAGAATACAATCCCAACCTTTTTATTGCTTTGGTTAATAGTATAGTTTATCAGCAGCTTTCTTCAAAAGCTGCAGCTTCTATTTGGAATAAATTAAATAATATGATTTCTAAATTAACTCCAAAAAATATAGCTTCTGCTAAAAACAGCTGTTTAAAGCAGTGCGGTCTTTCTCAAAGAAAAATTGATTATTTAAAAAATTTAGCAGAAGCTGTTAATAAAAATGAACTAGAACTTTCAAAGCTTGATCAAATGACAGATCAAGAAATTATAAATCAATTAATAAAGATAAAAGGAATAGGACCCTGGACTGCAGAGATGTTTTTAATATTTTCTTTAGCCAGAAGAAATATTATAAGTTATAATGATTTAGGAATAAGAAAGGGACTTCAGTGGTTTTTAGGATTGAACTCTGAACCAACAGAAAAGCAATTTGAGAATTTTAAAAGCAAGTTTTCACCCTTTAATACAGCAGCTTCTTTTTATTTATGGGAAGTAACTGCTCAGAATTTAGACCAGAATTTTAAGAGTGCTGCAGAATTAATAACTGAAAATAGTGTGGCATATTACAATTCTCCGCTTGGTTTGCTGGAAATTCAAGCTAATAAAGGAGAGATAGTAGCTCTTTATTTTAAAGAGAGTAAACGTTATCCCGAAGATAGTAATTCTCTTTTATCAGCTACTAAAAAACAGTTAGCTGAATATTTTAATGGTGATCGTAAAGATTTTAAACTACCGCTAAGGACTGAAGGGACAAAATTTCAAAAGAAAGTCTGGGATCAGCTTCTTAACATTTCTTATGGAACTACTTTCTCTTATAAAGATGTTGCAGCAGCAGTAGGAAACGATAAAGCATACAGAGCAGTTGGAAATGCTAATAACAGAAATAGTATTCCAATTATTATTCCCTGTCACCGGGTAACTGCAAGTAATGGTAAAATAGGTGGTTATGGAGCAGGAGTCTGGAGAAAGAAATGGCTCCTTAAGCATGAAAAAGAAAATTTATAAATATTGATATCTAGTTGAGCTGATATTTTCTATTATTTTATGATAGTAGAAAAATATCAGTTTTTTAATTTTTTTGATAGTAATTCATACAATTGTATTATAATATTGATAAATCCAAGAAGGATAAATATTAATTTTATTGAATAATAATTATATCTAAGAAGTATTAAGGATGAATTTTACCTATCTAGAGGCAGAAAATAAAATTATTTTAAGCATTGAAGAAATTATTATTTCTGACAGCCAGGATCAGGTTGAATATATTAGTGACTTCTCAGAGTAATTTTTAATAATATTATATTTTTAGAGAGGGGGTATCTAAATGAAAAACAAAATAAGAGTATATCCTGAAAAAGCAATTTTTGGCTGGGAAGAAGATAATGGAGTAGGTGAAATGTTAATTAAACAAATTAAAATAGTAAAATGGAAATATAAAAAGAGTAATCTTTTAAAAAAGGTGGCTGATATATGATAAATAAATTAATTTTTTTTCAAAAATCATTAAAGAGAAATTGGTTTAGAATAATTATTCTTTTAATAATAATTTCATTTTTGCTGATATCTGCTGCAAAGATTTATTCTGCTGGGGAGATTGAAGCGGATCAGTCTTTAGATCAATATATTAATCTCCTTAATTTCCGGATTCCTGTTTTAATGGAAGACTATGATATTCCAGGAATGAATATCGCTCTTATTAAAGATGGTAAACTAATCTGGGCCAGTGCTTATGGTTTTGCTGACCTTGAGAAAAGAGAAAAAATGACTGTTGATACGTACTGTCGGGTAGAATCGATATCAAAATCTGTTACTGCCTGGGGAGTAATGAAGTTAGTTGAACAGGGAAAATTAGATTTAAATAAGCCGGTTGAACAGTATATAAGAAGCTGGGATTTCCCGGAGTCAAAATTTGATGCACAGAACATAACAACAAGCTTATTACTCAGTCATACTTCAGGATTGCCGCTGGGAACCATTGGGCCTGATGCATTATATAACCCTGAGGATGAGCTGCCTTCTCTCAGAGATTCTTTAACAAAAGAAGATTTTCTTTTTCAGGAACCTAATAAATCTTTTTATTATTCGGATACAGGATATAATCTACTTGAATTGCTGGTAGAAGAATTGAGTGGCCAGGACTTTTCTGAATACATGAAAGAAGAAATATTGCTTCCTTTTAAGATGAATAATTCAAGTTATAGCTGGACTAAAGAATGGAATCCACCGGTTGCAACTGGCTATGATATAAATGGGAATCCGGTGCCTGTTTATACATATTCGATGAAAGCTTCCGGAAATCTTTATTCAAAAGTTGAGGATATAGCTCAGTTTGTTATAGCTGGTATGAATAGTTCCTCTAGTGATAATGAAGTTCTTAAAGCAGAGACCATTGAAAAAATATATGAGCCAATAGTAGAAGATATTCCAGGTTATTATGGAATTGTATTTGACTCATATGGTTTTGGACATTATATTGAGTGGTTTTCTAATGGAGAAAAAGCTGTTTCTCATGGAGGCCAGGGAACTGGTTGGATGTCTCATTTTCAGTCAGTCCCTGAAACTGGTGCTGGGATAGTTCTTTTAACAAATAGTCAGCGAAGCTGGCCGGCTTTTGCCTATATATTAAGTGATTGGACTGACTGGTCCGGTTTTTCTTCAGCAGGAATGGAGATAATTATTACCGGCCAGAAACTCTTATGGACTATTACAGCTCTAATTATTTTTATTTCTTTATGGCAGTTATCATTTGTAATTGAAGGACTAATAACCGGCAGACGAAGATTTGCACCAGGAAAAAAGATCCCAAAAGTTGTGATCATAGCTAAGTTAACAATATTTATAATAATTTATTCTGCTGTATTATTTGCTCTCAATATGGATTATCAACCTCTGTATTCCATATTTCCTATAGCTTCACACTGGTTTTTTTACTCACTGCTGAGTCTAGGGATGGTTTTGTTACTGCAGATATTATTTCCCAGACAGAAAGAATAGTTATTTATAATATCAATTAAAATAAACTGGAAGGAAAATAAAATTTTTCTTGACCCTCCCCTTAGTGGAGAACTTATACTTAAATTACAGGATGATTTGTGTGAAAGGAGTTAGCATATGTATCAAATAGGAGAATTTTCTAAAATCAACCGAATAACAGTTAAAGCATTGCGCTATTATGACAGAGTTGGACTGCTAAAGCCAGCATTTGTAGATGATAATAATGGATATCGTTATTATTCTTCTGAGCAATTACCCATAATACACAAAATTATTGCTCTCAGACAAATGGATTTTTCCATCAATGAAATATTAGATATCATTAACGGAGAAAATGATAATCTAATATTTAAGATAAAAAAAGAAAAAATCCTAAATGATATACGAGCTAAAAAAGAGCAGCTAAGCCAAATCACTCATTATCTTGAAAAAAATAGGGAGGGATTTAAGATGAATTATGAAGTTGTATTAAAAGAACTACCGGAGGTTATTGTTTATGCAAAGAAAATGGTGGTACCTATTTATGATTATTATTTTGAAGCCATACCAAAGATTGGGGAAGAAATAAGTAAAGCAAATCCTAATTTAAAATCCGCTAAGCCTGAATATTGTTTTACAATTTATCTTGATGGAGAATATAAGGAAGAAAACTTTAAGGTGGAGTTTTGTGAAGCTGTTACAGGTTTCGGAGAAAAAACTGAAGAGATTAAATTTAAAGAAATTACCAAAGTTGATCAGGCTGCCTGTGTTTTTTACAAAGGTTCCTATGATAATATTGGAGAGGCATATGCTCATTTATTTAAATGGATTGAAGATAATAACTTTATTCCGAGTGATAACCCAAGAGAATCCTATATTGATGGGATTTGGAATAAAGAAAATCCATCAGACTGGTTAACAGAAATACAAATTCCAGTTAAAAAGAAAATTTAATTGAGATAAATCTGTATTTATTTAGCTCCATTTCTAAAAATAATTATTTGGATAAATTATTTTTAAATAAATGGAGCTTTCTGTTAATCTTTTATATTATTTTAAGAATAAGTGTAAAAGATATTACTGATGAATTAGGAGTTTTTTGAGATAATCAAGAAAGATAATCATAAATTTGAAATGAATTTCATAAAGTATTAAATTGAAAATAATTAAAGGAAGGTGTTAATTATGAAAGCAATTGTTATCAATCAATATGGAGATAAAGATGAATTAAAAGAAAAAGAATTAGCAAAACCAGAACCAGAAGCTGACGAAGTATTAATTGAAATACATGCAGCAGCAGTTAATCCTATTGACTGGAAGTTAAGGTATGGCTATCTAAAAGAAAAATTAACATTGGAATTCCCTATTGTTTTAGGCTGGGATGCAAGTGGAATAGTTACAAAGGCAGGAAAAGATGTGGAAACTCTTCAAAAAGGAGATCGAGTTTTTGTTCGACCTGAACTTACAAATCGAGGTACTTATGCTGAATACACGACAGCAAAAGCAGATCTGGTTGCTAAAATGCCAGACAATATTAGCTTTGAAGAAGCAGCTGCAGTTCCTCTTGCCGGGCTAACTGCTTATCAGTGTCTTATAGATGTTGGTAAATTAGAATCAGGAGACAAAGTATTGATTCACGCTGGTGCTGGTGGAGTAGGCAGTTTTGCTATTCAAATAGCCAAAGATTTAGGTGCTTATGTTGCTACTACCGCAAGCAGCAAAAATGTAGAATTTTTAAAATCTCTGGGAGCTGATGAGGTCATTGATTACACAAAAGATGATTTTTCTCAGAAATTAAAAGATTATGATCTGGTCGTTGATACTCTAGGCGGAGAAATACAGGATAAAAGTTTAAATATACTTAAGAGTGGGGGAAGGCTGGTTTCAATTGTTGGAGAACCTGATCAAGAAAAAGCAGATAAACTTGGGGTTGCAGCTAAATCACACTGGTTAATACCTGATGGAGAAGAACTTGCAGATTTAGCTGAAATGATGAAGAATAAAACTTTAAAGCCTGTTGTTGGAACAGTCTTTCCCTTTTCAGAGCAGGGTTTAAAAGATGCTCATGAGTTAAGTGAAACCCATCATGCGAGAGGAAAAATTATTATTAAGATTCGTTCCTAAAGTTAGATAAAAATTCTGCAGGCTTTTTTAGATATTTCTATTAAAATTTAATTTAATGAAATTGAAGGGATATTTTTGTTTTAGATGAATTATATTAAGTATAGAACAATAACATTTTAATTTGAAATTCTATTTATAAAAAAATATTAACTTTATCTAAAACTAAATCAATTTATTGCGGGGGGAATTATCATGGCTGAATTAATGTCAGGGAAAAAAGGAATAATTATGGGAGTAGCAAACAAAAAATCAATTGCCTGGGAGACAGCAGAGAGATTAAAGGCAGAGGGAGCAGAACTTACTTTTACCTATCAGAATGAAAAAATTGGAGAAAAGGTTATTCCTTTATTTAAAGAAATCGGAGCCAAAGGCTATCATAAATTAGACATTACAGATGACCGGGAATTTGAAGAGGTTTTTAAAAAAATTGGGGAAGAATTCGGAGGGCAATTTGATTTTGTTGTCCATGCAATTGCCGGTGGCCCAAGCAAAGAGGATCTAAAAGGGAAATATATGGATACTGATCGCAATAGTTTTCTGCGCAGTATGGAAATAAGTGTTTACTCCTATGTTAAAGCCCTTCAGCTGGCTTATCCTTTTATGAAAGAAGAAGGAGGAGCAGCAGTTACCCTGACTTACTATGGTGGCGAAAAAGTTATCCCTAATTATAATGTGATGGGAGTTGCCAAGGCCGCACTGGAATCTTCAGTTCAATACCTGGCTGCGGATCTCGGTCAGGATAATATTAGAGTTAATGCCCTTTCACCAGGGCCAATTTTAACTAGAGCTGCCAGTGGTATTTCTGATTTTAGAGGTTTAATGAAAAATTTTAAAGAAAAATCTCCTATGGGAAGATTGGTTGAACAGGAAGAAGTTGCAGCAAGTGCCCTTTATCTGCTCAGTGATTTATCGAGCATGGTAACTGGAGAAATTGTTCATGTTGATGGCGGATTTCATGTTCAGGGGTAGAAGAGCTAATTGAAGTTAGCTTATAGTAACAGTCTATATTGTTTAATAAATTAATCATGAGGTGATATTAATGGATAAATTTGCTTTTTTTGCATTCAATGGTGATCTGATGTGTTTTCAGCATGTACTGCTCAATGCTCTGGATTTAGATGATAAAGGACATGAGGCAAAGATAATTATTGAAGGTGAGGCTGTAAAACTAGTTCAAAAACTTGAAGAGTCAAATAACAGGCAGTATTTTGAGGCTAAAGAAAAAGGATTAATTGACTGTGTCTGTAAGGCCTGTTCTGCTAAGCTTGGAGTGCTCGAATATAATGAGCAGGTGGATATCCCTCTTAAAGGAGATATGAGTGGTCATCCTTCAATGGAATCCTACATAGAAAAGGGTTTTGAGATAATAACTCTTTAGATTTTATAAGGATTCTAGTAATCAAAGCAATTGATAGATTAAATCAAAATAAGTTTGAGCCCAGGAGATATTAAAAATCAAAATATTCTTCTGGGTTTTTAAAATTATAAAATATCTTTTATAGTATATTATGCATAATAATTAAGCTGAAAAAATATCACTGTCTGAAAGTGTTTCACAGCTTAAAGAACTGTTTTTATATTTTTCCAATCTTTTTAAATCTTCCTGAGCATCTGCAAAATTATTGAGTTCATCTTTAAGCAAAAGTTTGATAAAATGATGCTCAGTCAGTAAATCGTGATTTAAATTATAATAAATCCACTGTGCTTTTTTCCTGCCTTTAATTAAATCAGCATTTTTCAATTTTGATAGATGTCTGGAGGCATTGGATTGATTAACCTGCAAAATATTTTCTAATTCGCAAACACAGAGTTCATTTTCTGCCAAAAGATTTAGAATCCGGATTCTATTTTCATGGGCCAGTGCTTTTAAAACTTCAATAATATTCATTTTTGAACCTCCAATATTTTAATATTTGAATTTAATCATGTTTATATTATAAATTGATTTTTAATAAAAGTCAAAGATATGGAAACTAAGAAGTTGCCCCCAGATAGGAATCAAAACTACCTTCAAGACTTTGAAGATTTTTGCGGATTCAAATTTTGATATTTCAGAAAATTGCGTTTGTAAAATTATTTTTAATATACTATAATTAGTTTAAGATACTTTTTTGGGAAAAACGCGGACATTGAAAATCCGAGTTGTCAAAAGAGTGGGGATGAAGCAAGTCCAATCAATCCACCATCCGGCTGCAGTTTCCATCCCCGCTGTAAATATAGTTTTAATAAATGTAAAAAGATAGAACCAGAACTCAAAGCAGTAGAGGCAGGCCATTTAGTTTCCTGCCATCTATATAATTAGAATTCAAGTTGAAAAGGAGATATTTTAAGTATATGAAAACTTCAAGAAAAACAGATTATGCAGTTCATGCCTTAATGATCTTAGCAAGAAATTTAAAGCAGGAACTTTCAGTGAAAGAATTAGCAGATTTAGAAAACGTATCTTCATCTTATCTGGCCAAAGTAATGCAGAAATTAGCAGCAGCTGGAATTGTCAGTTCTGCTGAAGGGAAAAAAGGGGGGTATATTTTAGCTAAAGATGCTGAAAAGATCAACCTGGCTCAGATAACGAAACTATTTGAAGCTAAAGATAATGTATTTGAATGTGTTGATGATATTCGCGGCTGTTCAATTAAAGATAGGTGTAAAATTCATCGAGTATTTGGAAAGGCCTATCAAAAAATGCTGGCTGAACTTGCAGAGACAACTATTAAAGATATTATTGCTCCTGAAATAAAACAAAGAAAGGGTTTGATCTGATGAATAAGCCAAAGATTGAAATTTATACTAAAGTCTGGTGTCCTTACTGTAGAAGAGCAAAGGCAATGCTGAAAAGTCTGGGGCTTGATTATACTGATTATGATATTACAGATAATGAAGAGCTGCAGCAGGAGATGTTGGAGCGAAGCGGCAAAAAAAGCATACCACAGATTTTTATTAATGAGGAAAAAATTGGAGGTTATGATAATCTAATTGAACTTGTCAGTTCTGGTGGTCTTGATGATCTGATAGAATTTGAAAGACCAAACTGCAGTGAAAAAACCTGGGATCTGGCTGTAATTGGAGCTGGACCCGCCGGAATGACTGCAGCAGTTTATGCAGCCAGAAAAGGCTTAAAAGTCCTGATGGTAGCCCGAGACATTGGGGGTCAGGTATTGGAAACTGACACTATCGATAATTATTTGCCCGAATATGGGACTTCAGGACCTGAATTGATGCAGAATTTTTTAAAGCATCTTAGAAACTATAATATAGACACACTTTTTGGAGAAGAAATTACAAACATTAATCCCCAGGCAGAAGGGCACATTCTACTTACGAAAAGTGATAAAAAGATTAAGACCAGAGCTCTTTTAATTGCTGCTGGAACAAAAAAGAGGCAGCTTGGAATTCCAGGAGAACATCAGTTAAAAGATAAGGGTGTAAGTTACTGTGCCACCTGTGATGGCTATATTTATGAAAATCAGCCGGTTGCTGTTGTTGGCGGTGGTAACTCTGGACTGGAAGCAGCCCTGGATATGGCAAAGATTGCAACTGAAGTTTATTTAATTATCAGGGGAGAACAGCTCTCAGGTGATAAAACTCTGCAGAATAAGGTAAATAACTCAGATAAAATAGAAGTCTGTAAATCATATCAGACAACTGAAATCAAAGGGGAGCAGAAAGTTGAATCGATAAGAATTAAAAATCTAAATACTGGTAAAGAACGTGAACTTAAGGTAAAGGCAATCTTTATCGAAATTGGATTAATTCCCAATACAGGCTTTATCTGTGAGCATCTGGAGATTAATCAGGGTAATGAGATTATTATTGATGAAAATAATAAAACAAGTATCGAAGGAATTTTTGCTGCCGGAGATGTAACAAATATTAAAGATAAACAGATAATTGTTTCTGCAGCTGAGGGAGCAAAAGCTGCTCTGAGAGCAAATGAGTATTTGAGTTAAGATGGAGGAGATCAAAATGGCATGGATAGATATGGTGGATGAAGAAAAGGCAGAAGGAAAATTAGCTAAACTTTATGATAAGTTAAGTCGTTCTGGCAAAAATGAGGTGGCACATGTTTTAAAAGTTCAGTCTTTAAATCCTGATCTATTAGAGGACCATCTTAAGATCTATAAAACAATAATGTTTGCCAGATCAAATATTTCCCGGATGCAGCGAGAAATGATTGCAACAGTGGTTTCTGATATCAATGAATGCCACTACTGAATAACTCATCATGGAGCGGCGCTCCAAAAGTTGATCAGAGATGATGAGCAGGCAGAAAAAATAATAAATGGTGTTCTGGATGATTATAAAACTGCACCAATCAGTGAAAAAGAAAAAACAATGCTGGATTATGCTGTTAAACTAACTAAAGAGCCGGCAGCAGTAAAAAAGAGGATCTTGATCAATTAAGAAAATTTGATCTGGGCGATAGAGATATTCTGGATTTAAATCAGGTTGTTGCTTACTTTAATTATGTAAATAGAACAGCAGATGGTCTGGGTATTGAACTTGAAGCTGAACATAAATAATAGGAGTTGAATAAAATGGCAGCCGAAAATATTTTAGTTGTTTTATGGACAAGTGGTGATCCAGATGTAGCTAAAAAAATGGTTTTTATGTACACAATTAATGCTAAAAAAAGAGAATGGTGGCAGGATATTAAATTTATAGTCTGGGGTCCCTCTTCAAAACTTTTAAGTGAGGATCATGAACTGCAGGAACAGATTAAAGAATTTATCGAAGCAGGAATTGAGGTTGAAGCCTGTAAAGCCTGTGCAGACCAGTATGGTGTAGCAGATGATTTAGCAGAACTGGGCATTGAGGTTAAATATATGGGAAAACCCTTAACTGATTATATTAAAAGTGAGAGCAAAGTAATTACTTTTTAGATACAAATAAGTCCCGGTTAAATAGCCGGGACTATAAAATCTATGCTAAGTAAATTATAATGACTGGTAGATAATCCTGCCTTTAGCAGCTAAATTTATTTCGAGACAGTTATTTCCCTGCTCTCCTTTGATTACTTCAATTTCTTTGCCTATCTGTTCTTGATCTGATGAATAAAGACAAATAAACTTATCACCCAACTCATGCAGGTCATTATCCACAACAACTTTAGAACTCTGCTCTCTTTCTAGTTCACAATTAATGGCTAAAAGAAGTTCTTCCTGACTTAGTATTCGAGACCAGGCTATAATTTCTGTACAGCGGCCACCTTTTGCAGCTGGAAGATGAAAATTAGCATCTTTCTCATTTGAAATTTCTCTAAGATACTGACGTCCGATTCTTAAATTAGTATATTTTTTCCTGAGTTCAGCCAGCTTTTTCATTTCCTTATAAATATGATTATTTTGATCAAAAAAGCTTCTGTCTTGAGTTCTAAAAGCTCCAAATTGGCCACCAAACATTGACTCTCTAATATATTTATCATTGTCACCACTGCCGTCAAATTCCTGTTCAGTTCCATAATAGACACAGGGAATACCGGCTGTAAAGAAATTAAGGAAGATAGCATTTTTCAGCAGGGGAGCTGTTTTTTTATCAGCAGCAAATCGTGCTTTGTACTGCTGCTGATAGACCATATCATGGTCATCAAACATAGTGATTACGTTTTTGTGGTACCACTGATGTTCTCCTTCACTAAGGACTTTAGAGTTAGTAAAAATAGAAAAGTAATTATCAGCTGAGTAATAACCTTTAGCTACATTTTCCAGATTTTCTGGTATTTTATTAATACCTAAAGCTGCGTTTAAGCCTGTTTGTTCACAGATCATTTTTGCAAATTCCATACCACCAGTGATTTCACCGATAATATAGAAATTCTTTTTACCCAGAGTCTGGGCAAACTCTTTGATTTCAGCTGTAAAATAGCGGGTTGCACCCGGATCTAAATGTTTTACTGTGTCTAATCTGAAGCCATCTAAATCAGCATAAGCGATCCAGTATTTATAACAATCTGTCATTATTTTCAAGGCTTTGGAGGCCTGATAGTTATTTAACTCTCCCTGACCTGTATTAATATTTTTTAAAGATAAAAAATCACCCTCTCTAAACTCGGGATCATTATCCCAGTCTCTGATATAACCTTTGCGGCTAAAAGTGTCTAAATTAAATAATTCCTGGGGCCAGATGCCACCATCAGGATAGTTTTGATTCAAATCAGGTTCAATCGGATTAATGGTGGGCTTACCATTTTTATCTCTAAAAGCTTTTAGCTCATATTCTTTACCATTATAGGCCGGGTTATCATCTCTGTATTCAAAAATATCTCCAGAATGATTAACGATTACATCAAGTATAATATAGATTCCCTTTGAGTGGGCTTTATCTACCAGTTTTTTTAGGTCATCCTTATTCCCGAAGTGGGGATCTATCTCCAAAAAGTTCTGAATTCCATAACCGTGATAATTTTGAGAAAAAACAGGCTGTTTTAGAATTGGGCTGATCCAGAGGACTGTGACTCCCAGCTCATTTAAATAATCAAGTTTTTTAGTAATCCCTTTTAAAGTCCCACCAACCCAGGTGTCACCATTTTTATGCCATTTGTTTTTACTTATTTCATTCTGGAGAACATTTTCATAGTCGGTTTTTTGATTATAAAGAGGAAAATCTTCTTGACTGGCAAATCTGTCCACAAGTAAAAAGTAAAATATCTGTTCATCCCAGGCTTCAGGAGATTTGGTGAAATTCTTATTTCCCTTTAATTTATTTAAATTGAGTTCTTTAGTACTTTTCATAACTTTACTCACCAGCCTTTAATTATATTTGTTTTCTTTAATTATATCAAAATTTAGAATATTAATAAAGAAATGAGAATGCTTATTAATAGTTAGCCAAGATCCCTATGAGTTAGGCTAGTTCAATCATATATTTGATAAAATAAATATAATGTATTTTAATATAGGATAAAATTTTTATGTTGTCTAAGCTCATCTGAAAGCCGGGGACCCACTTTTTTTGGGCGAATCTATTTTAGAAGAAGACATTTACTTCTAGCCCGACAGCTAACTTCGTAGACTTTAAATAAGGGACAGATTTGATGTCACTATTATTTTATATTTTGGTGAATTTAACTATTGGCACTACAGTCTATCTGTAGTTTTCTTTATTTGTTCATATATGATTGTTTAGATAGTTTTAGTTTAACTTATTGTCTTAAACTCTACTAATAGAAAAATGAAGAAGTTGCCTTTATAAAAGCTGCAGTAATAGGAATTATTCAATTATTATAGTTTATTTAGAGTTTTGTGTGATATATTAAAGTTAGATTCTAATTAAGAGCAGAAAAGGCTATAATATAACTAAATCAAAAGTGAGAGGAGTTTTTTAATATATGAAATTTCAATGTAAAGCTTGCGGTTTATCTTCTGCTTCTATGGAATGGAATTTCGCTACTAGAAAACATATACCTAAAAGTAAAAAGTTTGTTCCTATTCAGTCTATTTATGATAATCCTGATAATCCAGCCAATAAAAATCTGAAATGGTTTTGTCCTAACTGCAGCATAGATAAACCTGATGTTGGAGTAAAACTTGATGAGTATTAGTAATATTTTAGAAATGAAAAGTAATTATAAGTATATATTTACATAGTGATAAGATTCAATATCACTAATGATATTATATGAGAGGGGGTGTTGAAAAATGAAAGATAAGAAAAGAGAAGAAAAAAAAGATAAGAAAAAAGAAGAAAAGAAAGAAGAAAAGAAAGATAAGAAAAAGAAGTAGATTTTGGGATTTATCAAAACTAAATTATGGATATTTTCACCCTCTGTTAGCCTGACGATAACAGGGGTTTTTTTAATAATACTAGCATAGGTGTAATTATGGATCCTACTATTTACAACAAGATAAAGAATATATTTGAGAGGAACAATGGATATGCTCGAACTAAAGATATAATTGAGGTTCTGAAATTGCAATGTTAAATTGAATTAATTTCAATTATGTTTTAATTTTTTTGGCATATAATGATATAATAATAAGAGAAAGTTAATAAAATCAAAATTTATCTCAATTCTTGGAGATGATTCTATGAATAATATAGAACTGAAGACTAATTCTAAAACTTTATTTTTCTTGATCCATGGTTATACAGGGAGCCCAACTGATTTTAATGGTTTACCAGAATACTTAAGTAATACTCTTGATGTAAATGTTAAGGTGATACTTCTTAAAGGTCATGGGAATAAAATTCAGGATTTAGATGATATAGAATTAAAAGATTTTATTAATCAAATTGAAGCTGAGCTAAAAAATGATTTAGAAAAGTATGAGCAGGTCATTCTTGGAGGTGTTTCTTTTGGAGCTCAAATGGCACTTCATTTTGCCAGTAAATTTCCTGTAGATGGGGTTTTTAGTGTCTGCTTTCCATATAAACTTAAATTTCCTTTTAATATCCCGGGTTTATCTATTCTTAGTTTTTTAAAAAAATATTGGTCAAAGCCAATATCAGAAGAAGAAGAAAAATTACGTAAAAAAACATTTTATTATAAAAAAATGCATGCAAATGGATTAAAAATTGTTAAAAAAGCAAATAGATTATTAAAAAATGAACTTTCTAAAATAACATGTCCGGTTTTTACTATTTATTCAAAAAATGATCCAATAGGAAATTATAAAGCAATTGGATATATCAGCCGTAAAATTGAAGCCCCTCATTATATAGAAATTATAGATAATAAAAATCATAACTTATTTTTTTCGAGAAAAAGTTCTGAAATTTATAAAAATATTGCAGATTTTTATTATACAATTAATAATGTAAAAAAGGTCAAAGGAAATAAAACAGCAGCCATTATTCCTGCTTATAATGAAGCCCAGAATATAGATCGAGTACTGGATGTTTTAATTCAGGCTGAATTTTTAAATGAAATTATTGTTATTGATGATGGATCAACAGATGATACTGCAGAGGTTGTTAGTAGATTCGAAGAAGTTAAATTACTAAAAAATAATACTAACAAGGGAAAAGCGCAGGCAATGCAGCAGGGGGTTGATAATACTGATGCAGATATATTATTTTTCTGTGATGCTGATCTTAAAGGTTTAACAGTTGAAATTGTTAGTCAGATTATCCAGCCTGTTGTTAAAAGAAAATATGATATGTATATCGGAGTCAGAAATAACTTTATGCAGAAAACAATGACTTTATTTGCTTTAAATTCTGGTGAACGAGCAGTAAGGAGAGAACTCTGGAATAAACTACCGGAACATTTTAAATATCGTTATCGGATAGAAGCAGGGCTTAATTTTATTGCTAAAAGTCGCGGTAATGGCTATGGATGGCAAAAATTTGAATACTATCAAACTCTTAAAGAAAAAAAGTACGGATTTTTCAAAGGTACTATACTACGCTGGTGGATGAATTTTGATGTTGCTTATGCTTATTTACTTACTGTCTTTCAAAGATTAAAGAGGTAGTTTTTATGGCAAACTTATATAATTATCTAATAAATTTAATAAATAATTATTCTGCACTTGGCTACCTGATAATAGCTACCCTTGCTTTTTTTGAATCATTTGCATTTATAGGTTTAATTGTTCCCGGTAGTGTTGCAGTAATTGGTGGTGGATTTTTGGCTGCTCACGGAATTATTAATATAAAGATATTGTTTATTTCTGCAGTTTTAGCATCTATTTTAGGAGATAGTTTTAGTTTTCGTCTGGGTAGAAGTGATAAAATATCTTTTAAAGCTGAAAATAGATTTTTTAAGCCAGAACTATTAGCAAAGGGGAAAGATTTTTTTGAAAAGTATGGTGCAAAAGGTGTTTTTCTAGGTAGATTTATTGGCTGGGTCAGGCCAATTGTTCCCTTTATTGCTGGTTTATTTGAACTTGATCTAAAGGTATTTTTATTCTGGAATATTTTGAGTGGATTCTTATGGGCGGGGACTCACATTGCTCTTGGTTATTTCTTTGGCAGATCCTGGCAGCTGGTTACATTGTGGTCTACAAGAGTAACCCTATTTTTCAGCGTTTTTATTATTTTTATTATTCTTATTTATTTATTGAAATGGTTTGCTGTGCGTCAAGGAAGAATAATTTATCAGATTTTTATTTCTATCTGGCATTCGATAAAAAATACAATTTTGGAAAACACAGAACTGCAAGAGTTTGTGGAAAGTCACAGCAAATTCTTTTCATTTTTAGAAAAACGATTTGATAAAAACAAATTTTCAGGTTTACCCTTAACTCTGCTTTCAATTTCTTTAATCTATGTCCTTGCATTATTTGGTGGTATTGTTGAAGATCTGATTAATTCTGAAATTATTACTCAGATTGATTTAAAAATAGAGAATTCATTAGTGCTTTTTAGAAATTCAGACCTTAGTTCTATTTTTCGCTGGATAACCCTTCTGGGTAAATGGCAGGTTATTACAACTTTTTTAGCTGCAGCGATTATACTTTTCTGGATCTGGAATAGAAAAAATTATATTTTTTCTATTATAATAAGTGTTTTTGGAAGTACTGCTTTTACGGCAGCAGGTAAAATTATATTTCAAAGGCCAAGACCTGCAGCTGCAGTGTATAAGGAATATTCTTATTCTTTTCCCAGCGGACATGCAACTATAGCAGTTGCTTTCTATGGATTTCTTGCCTATTTTTTAATTAAAAATATAACAAATTTAAAGAATAAAATAAATATCTTTTTTATTACTTTACTTATCATAGTATTAATTGGTTTTAGTCGACTTTATCTGGGGGTTCATTATTTTAGTGATGTCTGGGCAGGATATTTAGTGGGAACAATCTGGCTTATAATTGCCATCGGGTTTGCAGAATACTTATTTACTATTAAAAAATCAGCTGCAAATAAAATTTCAATTAAATATAAAAAAATAATATCTACCTTAATTATTTTAATAGTAGTTGCTTCGTATTCTTTCTTTGCTTACAACTATCAGTTTCCTAATTCAACTGAAGAACAGCTGAAAGCAGAAGTCAATATTGAGAGTGCTATGATTATTTTTGATGATCAGGGCTTAAAGTATACTGAGTCTTTACTGGGAAAGAAGCAGGAGCCGATCAGCTTTATTATTTTAGCTGAAAATGAGAAGAAATTAGTTGAACTTTTTAATTCTGGAGGCTGGGAGACTGCTGATGAAGTGAATTTCTATAATCTTTACAGACTTGCTAAAGCTGAACTTTTTCAGGGAGATTATTCGAATTCTCCAATTGCGCCCATTTTTTGGAATTACAGGGTACCTGATTTTAACTTTGTAAAAGCAGCTGAGACCAGTAATTCAAAAGCGAGGCATCAAATCAGAATCTGGAAGAGTAATTTTGTTTTAGAAGATGAGGGCAGGATTTATACTGGAATTATTAGTTTTACTAATAAAACTAAATGGGGATTTATTCATCAAATTAGTCCGGATTTGAATGCTGAAAGAGAAATTTTATCTAATAACCTGAATCTTACTGGTCTGATTGAAAAGACAGAAGATGAAAAGCTGGTAGAAGCTCAAACTGGTGAAAATTTTAGTGGTGATCCTTTTTTTACAGATGGTAATATATATATATTCTTTTTAAAGTAATTAATAGTTGAACTGCTAAAGCTCAACTTTATTTTTGGTTTTTAAATTTAAATAGATTATTATTAAAGCTATTCTTTGGAAGTTGAGAAAAAGGAAAATTTATTATCTTATTTATGTTTTTATGACTTTATCAACCTGGATTTTAGGCGTCTTAATTGGATTAATCTTATTATTTTAAAAAAAATAAAGTTACATATCTTACCTGGTAATTATAATATTTACTGTTTTTCTGCTTAAATTTTATTTTTCAGCTGCTGCTCTATTCAACCAGACTTATACAGTAAAACCAGTTGCTGAACAGTTAAAAGAATTTAATAGTGAGGGAATTAAGCAGATTGCTGTTTATAAATATGATGGAGATTCTGCCACTATGGAGGTCTATCTTGATTTCTGGCCAGATTTTATAAATAATCAGGAGCTTTATGATTTTACAGTACTAAGTAATAAAGGGATGATTTCAAAATGAAATGGAAATATATTAGAGATGAATATCCAGACTGTTGGATCCTATTAGAAGCTATTGAAGCTCATTCAGACCGGGGAAAAAGAGTTGTTGATAAAATAGCTGTTTTTGATAAATTTAATAATAGTGGTGAGGCTATAACTGCCTATAGAGAGCTTCATAAGAAGAACCCTGAAAGAGAAATATATGTTGCTCATACTAAGAACAAGGATCTTGAAATCGAAGAACGAAAGTGGTTAGATGTTAGGATATGACCTGGAGTTATTATTAATTATTGGTAAAGAAATTTAACAGAATTAGATGCCAGGCATAATGTCTGGTTATTTTTTTACCTATTAACTAAAGTTTTTAATGGATATGACATTTTTTATACTGATTTTTCTGAAAAAATTGCTTTTTATCACTGGTAAATTTATAATTTAATCAATGGAGGTGATCAAATGAATGAGAGAATGCTGCGTCTGCAGCAGGTACAATTGAATAACTTCAAGAATGTCAGACAAGGTCAGATTGATTTTAACAGTTATAAAAGTGAAGACTTTTTTTCTAAGTCATCAGATGTATTGGGAATATACGGCCAGAATGGTTCTGGAAAAACTGCTTTTATTGAGGCTTTATGGATACTTAAAATGGTATTGCTTGGAGAATCTCTGCCTGGAGATATTAAAGATTATATATACCAGGGAGAGAAGGGAGCTGCTATTAATGCTGTTTTTTCTATGTCTTTGGGAGAGGATAAGTATCAACTATTTTATGAAATGGTGATTGAAAGAAGAGAAAATGCTGCTCCCGTTATTATTAAGGAAGATCTATCTTATAAAAAGCTTGAAGAAGACAGCTGGACATATAAGAGAGGGATAATAACTCATAGTCTAGATGATAAGGAGCAGTTGTTGAGCCCCCAGAAGAATTACAATTTACTTACTAAAAATAATAAAGATGCTAAAGTGGACCTTAAAGTGGCTAAGGAGCTTGCGAAGAAGGAACAAACATCTTTTATTTTTTCTAATGAGATGGATCATATTTATAGAGGGAATAAAGCCTTTAACGAATTTGCTGATATTATAATGGAGATTAAACAGTATGCTAGAATGAATCTATTTGTGATCAGAAATTCTCGTTCAGGGATGATCAATGCGAATCTAATTATACCTTTCTGTTTTCAGGTTAGTGATTCAGAGATGATAGAAGGTGGAGATCTGGCGATAGCTCTTTCTGAGCCGACAACAGTTCCTGAAAGGGTCCTCTCTACTGTCAAAAATGTTATCGAAAACTTAAACATTGTCTTAAAAGAAATAATTCCAGAGCTAACGATTAAAATTAAAGAGTATGGGGAAGAACTGGATGAGAATGGTGATCCAGTTATTAAAATAGAGCTGCTGGCAGAAAGAGGAGAAATAAAGATTCCTCTGAGATATGAATCAGATGGTATTAAAAAGATTATATCCATCTTGAGTGCAATGATTGCTATGTACAATAAGCCTGGTATTTGTCTGGCGGTTGATGAGCTTGATGCCGGTATATTTGAATATCTTTTAGGTGAAATCCTGGAGATTATTCAGGATAGAGCTAAGGGACAGCTGGTCTTTACTTCTCATAACTTAAGACCGCTGGAAAAACTTAATAAAGAGTCATTGATTTTTACAACCACTAATCCTCAGAATCGATATATTAGATTTACTAACGTTAAGGAAACAAATAATCTAAGAAGCTTTTATTATCGGGCAATAAATTTAGGTGGTCAGGAAGAAGAAGTTTATGAGAATACGGAAAAAGCTAGAATCGCTAGAGCTTTCAAGATAGATCAAATCAAATAACTGCTTTGATTTAATTAAGTTATCTGCTGTGATATAATAAAATCAACTTGAAGCGAAAAATGAGGTGATCTAAATGAAAGAATTTAATACTACAGGTGTCTGTATTCCAGAAAAACATTATATGGCCGATGTGAGTAAGAAAATCAATGCTATTGAAAAAATGGTTGAAGAGGGAAAATACTTTACTATTAATAAGCCGCGTCAATCTGGAAAAACTACAATTTTATATTTATTAAAAAAACGTCTGGAAGAGAAAAACTATAGAGTCATAAGTATTACTTTTGAAGATTTTGATCAGGATATATTTAGTAGCATAGATACTTTTTCTAAAGAATTTTTATTAACTATTAGAGATCGATTTGAATTTAATGGAGATTCTAGATTTGTAAAGTTTATTGAGGATAAAGTAGACAGTATTAATAATTTCAAGGATCTTTCTCGTTTTATTACCACTATGATCAGAAAAAGTAATAAAGATATTATTTTAATGATTGATGAGGTGGACAAAAGTAGTAATAATCAGCTTTTCTTAGATTTTTTGGGTATGTTAAGAAGCAAATATCTTTTTGAACAACAAAGTCAGGATTTAACTTTTAAGAGCGTAATTTTAGCAGGAGTGCATGATGTAAAAAACCTTAAACTCAAATTAAGATCGGATGAGGAACATAAATATAACAGTCCCTGGAATATTGCCAGTGAGTTTAAAGTTGATTTTGAGCTGGAAGTAGATCAGATTGCTTCCATGTTAAGAGAATATAAGCAGGAAAGAGATATGAAGTTATCAGTGGAATATTTTGCTGAAAAGATTTATTTTTATACTTCAGGTCATCCTTTTCTGGTCAGTAAACTGGCAGAAATCATTGCAGAAGAAATACTGACAGAAAATGAATCTAGCTGGAAGGAGCAGTATCTTAAGCAGGCAGTAAAAATAATTTTGGGAAAAGAGCTTTCAAATTTCGATACTTTAATTAAAAATATAGAAAATAATAGTGATTTAGAAGAGATATGTGTAGACTTAATTGTAGATGGTAGAAGAATCACTTATAATTTAGATAATCCAACAATAGAAAAAGGAGAACTTTACGGCATTTTCAAAAATTATAATGGCAGCTTAAAAATTCATAATAGGATTTATGAGCAGCGAATTTACAACTATCTAATATCAAAAATAGAAAATTCAATGGAAAGTGATGCCTTTGATTTTAGAGATAGCTTTATAGATAATGGGAAGCTTAATTTAAAAGCTGTACTGGACCGTTTTCAGGTTTTCATAAAAGAACAGTACAGTGATCGGGACAGAGAGTTTTTAGAAAGAAATGGGCGGTTAATTTTTCTTGCATTTTTAAAGCCAATTATAAATGGGAAAGGCTTTGATTTTAAGGAAGTTCAGATTTCTCAGGAAAAAAGGCTGGATGTGGTAATTACCTATCTTGAGCAGAAATTTATTGTAGAACTAAAAATCTGGCGGGGAGAAGATTATCATCAGAAGGGATTAAAACAGCTGGCTGAGTATCTGGAAAGTCAGAATCTTGATCAGGGTTATCTTTTGAGTTTTAATTTTAATCAGAATAAGGAATATAAGGAGCAAGAGCTGGAAGTAGATGATAAGAAAA
>Ga0306868_1000584_pt1 | contig 22612 bp, 21 predicted proteins | sample AntRauTorckE6832_FD_190411 | JGI IMG/M metagenome (GOLD analysis project Ga0306868, IMG submission 190411) | Saline lake microbial communities from Rauer Islands, Antarctica - Metagenome Torckler E6 #832 (v2) (version 2) | ecosystem: Environmental > Aquatic > Non-marine Saline and Alkaline >... | reverse complement strand
TTAAATTGTTTCGTGTGGTAACTTAACAATAATACATTTTCAAAAAAAGGTCTACTATCAATACATAAAAATCACTTCGCGATAGTGATCAAGGGTCACCATTGCGAAGCGATTTTGTACAATAAAGTAAATGGAACTTTTTAAATATTACTTACGTCTAATGATTAGGAGTAATGATGAAAGGAGTGAAAGATGTGTCTGAAAATGAATTAAAATTAATTGATAATGCTATTAATGGAGATATCGATAGTTTTGAAAAATTAATAAAAAAACATCAAAAATTTGCATACAATGTTGCATTAAAGTATCTCAAAGCTCCAGCAGATGCTGAAGATGTTACCCAAGAAGCACTTATAAAAGCTTTTCGATATTTAGGGAGCTTTAACAAAGAATCGAAATTTTCAACTTGGTTATATAGAATTGTAATTAACACATGTAAAGATGAATTGCGTAAACATAAAAAAGAACAAAATAATTATAGTTTAAATAACGAAGAAAATTATATTGATGCAATTGAAGATGAGTCATATGAACCATTAAAAAATGTTGAAAATAATGAGTTAGGAAAAAATCTACATAAAGCCATAGAACAGTTAGATATGAATTATAAGGATGTTATCATTTTATGTGATATGAAAGATTATTCTTATCAGGAAATATCAAACATTTTAGAAATACCCATAGGAACGGTTCGATCTAGAATCAGTAGAGGAAGAAAAAAATTGCGCAAGATTATTAACGAAATGGAACTATTTACTCAGATGAACGTCTAATCACTGAAAGGAGGTAAAGATGAATTGTAAAGAAGTAAGAAAATATATATCGGATTTAGTGGACAATGAATTAGATTATGACATCAAAAAAAATATGTTGAAACATATTGAGAGTTGTTCAGAGTGTAGGAATATATACAAAGAAGAACAACTAATAAAAGAATCAATCAATTTGACAGATTTAAAACCATTACCCAGTGGTTTTAATTTAAGACTCCACGAAAAACTAGAAAATGAAAATAAAAATGTTGAAAAAAATAATAAAAAAACAACTAAAGTCATTCAGTTAATAAAGAAAAATAAGAAGTATTTGTCTATTGCAGCTGTTTTGATTTTATCAGTGGTTTTAATAAATAATTTGCCATTTAGACTCGGGGGTATGTCAAGTAACGACATGGCAGCGCCTGTGGAAAGTATGAAAGAAGAAATGGCTATCAGTGATGGAGAATTTGGTAACCTTGAAACAAGTTCAAGATCCTTTGATATGGCAGTTGAAGAAACAACAGAAGAAACGTCAGCCGAACAGGAAATGGTCACTTCAGGTATCGATGATAACCTAAATGAATACCAAACCGGAAGAGTCATTATTAAAAATGGTAATATTTCATTGGATATATTAGATTTAGATGAGACGATTCAATTAATCTCTGATAAGGTTTCTGCATATGAAGGGTATATTAGTAATCAACAATCAAGTATTAGCTATGTCGATTCATCCGGTAAAGAATTTAGAAATGGTTATATTCAAGTGAAAATTTCCAGTGAGTATTTCGAAGATTTTATGGATTATGCGAAAAATTTGGGTCGTTTAAAAAACTCAAATGCTCGGAGCAATGACATTACTAATGAGTATCGTGATACTGTTTCAAGAATTGAAAATTTAGAAATCACGCAACAAAGATTAAGAGATTTATTAAAGAAAAGTGAAACTGTTGAAGATACTTTGCAAATTGAAAGAGAGTTAACGCGTATTAGAGGTGAACTTGAACACTTGAAAGGTGCTGTTAAAAACTGGGACCGATTAAGTCAATACTCTACAGTTGATATTTCTTTAAATGAAGTGGAAGCAATAGAAATAAAAATTCAATCAATTGATAAAAATATATTTCAAAAGTCAAAAGAAGGTTTAATGAATACCATTAATATGATCAGTTCATTCTTAGAAAGAACTTTCATCAGTTTGGTGGCTTATTCACCATTAATCATTTTACTTGTTCTAGCTTTATTATTTATAAGAAGAATTTTTAAAAGGAGTGAAAAAAAATGAAAAAAATATTAAGTATTGCTGTTGTTTTAATTATTTTAGCAAGTTTATTTGTAATGGATAGTAGTGATTTATTTGCATCAAAGTCCTATGCTGATACCACTGAAAGTAACAAGTCAACTATTGAAGTTTATGGTACAGCAACCATTGAAGTAGAACCTGATGTTGCATATATCAATATAGGTGTAGATACTGAAAATGAAGATCCTTCCGTAGCTCAGAAACTTAACAAATCTAAAATGGATAAAATTATCAATGCTTTAAAAGCAGAAGGATTAACTGATGAAGAATTAAAAACATTAAATTATAGTATTCGAAAGAGTTATAATTATCCTAAAGAAGATGAACGAGAAGAATATTATGAAGTTTCTAATACACTTAAAATTACAATAAATGATTTATCAACTGTTGGAAGAATAATCGATGTTTCTTCAAATGCAGGCGCGAACAACATTAATAGCATACAGTTTTCAATCAAAGATGATACAGAATATTATAACGAAGCATTAAAACTTGCAATGGAAAGTGCAAAGGGAAAAGCAGAATCAATTATGTCAACTTTTAATGTAACACCTGGCAATCCAAAATCTGTAGTTGAAATAAGTTATAATTCAGGTATTACAAGATCATCAGAAGTAATGATGGAAGGTAAAGGCGCTTATGATTCTGTAGAGACACCAATACAATCAGGAGACATTTCTATTATGGCACGTGTTAAAGTAATTTATGAATATTAATAAATGTATCTAAGCAATAAGGTTTTTATCTTATTGCTTTTTTTTGTTTTGAATATACCACTAATAATGGTAATATGTAATCAATAGAATATTAAAATTAAGAAAGGAAACTATGATTAGACAATATAGTAACTTGATAAGCAAAGATTACATGTTGAAAATTGTTTTTTATAACATATCAGAAGATTTTATCAAACGCTTTAAAAATATTTCTTTTAATGAGTCTTTTAAAGGAGAAATAATTGAGTTATATAAAGGTGATGTTATTTGCTCCGGTGACATGATATTTATAGATAATAATTTTTTTAAGAGTCATCAAATCAGTGATATTAGTGATCAATATGAATATATAACTTATATTGCTAAAAAATTTAATTCAGAGCTTTTTAAATCTCTTTATAACAGAGGCGTTGACAATATTATTTATGATGATTTTATTGATGCTGAAATTAAAAGAATCTATAGTTACGTTCATTCAAATATCACAAACCAAATTCAAAACAATGTATTTAATGAGATTCTTAATAAAACTACTAATACTATCGTTATAACTGATGAAGATGGTTCAATTGAATATGTTAATAAATCATTTGTTAAATCAAGTGGTTACTCCTACGATGAAATTATAGGTAAAAATCCCCGCTTAATCAAATCTAACCAACATTCTGAAGAAATTTATCAAGATTTATGGAAAACCATCACGAGTAATGACACTTGGGAAGGCGATTTTATTAACCTGTCAAAAGATGGAGATTTAATCTACGAAGAAGCAGTTATAACACCTATAAAAATTGAAAATGAAAACAGTAGAAAATTTATTAAAATAGCGAATAATATTAATAAACAGAAATTTCTTGAGAACAAAGCTAAAATTAATATTGAACTTGCTAAAAATATAATGTTTAATATCTGTGATACGAATATTTCTGATGAAAGATTCAATTACAATTACATCTTAGAATATTCTCATGAACTTGGAGGCGATTTTATTAGATTTAATAAAATTTCTAAAGATAAATATCTTCTTTCACTAGTTGATGTAACAGGACATGATTTAAGTTCAACTTTGATCGTCATGAGTATTTATTCAATCATAAGGCAATATAATTCTTTTTCAACTTTAAGTGGTTTAGTTCATGAAATTAATGATTTTCTATATAGTTTTAACTCAAAAGGTGAAATATTTAAGTATGCAACAGGTATTTTCATTGAAATTGACTTAAGTAAAGAAACATTGAAGTATATTAATACTGGTCATCCTTCTGGTATCTGTTTTGACCAAGAGCATAAAGAAACACTTCTTTCTCATAATAGTAGTATGCTAGGTGTAATAGAGAACGAATATGAACCAGATGAAATTGACTTTTCCAATATTGATAGCATTGTAGTATTTTCTGATGGCATTTTAGATCTCATCAGTCACGATTACGATGAAGCAGAAAGGCAATTGCTAGAATTTCTGAAATCAAATCAAAATGATACGATAAATTCTTTAAAAAGTAACTTTATAGACAACAAAAGTTTGCCTGATGATTTAACTTTTGCTAAAGTTTCATTCAATTGAAATACCTGAATTATTTAACTAAAGTATAGTTGTATGCAATTATAATTGCATCATCTCATATTATGAAGTATTTGTTGCAAACGCCATAGTTTATGGTATTATTACATTGTCAAAGTTAATAAGGAGGAAATTATAATGAGTCGTGACAATTTAGTCTTAAAAATAATACCAAACTGGTGTAAAGGCTGTAAAATATGTGTTAATCTATGTCCCAAAAATGTACTAGAACTTGATGAAGACAACAAAATAATTATTGCACGAAGAGAAGACTGTATTAAATGTGGTCAGTGTGAGTTAAGATGTCCTGATTTTGCAATATACCTAGAGGGTGATGAAGATGAAAAATAATGTTAAGTTTATCCAAGGTAATAAAGCATGTGTACTTGGTGCTTTAGATGCTGGTATGACTTTTTTCGGAGGTTATCCAATAACACCTTCCACTGAATTAGCTGAAATATCAGCTGTAGAATTACCTAAAGTAGGCGGTAAATTCATTCAAATGGAAGATGAAATAGCTGGTATAGCGGCAGCAATTGGTGGTTCATTAGCTGGCTCAAAGGCTATGACAGCTACAAGTGGGCCGGGATTTTCACTAAAGCAAGAAAATATCGGATTTGCTATGATGGCAGAAGTGCCTTTAGTTATTGTTAATGTACAACGTGGTGGCCCATCAACAGGTTTGCCTACATCACCGTCTCAAGGCGATATGATGCAAGCAAAATGGGGAACACATGGTGATCATCCGGTGATTGCATTAACACCTAATTCTGTTCAAGAATCATACTATATGATGATTAGAGCTTTTAATTTAGCTGAAAAATACAGAACACCTGTAATGTTTATGACGGATGAAGTCATTGGACATATGAGAGAAAAAATTGTCATTCCTGAAAAGGATACTTTAGAAATATATGATCGAAAGAAACCTGATAGCAAAGAAGACTATTTACCTTATGAATTGAAAGAAGGTAGCTTTGTACCACCAATGGCAGCTTATGGTGAAGGCTATCGTTTTCATGTAACTGGTCTTGCACATGATGAAACAGGTTTTCCAAGTAACGATACTAAAAATGCTGGAAAATTGATGGATCGTTTAATGAATAAAATCAATAATAACTTAGATGATATTATTGATTATGAAGAGTTTATGATTGAAGATGCAGAACATATAATTCTTTCGTATGGTGCTACTTCTAGATCCGCTCGTTCTGCTGTAGAACAGTTAAGAGAAGAAAATTTTAAAGTTGGTTTGTTTAGATTAAAAACTGTTTGGCCATTTCCTGAAGCACGTGTCCTTGAATTAAGTAAAAAAGTGAAGAGTATCACAGTAGCTGAAATGAATTTAGGACAAATGGTTTTAGAGACTGAACGTGTTATAAAAGATAACACTGAGTTACTATTTCGTGGTAAAGGCAATGGAGAATTCATTACTCCTGAAGAAATCATTGATACGTTAAAGGAGGTTTTATAATGAATCAAGTTGTTAAGGATTATTTGAGAACTGATAAGTTAGGACATATATGGTGTCCTGGATGTGGTCATGGTATAATTTTACATCAAATTATTAAGGCTATTAGTCAATTAGGCTATAACAAAGATGAAGTATGTGTCATTTCAGGTATAGGTTGTTCATCTAGAGCACCAGGCTATATGGATTTTGATACATTACACACAACCCACGGTAGAGCCTTAGCTTTTGCTACGGGTATTAAGCTTGCTAAACCAGAAATGAAAGTAATTGTAATATCTGGTGATGGTGACGCTTCAGCTATTGGAGGGAACCATTTAATACATGCTTGTAGAAGAAATATAGATATTACTACTATTGTGTTTAATAACAATATTTATGGTATGACAGGTGGTCAGTATTCACCAACAACACCAACTGGTGATTTAGGAACAACTGCACCTTATGGAAATATCGATCGAAATTTTGATATTGCTAAATTAGCAGCTGCAGCTGGGGCAAGCTATGCTTCAAGATCTACGGTTTATCATGCAAAACAACTAGAAAAACAAATAAAAGATGCATTAGAAGTTAAAGGTTTTTCACTTGTTGAGGCGATGACAATGTGTCCAACTTCTTATGGTCGAAAAAATAAAAAAGGAACTGTTACAGATATGTTGTTATCTTATAAGGATAATTATGTTGATGTGGATGTTTTTGATAAGTTACCAAAAGAAAAAACTGAAGGCAAAATAAAAATGGGTGTATTTAAAAATGAGCGTTATCCTGAGTATACGGAAGAATACCTAAAAATAATTGAACGTTTAAAGGGTGATAAAAATGAGTAAGCAATTTGAGATAAGATTATCAGGTGCTGGTGGACAAGGATTGCTTCTTGCAGGGATTGTATTAGCAGAAGCAGCAATATTAGATAATAAACATGCCATACAGACGCAATCTTATGGTCCAGAAGCAAGAGGTGGTGCAAGTAAATCCGAAGTTATTATTAGTGATGAGATGATTCATTATCCAAAAGTTAGAATGCCTGATTTATTTCTTGCGCTTACCCAAGAGTCTGCTGATACTTATTTGAAAGAAAGTGATACAAATGGTATTATTATAACAGATGAACGTGTAACAATAGATGGTGGCGTAAATTATGAAAAATTATACAGTGCACCGATTTTAAAAACAGCTAGTAAAAAAGTTGGAAAATCAATTGTTGCTAACATCGTAGCCCTTGGCATGATTGTCGAAGCAACAAATGTTGTTTCAAAAGAAGCTATCTTGAAAGCAGTTTTGAACCGTGTGCCAAAAGGTACAGAAGAATTAAATAAACTAGCCCTTGAAAGTGGGTATGCGTTAGTAAAATAAGGAAGGTTCTATGAATTCAGATGTTATCAGTCTTATTGAAAGTAAATATTTTAGTTTGAGTAAAAGTCAAAAAAGAATTTCAGACTATATACTTGATAATTATTCAAAGGTTGCCTTTATGACAGCAAAAGTCTTGGCCCAAAATTCTAACGTAAGCGAGTCTACTGTTGTTCGATTTGCTAATGCATTAGGTTTTGAAGGTTATCCTGAACTAATTGAAGCCTTACAAGAAAATATCAAATCAAAATTAACTACTATCGAGCGTTTTGATTTAATTAACGAGAAATCTAATTTAAAAGATAACACAATTACCAATGAGATTATGCAATTAGATATTCAGAATATAAAATCTACAATTAATAAGAATTCAGTAGAAACTATTGATAACATTGTCAAAGAACTTTCAGATAGCAAGCGAATTTTTATACTTGGTTTAAGATCATCTAAAGTACTTGGTAGTTATTTAGAATACTATTTAAGTTTAATTTTTAATGAAACTTCTGTTAAAGAAATTAATCCACATAGTATTTTTGATAGTCTTGTTAATTTAAGATCTGGTGATATTCTATTCGCTATTGGCTTTCCAAGGTACTCAAAGATAACTATTGAAGCTTTAAAGTATGCTAAAGACAATAATATTACAATTATTAGTTTAACAGATAGTAAATTATCACCTTTAAGTGATTATTCAAAATATACTTTATTAGCAGATTTAAGTATCAGTACATTTATAAATTCTTTAGCGGCCCCAATGAGTATTATTAACTCGTTGATTATGGCAATAAGCTTAAAAAATAAAACGACTGTTCACGAAAAATTTAAGAAACTTGAAACAGTCTGGGATATGTATGACATATTTGAATAAATAATAAGAAAAAAATCCTTTGTTTATAAAGGATTTTTTTCGCGTTAACTCTTACTTGTAAAAATAGTGTCAATACTATATAATCTACTAGTAAAGTAAATTTGGAAGGTGATAAGAGTGCTACAGATTGCTATTGATGGACCAGCTGGTTCAGGAAAAAGTACAATATCTAAGATTATTGCAAAGCGTTTAGATATTAATTATTTAGACACAGGTGCAATGTATCGTATGTGTACATTAAAAGCGTTGAAAGATGGTGTTGATTTAGATAATCAATTGGCTGTCATTGAAAATATAAAAGATATAGCTATTGAGATTAAAAAAAATAGATTTTATTTAGATGGGAAAGATGTTAGTGAAGAAATAAGACGGGAGAAAGTTTCAAAGAATGTATCAAAAGTCGCTGCAATAGAATTCGTTCGTGAAAAAATGGTTTCTATTCAACAAAAGATTGCTTTAAAAACTGATGTAATTATGGATGGAAGAGATATTGGCACCCATGTGTTACCCAATTCAAATAATAAGTTTTATTTAAATGCTACTGTTAAAGAACGCGCCAAAAGACGTTACGAGGAATTAAAAGAAAAGGGCGAGTCTGTAAATTTTGAAGAAATTAAAGAAAATATCATAAAGAGAGATGCCTACGATATGAATCGAGACCATGCACCTTTAATAAAGGCAGATGATGCTCTAGAAGTTGATACAACTAATCTGACAATTGAAGAAGTGGTTAGTTATATTATTCAAAGAATAAGTGATAGCAATGATTAACGTAATTAAATATATTTTAAAATTATACTATAAAATATTTTTTAATGTCAATCTGACAGGTGAAGAAAATTTGCCTGAAAATAGTGGATATATCATATGTGCTAATCATATAGCGCAACATGATCCGCCAGTGTATGCTTCGTCAGTAAAAAAACTTTTTTATGCACTTGGTAAAAAAGAACTATTTAATTCATGGTTTACTAGAAAACTTTTTTCAACTATGAATACTATTCCAGTTGATCGAAGAAAAATAGATATAAGCGCTATGAAAAAATCGTTAAACGTTTTAAAAAAAGAAAAAGCAGGGTTGCTAATATTTCCTGAAGGCACACGTAATTTTGGCGAAAAACCATTACCAGTGACACCAGGGGTTGCTATGCTTGCTATAAAGGCAAAAGTTCCAGTTGTACCTGTTGCTATAGATTCTACTTATAAATTTTTTAGCAAAATTAATATTACAATTTTTGAACCAATTGACCTAAGTGAATATTATAGCAAAAACTTAGATACTGAAGATTATACGAAAATTACAGAAGAAATAATAGAATTTATATATAGCCAATTAACATTGTATAAAGGAAGGAAAAGTTATGAAGGTAACAATAGCTAATCACTCAGGGTTTTGCTATGGTGTTAAACGTGCCGTTCAAATGGCTAATGGTGATTTTGAAAAAGATACATTTACATATGGACCATTAATCCATAATGAAGCTTTTCAAGATAAAATGAATGCTAAGGGTATTTTTATTGAAGAAGACCTTGATCAAATAAAAGGAAAAAATTTAATTATTCGATCCCATGGTGTTGGTAAATCAGTTTATGAAAAAGCTGAAGAGAATAACATTACTATTTTTGATGCCACGTGTCCTTATGTTAAAAAGATTCATAGAATCGTTGAAAACGCCTATAAAGAAGGTCATAAAATTGTTATTATAGGTGATAAAAACCATCCAGAAGTCATTGGGATCAATGGTTGGTGTAATGGTGAAGCGGAAATAATAAAAAAAACAAACTTTATGTTGAATAATATTGATATCTTTGATAGAATAACTGTAGTATGTCAAACGACGTTTAAAATAGACTTATATAAAGAAATAAAAAATGAGTTAATTGAGAAGTTTGAACATATTATAATTCATGATACTATCTGTCAAGCAACGAAAAATAGACAAGAGTCTGCTATTGAATTAGCACAGACTGTTGATTTAATGATTGTTGTTGGCGGAAAAAATAGCTCAAATACAAATAAATTATATGAATTATGTAAAAATATAACGAATACAATATTTATACAAACATATAGAGATTATAATTTATCTGATCTAACTGACGTTAATTCAATTGGAATAGTTGGTGGAGCATCGACTCCGGATTGGGTGGTTAATAATATATTACAAATAATAAATGAAGGCGAGGGTTTTTAATGGAAAACGAAATGACAATGCAAGAATTACTGGACGGTTATGAAGAATCATTCAGAGTACCAAGAAAAAGAAGTATAATGAGTGGTGAGGTAGTACAAGTAACTGATACAGAAGTTGTTGTAAATCTTGGTTATAAGGCTGATGGAATTATACCCAAATATGAAATTTCAAATGACTCAAATTATGACATCAAAAAAAATATAAATGAAGGAGATGAACTTGAGGTATACGTTGTTGACTTAGATGATGGCGAAGGTAATGTTCTATTATCACTTAAGCGTGTAAGCATGCTTAAAGATTGGGATGTACTAGCTGATTTATATGCTAAGGAAGAAACAATTACTGTAAAAACAACACGTGTTGTTAAAGGCGGTATTATTGCTTTTTACAATGATATTAGAGGTTTTATACCTGCTTCACAATTACTTCCTAGATACGTTGAAGATTTATCAAAATTTGTTGGTAAAGAATTAAAAGTAAAAATCTTAGAAGTTAATAAACGTAAGAGAAGATTAGTATTCTCACATAAAGCAATTGTTAAAGTTAGACTTAACAAAGAAAAAGTTAAGTTATGGAATAATATTGAAGAAGGTCAAGTAATCGAAGGTATTGTTCGAAAGATCTTAAACTTTGGTGCATTTGTTGATGTTGGTGGCGTTGATGGTTTAGTTCACATTTCAGAAATTTCATGGGGTAAATTACAAAATCCTAGAAAGATCTTAGCTGTTGGCGATACAATCCAAGTGAAAGTATTATCTTATAATGAAGAAGAAGAAAAGATTTCATTAAGTATTAAGCAAACACAGCCAAATCCATGGGAAGTATTTGAAGAAAAATACACAATTGGAGAGGTTTATGAAGGTGAAGTTGTTAACTTAACTGAATTTGGTGCTTTTGTTAAATTAGAAGATGGATTAGAAGGATTAGTTCATATTTCAGAAATTTCTTCTGGACGAATTGATAAACCGTCTGATGAATTAAGTATAGGCGAAAAAATTGAAGTTAAGATTATTGATAGCGATATTGAAAATCAAAAAATAAAGTTATCATTAAAAGAAGTAGAAGCGGATGCAGAAGCAGAAGCAGAAACAGAAGCAGAAACAGACAAAGAATAAATAAATTAGCCGTGAAAGCGGCTTTTTTTTTTAAAAAATTTAGGAGTGATTGCATGAAAGGGTATGAACAATTTAAGAAAAATATATTTCAAATTACTGGTCTTAATTTGACTTCATATAAAGAAAGGCAGATGAAACGTAGAATTGAATCTCTGATTAAAAGAAACAAATATAATGATTTTTCAGATTATTTCAATGGTTTAAAAAAAGATGATGAATTATTTGATGAATTTATTAATTACTTAACAATTAACGTTTCTGAATTTTTTCGAAATATAGAACAGTGGAATGTCTTAAAAGACAATGTTCTACCGAAACTTTTTAAAAAGAATAAAAAGCTAAAAATTTGGTCAGCAGCTTGCTCTACGGGAGAAGAACCATACAGTTTAGTCATGTTGCTAACTGAATTCATGCCTTTAAATAAAATTAATGTATTAGCAGTAGATATTGATGAAGGTGCTATTAATAAGGCCAAGACAGGTATCTATTCTAAAAAGACGGTAGAAAAAATGCCTGCTAAATATAGAAATAAATATTTCGAAGAAATTGGTCGTTCTTATAAAATAGATGATAAAATAAAAAAACAAGTGACCTTTAAAAAAATGAATCTTTTAGAAGATGAGTACCCAACAAATTGTGATTTAATACTATGTAGAAATGTGATGATTTATTTTACAGAAGAAGCAAAGGATAAAATGTATCAGAAATTTTCTCATGCACTAAAAACTGATGGCGTCCTATTTGTTGGATCTACTGAACAAATTATTGTGCCTTCAAAATATAATTTTATTTCTGAAAATACATTTTTTTACACAAAGAAAGGATAATTGAAATGCAATCATTAATTTTTGATTTTGATGGTACGCTTATTAATACGAATGATTTAATAATTAATACCCTCAAGAAAGTAGCGAAAGACAAATTAGGTATAACACTTAATCAAAATAAAATTACCGAAATGTTTGGTTTAACAATTGATGAACAAATGAAAATGCTCGATAATGAAAATTACGAATTATTAGTGGATTATTATTTTGATCTTTATTTAGAAAAAATTGACTTTGAAACTAATTTATTCAATGGTATTGAATCCTTATTAAATGAGTTAAAAAAAAGAAAATTTAATTTATATATTTTAACTAATAATAATACGAATGATACGAAAGCGTCTTTAAAAAGACTCAATGTTTTACATTATTTTGATGAGCTTGTTACGACGGATGATGTAAACGTCGGTAAGCCTGATCCTGAAGGTCTTGAGATTTTATTTAAGAATAATGACATAAATAAAAGTGAAGTCCTACTCATTGGTGATAGCCCACATGATATTGAAGCAGGCAAAAGATTTAATATTAAAACCGTTTTAGTTGGGTGGACTATGTTTAATAAAGAAGATTTTAAAGTTCAACCGGATTTTATCATTAACAAACCAAATGAATTACTAGATTTAATTTAAAGGAATTATTACAAATAGTTCCTTTTTTTAATATAAAAAAAAGAGCCTCTTAGCATAAAGAGGCCCAATGTTAATTTATTTATTATATTCTTTTAATCCCATTTCTAAAAGTTCCATTGAACGTTTTAAATCTTTTTCATTTAAAATATATGCTATTCTAATTTCATCTTTACCTAAACCTTCTGTAGCATAGAAGCCTTCAGCAGGGGCGAACATAACTGTTTCATTATTATCGCTAAACTCTTTTAACATCCAAATAACAAAGTCTTCTGCATCTTCAACAGGTAATTTAGCAATGATATAAAAAGCACCATGTGGTTTTTTACAAATAACGCCATCCATTGCATCTAAAGCATTGAAAACAATATCTCTTCTTTTCTTATATTCAGTATTTACATCTACAAAGTATGACTGGTCTACTTTATATAACTCAGTTGCACCAATTTGTTCTAATGTTGGCACACATAATCTTGACTGGCATAATTTTAAAACACCTTTAACAAGCTCTTTATTTTTTGAAGCAAAAGAACCAATTCTTGCGCCACAAGCAGAGTATCTTTTAGAAATACTATCAACAATGATTACTCTGTCTTTAACTTTTTCGATGTTACCAAAGCTAGTGTAGTCAAAATCATCGTATACAAACTCACGATATACTTCATCAGCGATGATATATAAATCGTTTTCTATAGCTAAATCAGCAATTCGATTCACTTCGTCATCTGTATAAATTACACCTGTTGGGTTGCCAGGATTTGATAACATGATTGCTTTTGTACGATCAGTAATTAAATCTTCAATTGCTTCCTTTGATGGTAAAGCAAATCCATTCTCAGCATGAGTTGTAATAGGACTTACTTTAACACCGACAGGTAATGAAAAACCATTATAGTTTGTATAGAATGGTTCAGGTACTAAAACCTCATCTCCAGCATCACAAGTAGCGATTAAAGCAAATAATAAAGCTTCACTACCACCATTTGTTATAAGAATTTCGTCTTTTTCAAAATCCATATCGTAAGTTTTATAGTAGTTGATAATTGATTCAATTAATTTAGGTTCGCCTTGTGAAAAAGAATACTTGATGACTTCTTCATCAAAATCTCTAATGGCCTTTAAAAACACCTCGGGTGTCATAATATCTGGTTGGCCAATATTCAAATGATAAACCTTTTTACCTTGTTTTTTCGCTTGTTCCGCTATTGGTACTAACTTTCTTATTGGTGATTCTTGCATACTATTAAGTCGTTTTGATAATTTCATTAATACATCCCCCTTTAATAATTTATTATACCTTTATATTAACATATATTCATAATATTATAAACAGGAAAATTGTATATTATATACATTATTTTCTTCAAAAGTTTTGAACCTAAAGATTAGAAGTAAAAGTAATATCTTCTAAAACTTAAATTAATTAAATATAAAAGCAGAAATAATGAAGAATATATATTGATTATTAGAGGATTTTTCGTTAAACTATTGATATAAAAGAAAGATAATCATAGCAACTATAAATCATTGAATATAAGGGAGGATCAAGTGAAAGAAATATCAAAAAAGTACAGTAGTATTTCAGCGTCAATAACATTAGCGATTACAGCAAAAGCAAAACAATTAGTTAAAGAAGGAAAAGATGTAAAAAGTTTTGGTGTTGGTGAGCCAGATTTTCAAACACCTAAAGAAATTAGGGATGAAGCAATATATTCAATTGAAAATAGAAGTATAGGTTATACTGCTTCTTCAGGAATTATTGAATTAAAAGAAGCTATTTGTAAGAAATTCAAAGAAGACAATGGTATTGATTATAATCCTAGTAATATTGTTGTATCAAATGGTGCAAAGCACTCACTTTTTAATACAATACAAGCCCTTGTTAATCCCGGCGATGAAATTATCATTCCTTCGCCATATTGGGTAAGTTACTTAGAACTTGTAAAAATGGCTGGTGGCGTACCAGTGGTCTTAGAGACGGAAGAAACAGATGGATTTGAAGTTGATGTTGATGCATTAGAAAAATTGATAACACCAAAAACAAAAGCAATAATGATCAATTCTCCAAATAATCCTACAGGTGCTGTTTATTCTGATGAGGTTTTAAGAGGTATCGCAAAACTTGCTATTGATAGTGATTTATATATTATTGCCGATGAAATTTATGAAGTATTACTTTATGAATCTACACATAAGAGTATTGTTACACTCGTGCCAGAAGTTAAAGACCGAACAATCATAATAAACGGTGTCTCAAAAGCCTACGCAATGACTGGCTGGCGAATAGGCTATTTAGCCTGTAATGCATCTTTAGCTCAAACCATTGGAAATATACAATCCCACGCAACTTCTAATCCAAATACAGTAGCACAATATGCTTCTGTAAAAGCTTTAACCATGGATAAGAAAGTTGTTAATGAAATGGTTGATGTTTTTGCTAAAAGAAGAGATTTTATGTATGAACGTATCAATAAAATAGACCATCTTTCATGTGAAAAACCTAAAGGGGCTTTCTATATAATGATTAATATTAAAGATGTCTTAGGTAAAACATTAAAAGGAAAAGCAATTAATTCATCAATGGACTTTGCTAATTATTTATTAGATGAAGCTTTAGTAGCTGTTGTACCGGGTGTTGGCTTTGGTGTAGATGAATTCATTAGAGTATCTTACGCAACAGATATGGACACGATTAAAGAAGGTTTAAATAGAATTGATGCTGCTATTAATAACTAAATTTATAATAAATAATTAAATTGCTTGGTAGTAACTAAGCAATTTTTTTGTTTTGTTTATAAGTATCCTTTAAAAGTTTTGATTTTATGATATAATTATAAATTGAGAATAACTATTAATGGAGGTAAAAATGGAAAGAATAGATATACAGACAAATCTTGATAAATTCGATGGTCTTAAAAACCAGACAGATTTTATTGAGTATTTTAGAAATGAAAATATGGTGAATACAAAGAAATATATAATTGAAACATGGGGTTGTCAAATGAATGAACACGACTCTGAAAATTTAGCTGGTATGTTTGATTTAATGGGGTTCATTAAAACTGATGATCGGGAACAATCAGACGTGATTGTTTTCAATACATGTGCAGTAAGAGAAAAAGCGGAAATGAAAGTTTTTGGAAACCTTGGACATTTAAAAAATCTAAAACAAAGAAGACCAAATTTAAAAATTATATTAACTGGTTGTATGCCAGAAGAAGAGGCTATTGTAAAAAAAATCAAGAAAAAATATGGTTTTCTAAACCTTGTGATTGGAACACATAGTTATCATAAGTTCCCTGAATTATTGAAAGAAAGTTATATACAAGACAAAACAACATTTGACGTAGACAATAAGGAAGATATTGTTATCGAAAACTTGCCGGCCAATAGAGACTACGCTGTAAAAGCTTTTGTCAATATCATGCATGGCTGTAACAATTTTTGTACCTATTGCATTGTCCCGTATACTCGCGGTAGAGAGCGGAGTCGGATGCCCAAAGATATTATTAATGAAATTGAAACTTTAGTTGCAAAGGGTGTAAAAGAAGTTACACTTTTAGGACAAAACGTTAATTCCTATGGAAAAACTGAAGCCTTTGATATAGATTTTTCTGATTTACTAGAAATGGTGAATGCAATCGAAGGATTAAAACGTATAAGATTTATGACATCACATCCCAAGGATATGTCATTTAAGTTAATTGACGCTATGAAAGAATTAGATAAAGTTTGTGAGTTTTTGCATTTACCAGTACAAGCAGGGTCAAATGATTTATTAAAACGAATGAATAGAGGCTATACTGTTGAGGACTATTTAGAAAAAATAAAATACGCAAAAGAAAAAATTAAAGACATCGCAATTTCTACTGATATTATTATTGGTTTCCCAGGCGAAACTGAAGAAGATGTTGACAAATTAATTGAACTTTTCGAAGAAGTAATGTTTGATAATGCCTTTACTTTTATCTATTCAAAACGGAAAGGTACACCAGCTTTTGAATATGATAATCATATTGAAAAGAAAAACAAATCTAAACGGTTCAATCGATTACTAGAAGCTTCTAATGCTATTGCTTATGAAAATAGTAAGAAATATCTCAATCAAAGTGTAGAGGTATTAGTAGAAGGGCCTTCTAAAAATGACGAAACTGTATTAACGGGTAAAACTAGACATTTCAAAACAATAAATTTTGAAGGCAGTAAAGAACTCATTGGAGAACTGGTAAAAGTTAAAGTGACAGATTATAATTCTTTTTCACTGAGTGGTATATTCGAAGAGATGATATAAATGAAAATTAATAAAAAAGAATTAACACCAATGATGAAACAATATTATTCAATAAAAGAAAACTACCAAGACCACATTCTATTCTATCGTCTTGGTGATTTTTATGAAATGTTTTTTGAAGATGCAATTATTGCTTCTAAAGCATTAGAAATAACCTTAACAGGCCGAAATTGCGGCTTAGAAGAGAAAGCGCCCTTATGTGGTGTTCCTGTTAAAGCGGGCAATGATTACCTTAAAAAACTCATTTCAAAAGGATTTAGAGTGGCTATTTGTGAGCAAGTTGAAGACCCTAGTGAGTCCAAAGGCATTGTTAAAAGAGAAGTTGTAAGAATTGTAACACCCGGCACTATTACTGAACCGGATATGTTAACTGAAAAAGTTCATAATTACTTATTATCTTTCTATGTTGATTCAGAAGGTTATTCAATTGCCTATACAGATATCACGACTGGTGAATTAAAAACCATCGCTTTTAAAGGTTGTGAGAGTAAACAAAGATTTATTGATGAAATTTTAAAAATAAACCCAAGTGAAATACTATATAAGAATGATGAGTTACATAATTCTATTATGTCAACCATTTCCATGTTTATTGAACCATTAAAAAGTGTAATTGACGATTCTTTCTATGAACTTAAAAATTGTGAGAAATCTATTAAGAGAGTGTATAATGTTTACTCATTAGATAGTTATGGCTTAACAAATTTACCCTACGAAAAAAAAGCCGTTGGGAGTTTATTACAGTATATTGAAGAAACACAAAAAGTAGCTTTATTAAACTTTAGCGATTTGGAAATTTATCATGAAAACAATTTTATGTTTCTAGATAAGTTCACCAGACGAAATCTTGAATTACTAGAAACTATTCGAACGAAAGATAAAAAAGGGTCACTCTTATGGGTACTCGATCAAACCTCTACTGCCATGGGTGGTAGAAGATTAACCAAATGGATTGAAGAACCCTTACTGTCTAAAGAAGCAATTAACAATCGATTAGATGCTGTCGAGTTATTATCAAATGATTTACTATTAAAAGAAGAACTAAAAGAACTGATTAAAGGCATTTATGATCTTGAAAGATTAACTTCAAAATTAGTTTATGGCAGTGTGAATGCACGAGATCTCATTGCTTTAAAAAATAGTCTATTTGTATTACCAGATGTTAAAGCATTATTATCAGATTTAAAAGTTAACAATTTAATTGAAATTAATGATGATATTGATTTATTACAAGATATTTATGCGCTCATTGAAGAATCTATAGAAGAGGATCCGCCAACTACATTAAAAGATGGTGGCATAATAAAACCGAGTTATAATGAAGATTTATATGAGTTATACGATATTATTAACCATGGTAAAGACTGGATCATTGCTAAAGAAAAAGAAGAAAAAGAAAAAACAGGTATTGGGTCCCTTAAAATTGGCTACAATAGAGTCTTTGGTTATTATATAGAAGTGACTAAAAAAAATATAGACTTAGTGCCAGACCATTATACTAGAAAACAAACCCTATCAAAGTCAGAGCGTTATATCACACCGGCATTAAAAGAAATAGAAAATAAAATATTAAATGCGGAAGATAAATCAGTAGATCTAGAATATGAATTATTCACAGAAGTTAAAAACACTATTTTAGATGAAATTGATCGTATTAAATTAACTGCTGTTGCTATATCAAAATTAGATGTATTGATTTCATTTGCAGATGTTAGTTTGCGTAACAATTACGTCAAACCAATACTGAGTGATGATCATACCATTGATATTAAAGATTCTAGACACCCAGTGATTGAACAAATTTCTCTTGATGAACCCTTTGTCCCAAATGACGTCATTCTAGATGATGATAAAAACAAATTTCTAATCATTACTGGACCAAATATGGCGGGTAAATCTACCTATTTAAGACAAGTCGCTTTAATTACTCTAATGGCACAAATTGGCTGTTATGTACCAGCTTCCTATGCTAAAATAGGTTTAGTTGATCGAATTTTTACAAGAGTTGGAGCAAGTGATGACTTATCTCAAGGGCAATCAACTTTTATGGTAGAGATGAGCGAGTTAGCAAATATACTTCACAATGCAACAGATCGATCATTAATTATCTTAGATGAAATTGGCCGTGGGACATCAACATATGATGGCCTAAGCATTGCATGGTCTGTCGTAGAATATCTGTCAAATAAGGATTTCAAGGCCTGTAAGTCCATGTTTGCAACACACTACCATGAGTTAACGGAATTAGAAGAGGAATTAGAAACGGTTAAAAATTATTATATTACTGCTAAAGAAGTCAATGATGATATTGTTTTCTTAAGAAAAATAAAACGCGGCGAATCAAAGCAAAGTTATGGAATTCAAGTAGCAAAACTTGCTGGCGTTCCACAAGCTGTTCTTAACCGATCAAATGAAATTCTTGAAAAATTAGAAGAGAAGGATATTAAAAACAATATTCGACGCATGACAGGTCACACGAATGAAAGTTTAAAAGTAGCTGAAGAAAAAACAACATATAATCCACTAAGAGATGCAATAGGAAATATCAATATTAATGAGTTAACGCCCCTTGAAGCCATCAATAAACTCAATGAATTAATTGCTATTAGTAAAGAAGAGAAGTGATTAAATGAACAAAATAATAAAACTTAACAAGAAAATTTCATCAAAGATTGCTGCTGGGGAGGTAATAGAGAATCCTAGTGCTGTAATCAAAGAGCTTGTTGAGAATTCTATTGATGCCCATGCAGGTTCTATTACTATTGAAATTAAAAATGCTGGTAAATCATATATCAGAGTGACTGATGATGGGGAAGGTATTCTTGAAGAAGATGTCATACTTGCATTTGACCGCCATGCAACAAGTAAGATTAAAAGTATAGAAGATATTTACTCGATTAATACTTTAGGGTTTAGAGGTGAAGCTTTGGCCTCTATTGCTGCTGTATCGAGATTAGAATTAACAACAAAAACAGAGTCAGCTGAAAATGGTGTCCAATTAACTATTAACGGCGGAGAAATCTTAAGTAAAGAAAAAGTTGGATGTAAAACTGGAACAACTATTATAGTGGAGGATCTATTTTATAATACACCAGCAAGAATTAAATTTCTGAATAAAAATGGTGTAGAACAACGAAGAATCAACGAATTAGTCAATTTTTTAGTTTTATCAAATGCTAATATTTCATTTAAATATATAGTAGATGATCAAATAAGATTTGTAACACCTGGTAAAGGCAAATTGAACAACGTAATTTTAAGTGTTTATGGTAAAAACATTGCAAAGAATATGATCCCTATTGAATCAGAACTAGATGAAGTTAAAATTGAGGGATATATTTCTAATTTATCATTAACACGTGGTAACTCCAGCTTGCAAGTATTTTTTGTTAATGGAAGATACATTAAAAGTGACCTTATTAAAGATGCCATTATGACAGCATATAAAACAATGATTCCAATTAATTCCTATCCAATTTGTTTTTTAAATATTAAGATTAATAGTGAAGATATTGATGTCAATATCCATCCTTCTAAAACAACTATAAAATTTACTAAGAAGGGGATTATTAAACAATTAATCTATACAAGCATTAAATCTAGACTATTAGAAGTCAATCAAACACCTGAAGTCAACTTAGAAGATCAAATGTTTAAGAAAACTTTTAGTGAAAGTAATCAGACTAAAAAACTAGATAAAAAGGTGGTCAATCAAAAAGATCTTTATGAAGAAAAATTGAATAAATTAAATAATAAAGATCCTTTTCATTCGGATAAAATCAATGAAAATCCGTTTAGAACTACGAGTAAAAGTAATAATAACCAACAAAATAAAAACATTAAAAAAGATGCTAACTTTATAGATTTAGATGTATTTAATGTAGATTTTAATCAATTAGAAAAAAATGAAATAGAGAATAAAAATGAAAAACTTAAACCTGAAGAAACAATATATGATCATTTAAAAATAATAGGACAACTTTTTAACACTTATATAATTTCTGAAAAAGGAAAAAATTTATATTTAATCGACCAACATGCAGCTCATGAAAAAGTGCTCTATGAGCAATTGATGGATGAGTTTCGTTCTAAAACAGTTCATTCACAACTATTATTATCACCTATGACAATAAGTTTGACATTTGATGAGCTAGAATTTGTTATGGAACGGGAAAAAACAATCTCAAGCTTAGGTATAAAAGTAGAGTCTTTTGGAAGAGATACGTTACTGGTGAGGGAAGTACCGATACTATTTAATAAACCCCTTAGTAATTCTGTAGTAGAAGATATTATATACAATATAAAAAGTGAGTACAATTCACCTTATGAAACGAATACAGAATTAATTATACAAAAATCATGTAAGAATGCTATTAAAGCAAAAGATCAATTGGATCTTCTAGAAATCGAAAATTTAATTGAACAACTTAAAAATTTAGAAAGCCCTTATACTTGTCCCCATGGGCGCCCAATAATAATAAAAATTACAAAAGATGAAATTGAAAAGAAATTTAAAAGGAAGTAGATATAAATGACTAAAAATGTGCTTATAATTGCAGGGCCAACAGCTGTTGGCAAAACAGAATTATCCTTAACATTAGCTGAAGATTTAAATGGTGAAATCATATCCGCTGATTCTGTTCAAATTTACAAAGGAATGGATATTGGTTCAGCAACACCAAGTAACGAAGAATTAAATAGAGTAAAACATCATCTAATTAATACTATTGATCCTAAAGATGACTACAATGTAGCAATGTTTTCAGAAGAAGCACGAAAATTTATAAAAGATATTCAAGCAAAAGGTAAATTACCAATCGTTGTTGGGGGCACAGGTTTATATATTAACTCACTGATGTATGAAATGGATTTTTCAGAGCAAGTGAAGGACGAACAATTAAGAAAAGACCTTAGAAAATTTGTTGATAACGAGGGTAAAGAGAAATTACACGAAAGACTCAAGAAATTGGACCCTACTGCAGCTGATAAAATTCATATGAATAATATTAAAAGAGTTATTCGTGCATTAGAAATTAATATACTCACCGGTGATCACATGGGAAATTTCAAAAAAGATCCTGTTAAAACTACTGATTTTAATCCAATATTAATCTGTTTAAAGCGCAACAGAAAACTTCTTTATGTTAGAATAAACAAGAGGGTAGATCAAATGTTGGAAGAAGGGCTTATAGATGAAGTAAAGAAATTAAAAGAAAAGGGTTTAACGATAGATCATACCTCTATGAAAGCTATTGGTTACAAAGAAGTTATGGGCTATTTAAATGGTAAGTATGATTACGATATGATGGTTGAAATTTTAAAAAAGAATACTAGACATTTTGCAAAACGTCAACTGACATGGTTTAGAAGATATGACGAAGCTACTTGGATCGATTTAGATAGAAATGATTTTGAAAAAAATTATAAAAATATTATTAGTCAACTAAAAAATGGGTAAGAATAGCAACAGATAGATAAAAGTTATTGCATTAAGGGGGTAAGAAAATGGCGCAAAATATTAATCTTCAAGATGA
>Ga0306868_1000582_pt1 | contig 22635 bp, 17 predicted proteins | sample AntRauTorckE6832_FD_190411 | JGI IMG/M metagenome (GOLD analysis project Ga0306868, IMG submission 190411) | Saline lake microbial communities from Rauer Islands, Antarctica - Metagenome Torckler E6 #832 (v2) (version 2) | ecosystem: Environmental > Aquatic > Non-marine Saline and Alkaline >... | reverse complement strand
CTGGGTAAGCACTACAGTCAGCTTGAAGATGAATTTGAAGCTGAGATTATATTAATCTAAAAATACAAGTGCGGCTTATTAGAATATATTTTATGTTTTTTAAAGAATAAGATGTTTAATCAACTCCTAGAGCATTTAATAAACAAATAAGGCTTTTAATCGCCGTTAAGACGATTTGATTTTTATTTCTGTCTTAGATATTATATTTACAGTGCTTGTTAGCACTCGTATCAAATGAGTGCTAATTACTATAAAGGAATATAATATTTTAGAAGGGGGTTATTTTTAAATGAGTATTAAACCACTAGATAACAGAGTTGTAGTAAAACATGTAGAAAAAAATGAAGGTGAAGAAAAAACTAAGGGAGGAATCGTACTTCCTGACACAGCCACTAAAGATGAAAAACCACAGCAGGCAGAAATTATTGCTGTAGGTAGAAATATTGCTCCAGAAGGCGGAGAAGCAGAAGTAGCTGTAGGAGATACAGTAGTTTTTGACAAATATGCTGGAACAAAAGTTGAAATTGATTCTGAAGAATTTATTATTTTATCAATTGATGATGTTTTAGCAGTAATTGACTAGAAAAATTAATTAAAACTTTATTAATCTACTCTTAGATAGATTTTATTTTACAGCTTTACTTATTAATAAAAAATAACTCAGTTTAATTATACAGGAGGGATTTAGATGCCAAAACAATTAAAATTTGGTGAAGATGCACGACGCAAGTTAGAAACAGGAGTTTCTCGTTTAGCAAATGCAGTTAAAGTAACACTAGGACCTAAAGGACGTAATGTATTATTAGAAAAAAGCTTTGGTGCCCCAACAATTACTAATGATGGTGTTAGTATTGCTAAAGAAATAGAATTAAAAGACCGTTATGAAAATATGGGTGCTCAGGCAGTTAAAGAAGTAGCAACTAAAACTAATGAAGTTGCCGGTGATGGTACAACAACTGCAACAGTATTAGCAGAAGCTATGCTCAAAGAAGGATTTAAAAATGTTGCTGCTGGTGCCAACCCAATGCTGATCAAAAGAGGTATTCAAAAAGCAGTTGAAAAATTAACTGATGAGATTGCTTCAGTTGCCAGACCAGTAGAAGGCAAAGAAGCTGTATCCCAGATTGCTTCCATTTCTGCCGGTAATGATGATGAAATTGGTAACTTAATTGCAGAAGCAATGGAAAAAGTAGGTCAGGATGGAGTTATCTCTGTTGAAGAATCTAAGAGTATGGGAACTTCCTTAGATGTTGTAGAAGGTATGCAGTTTGATCGTGGCTACTTATCACCATATATGGTGACTGATACTGATACAATGGAAGCTTCTTTAGAAGATCCATACATCTTAATTACAGATAAGAAAATTTCCAGCATTCAGGATATTCTGCCTCTCTTAGAGCAGGTTGCTCAGTCTGGTAAGAGCTTAATGATTATTTCTGAAGAAGTAGAAGGTGAAGCTCTTGCTACATTAGTAGTAAATAAAATTCGTGGAACCTTTAACTGTGTAGCTGTTAAAGCACCTGGCTTTGGTGAACGCCGCAAGGCAATGCTAGAAGATATTGCAGTTTTAACAGGTGGAACTTTAATTACTGAAGATCTTGGTCTAAAACTTGAAAATGCAAGTATTAATGACTTAGGTCAGGCACATAAAGTAACAATTACCAAAGATGATACAACTATTGTTGAAGGTAGTGGAGACAAAGAAAAAATCAAGGATAGAATTTCTCAATTAAGAAAGCAAATTGAGACAACTACTTCTGATTTTGATAGAGAAAAGCTGCAGGAAAGATTAGCAAAATTAGCTGGTGGAGTTGCAGTAATTCAGGTTGGTGCAGCAACAGAAACCGAGTTAAAAGAAAAGCAGCATAGAATTGAGGATGCCTTGTCTGCTACTAGAGCAGCTGTAGAAGAAGGATTAGTTGCTGGTGGTGGAACAACTTACCTTAAAGTTATGAAAACTCTTGATAGCTTAAATCTAGAAGGAGACGAAAGTACTGGAGTTGACATTGTGCGCAAAGCTTTAGAAGCTCCAATCAAGCAGATTGCTAACAATGCAGGTCATGAAGGATCTGTTGTTGTTGAAAGAGTAAAAGAAAAGGAAGAGGGAATCGGTTTCGACGCTCTGAAAGGCGAATATGTTAATATGATTAAAGCCGGTATTATTGACCCTGCAAAAGTTACACGCTCTGCACTTCAAAATGCAGCAAGTGCTGCTTCCATGCTCTTAACCACTGAATGCCTGGTTGCTGATAACAGTGACGATGATGATGATAATGGTGGCGGAATGCCCGGTGGCATGCCCGGAGGAATGGGCGGCATGGGTGGAATGGGTGGAATGGGCGGTATGATGTAAGCCCGAAACACTCACTAATTTAATTTTTAAATCTAAGGATGCATTCTCTTTTGATCAGAGAGGTGCATCCTTTTTTATTTATCCTAGACAATTTTTGATAAATAAGAATTTGTGCCTCGACCATGAAATTTTTCTGCTTTTAAAAAAGGATTTTTTTAATCAATAGAGAATAAATATTATAAGAGAAAACTATTTAGCTATGAAAGTTTAAATTAAAGTTATATTTTAATAATAGACCCAACAAATAAATATTACTCAGATAAAATAATATTCTTCTTAAGAGATTAAGCAAAATACTTTATTTTAAATTTTCATAATTTTTTGCGAAAATTAAAGACTTATTTTTCAAAAAATAGAAATAAAATACAGGCGGTGATAGATAAAAATATAGAGATAATAATTCTAAAAAAAAGCTCTGTAGGATAGGTGATTATATGATAAAAGATTTTCTGGTTTATGTATTATCAGACTCTGTAGGAGAGACTGCAGAACAGGTAGCTCGTGCTTCAGCAGAACAGTATAAGAATACGGATTATGAAATTAAAAAATTTCCTTATGTTGAAAGTAAAACTAAAATTGAGAGTATTATGGAAGGAGTTAATTCCGAAAATTCAATCTTTGTTTATACCATAGTTAATGAGGAAATAGCAAAGTATCTTCGAGAAAAATGTGAAGAAAAAGGTATTCCCTATATTGATATTATGGCTTCCAGTTTGGATATTTTTACTCCATTTTTGGAACAGGAGCCTGCTAGAGAATCTGGAGTTATTCGCAAACTGGATGAAGACTATTTTAAAAGAGTTGAGGCGGTAGAATTTGCTGTTAAATATGATGATGGTAAAGATCCACGCGGGATTTTAAAGGCAGATATTGTTCTGATAGGAGTTTCACGCTCATCAAAGACTCCTTTGAGTATGTATCTGGCTCATAAAAATTACAAAGTTGTTAACATTCCGCTGGTTAAAGGTTCTAAAGTACCTGATGAAATATTTGAAGTCCCACGCAGAAAAATAATTGGACTGATGATTGATCCTTCTGACTTAATAGAAATCAGACGGGAAAGAATCAGGGTTTTAGGCCTGGATAATAGTGTGGATTATGTATCAATAGAAAAAATTTATGAAGAACTGGACTATGCTGAAAGAATAATGAGAAAAGTAGGCTGTCCGGTAATAGATATGACTAAAAAGGCTGTTGAAGAAGCAGCTAATTTAGTAATTGATATCATAAATGATCTTAATTAATAAAAGGAGGGGTTTTATTGAAGAAATATGTATATGCCTTTGAAGAAGGTAAAAAAGAAATGAAGTCACTGTTGGGTGGTAAAGGTGCCAATCTTGCTGAAATGAGTAAAATTGGACTGCCGGTACCTCCAGGATTTACAATCACTACAGAAGCCTGTATTCACTATCTTGAAATTGGTGAAAAATTAGAAGATAGCTTAAAAGAAAGTATTTTCGAACATTTAAAAGACTTAGAAAAGAAAATAGGCAAAGATTTTGGTGATATAAGTGATCCTCTCTTAGTTTCGGTTAGATCTGGTGCAGTAATTTCCATGCCTGGTATGATGGATACAATTTTAAATCTTGGTTTAAATGATAAAAGTGTAGAGGGTCTTGCTAAAAAGACTTCTAATCCTCGTTTTGCCTATGATAGTTATAGACGTTTAATTCAGATGTTTGGGAATGTTGTGCTGGGGATTCCCGGTTATGAATTTGATAATTATCTCGAAAGAAAGAAAGAGAAAAAAGCTTATGATAATGATACCGATCTGACTGTAGAAGATCTTAAAGATATTATTAAAGATTTTAAAGCTTTAATTAAAAACAGAAAAGACATGGACTTTCCACAAAAACCAGAGGAACAGCTTTTGATGGCAGTTAAAGCTGTATTTAGTTCCTGGAGCAACAATCGTGCTATTTCTTACAGAAATCACAATGATATACCTCATGATTTAGGTACTGCAGTAAATGTACAGACTATGGTTTTTGGTAACATAGGTGAAAACTCAGGTACAGGTGTTGCTTTTACTCGTAACCCTGCAACTGGAGAAAATAAAGTTTTTGGAGAATTCCTGCTTAATGCTCAGGGAGAAGATGTTGTTGCTGGTATTAGAACTCCAAAAGATATCAGTGAATTAAATAATTTAATGTCTGATGTTTACGATGAGTTTATTGAAGTAACAGAAACTTTAGAACAACACTATTATGATATGCAGGATATTGAATTTACCATTCAAGAAGGAGATCTCTTCTTACTGCAGACTAGAACTGGTAAAAGAACTGCAGATGCAGCAGTAAATATTGCTGTTGATATGGAAGAAGAAGGATTAATTGATAGAGAAACTGCTGTAATGAGAATAGACCCAGAAGATATCAGTCAATTATTACATCCCAACTTTAATGAAGAAGAATTGGAAAAGGCTGATCTGTTGGCGAAGGGGCTTGCTGCTTCTCCTGGTGCAGCTAGTGGTAAGGTTTATTTCAACTCAGAAGATGCAGTTGAAGCAGTTGCTGATGGTGAAGATGTAATTCTGGTCCGTAAAGAAACTTCACCTGAAGATATAGAAGGTATGGTTAAGGCCAATGGTATTTTAACCTCTCGTGGTGGTATGACCTCACATGCTGCAGTTGTAGCTCGTGGTATGGGTAAATGCTGTGTTGCAGGTGCCGGAGATATTCAGGTTGATGAGAGTTCCAGAAAGTTCTTTGTTAATGATCGAGTATTTAATGAAGGAGATTATATATCATTAAATGGTAGCACTGGTGAGGTTTATGCTGGAGTTATTGAGACTACAGATGCCCATTTAACAGATAACTTTAGAATGCTGATGGAATGGTCAGATGAATATCGTACAATGGGTGTCTATACAAATGCGGATACACCAAATGATGCAGAAGTAGCTCTTGATTTTGGTGCAGAAGGTATTGGCCTCTGCCGTACAGAGCATATGTTCTTTGATAGTGAAAGAATAATTTCTGTTCGGGAAATGATAGTTGCTGACAGCAAGAAAAAACGTAAAAAAGCCTTAGATAAATTATTTCCTTATCAGAAAGATGATTTCAAAGGTATCTTTAAAGTTATGCAGGATAAAACTGTAACAGTAAGGTTATTAGATCCACCATTACACGAGTTCCTGCCTCAAAATGATAGGGATATTAAAAATCTGGCTGATCAGCTGAATGTTCCCGGAGAGGAATTAAAAAGGATTATTAGTGAATTAGAGGAAATGAATCCAATGCTTGGACACCGTGGTTGTCGTTTGGGTATTACCTACCCTGAAATTTATAAGATGCAGGTTAAGGCAATTATTTCTGCAGCTTTGGAAGTTAAAGAGGAAGAAGGTTATGATGTTAAGGTTGATATCATGATTCCTCTTGTTGGTACTGCTAAAGAGTTAGAAATATTAAGAGAAGATGCTGTAGAAGTTGCAGAAGAACTTTTAGAAAACTCTGATACAAAAATTGAATATAGTGTAGGTACTATGATTGAGATTCCAAGAGCAGCTTTAACTGCAGATAAAGTTGCAGCTCATGCTGACTTCTTCTCCTTTGGTACTAATGACCTGACTCAGATGACTTATGGTTTTTCACGTGATGATGCAGGTAAATTTATAAGCCAGTATTTAGACCAGGAAATATTTGCTAAAGATCCTTTCCAGGTCTTAGATCAGGAGGGTGTAGGTCAGTTAGTTGAAACAGCAGTAGAGCTTGGACGTAAAGCTAAGCCTGATCTTAAATTAGGTATCTGTGGTGAACATGGTGGAGAACCTTCTTCTATAGAATTCTGCCACAGAACAGGTCTGGATTATGTATCATGCTCACCTTATAGAGTTCCGATTGCTCGTTTGGCTGCAGCTCAGGCAGCACTAAAAAATGATTAAGAGCTAAAAACAGTTATCTGTTTAGCTGTTTTTATATTAGATTTAAACTAAACTCCCTTCTATATATTATTTATAGGAGGGAGTTCTATTTTTCAATTTAAAAAATATTTCATATTGTGGCTGAAGCCTTGACAAAGATAGCAAATCCACTGTATACTTTAGTAAATAAAAGCGGAAGGGGAATTAGATGGATTACGATAAAATACTTATTCTTGATTTTGGTGGCCAGTACAGCCAGCTGATTGCAAGAAGAGTAAGAGAATTTAATGTTTATTCTGTAATTAGAGGACATAATATTGAACTTGAAGAGATCAAAAAAATTGATCCAGCAGCCATAATTTTTTCAGGAGGCCCGGATAGTGTAACAACTGCTGGAGCTCCAGGTGTTGACCAGGGAGTATTTGAACTGGGAATTCCGATTTTAGGTATTTGCTATGGAATGCAGTTAATGGCCCAACTTTTAGAAGGAGGCCATGTAGAAAAGGCAGAACACGGTGAATATGGTAAAGCAAATTTAGAAATTTTCACTCAAAAGAAATTATTTAAAGAAATAGATAATCATTCACAGGTTTGGATGAGTCATGGAGATCATGTTAAAGAGGTACCGACAGGATTTGAAGTTATAGCTAAAACTGATTTAACTACAGCAGCAGCAATGGCTGATTTTGAAAGAGATTTTTATGGAGTTCAGTTTCATCCAGAGGTTAATCATACAATTCAGGGAAAAACAATCCTGCATAACTTTTTGTTTAGAATTGTAGATGTTAAAGCTAATTGGAACATGGCAGATTATATTAACGAAGAGGTAGCAAGAATTAGAAAACAGGTTGGTAAGGGCAAGGTGATCTGTGGACTTTCAGGAGGAGTAGATTCTGCTGTTGCTTCCGCTATTGTCCATAAGGCAATTGGAGATCAACTGACCTGTATTTTTGTGGACCACGGTCTGCTGCGCAAAGGTGAATCAGAGCAGGTTAAAAGAACTTTTGGTGAAGAATTCAATATTCCTTTAATTGCTGTAGATGCTAAAAAAAGATTTTTAGATAGATTAGAGGGAGTTAATGAACCCGAAGAAAAAAGAAAAATTATTGGAGACGAATTTATTCAGGTTTTTGATGAAGAAGCTGAAAAAATATCAGATGTTCGTTACCTGGTTCAGGGAACTATTTATTCTGATGTTATAGAAAGTGGCGGAACAGATAAAGCTGCAACAATTAAAAGTCATCATAATGTCGGTGGACTGCCGGAAGAAATGAATCTTGAACTTGTAGAACCCCTGCATTTTTTATTTAAAGATGAAGTTCGAAAAATAGGTGAGGTTCTTGGTTTACCAGAAGAAATTGTCTGGAGACAGCCTTTCCCTGGTCCGGGACTTGCGATTAGAATTATTGGTGATGTTGACTGGGATAAACTAGAAATTTTAAGAAATGCAGATGCCATTGTCCAGGAAGAAATAAAAGAAGCCGGACTTTATCGTGATATCTGGCAGTCATTTGCTGTTTTACCTGACTTAAGAAGTGTTGGAGTTATGGGAGATGAAAGAACCTATGGCTATCCAATTATTTTAAGAGCTGTAAATAGTGATGATGCTATGACAGCAGACTGGGCTCGTCTTCCTTATGAAGTACTGCAGTCGATTTCTAATAAAATAGTTAATCAGGTGGAAGAAGTAAACAGGGTTGTTTATGATATTACATCAAAACCACCTGGAACAATAGAATGGGAGTAATATCCAGGAAAGAGGTGTAAACTTTGTCCCGAAATATAAAGGATAAATTTACTGAACAACTATTTGAAGCAATTTTAACGATTGAAAGCAAAGAAGAATGTTATAATTTTTTTCAGGATATTGCTACTATTGGTGAAATTAAAGCTTTAGGTCAGCGACTGGAAGTCGCCAGGATGCTGAAAGCTGGTTTTACTTATGATCACATTGTAGCTGAAACTGGAGTTAGTACTGCAACCATAAGCAGGGTTAAACGTTCTTTGGAATATGGTGAGGATGGATATAATCTTATTTTAGCAAGACTTAACCAAGAAAGTAATAAATAGATATAATTTTAAATAAATTCAAAAGTTTGAATTTATTATCATAAAATGATACAATAATATGAAGACAAAATAGGGATTATATTTTATATAGAAATATTTTTCAGACGAGAAAGTGCCAACTTTTTAAAGTAGCACTTTTTTCTGTTTAAGGAGGGATATAAATTGATTAAATTAGAAAATTTGTCAAAAACTTATAATGCAGCTGAAGAAGCAGTTTCCGATTTAAATCTGGAAGTTAAAGAGGGAGAAATATGTGTATTTGTCGGTCCTTCAGGCTGTGGTAAAACGACTACTCTAAAAATGATCAATAGATTAATTGAACCATCTTCAGGAAAAATTTATATTAATCAAAAAGATGCAATTTCCCTAAAAAAAAGTGATTTACGCAGAGAAATTGGTTATGTAATTCAGGAAATCGGTCTTTTTCCTCACTTAACAGTTGGCGAAAATGTTGCAGTAGTTCCTAAATTATTAAAATGGAAGCAGGAAAAAATTGATAAGAGGGTAAAAGAATTAATAGAAACAATTGGCTTAGATCCTGATAGTCATCTGCATAAATATCCGCATGAATTATCAGGTGGTCAGCAGCAGCGGGTAGGAGTAGCCAGAGCGATGGCTGCAGATCCTCCGATAATGCTTATGGACGAGCCTTTTGGAGCGGTTGATCCAATAACTAGAGCAGATCTTCAGAATGAATTTTTAAGACTCCAGAAAAAAATTAATAAAACTATCTGTTTTGTTACTCATGATATTGATGAGGCAATAAAAATGGGTGATAAAATTGCTATTATGAATCAGGGGGAATTAGTTCAATATGATACTCCAAAAAATATTTTATTTAACCCCAAAAATGAATTTGTAGAAGACTTCATTGGCTCAGATAGAGGCTTAAAAGTTCTTAATCTTTTAAAAGTTAAAGAAATTATGAAAAAAGATTATTATAAAGCAGATAGATCTGAAAGTTATGAACAGGTAATGAAAAAGCTGGAAAAATCAGCGCAAAAATATATTCTTGTAACTTCTGATAAAAGAAAATTAATGGGTTATGTTAATTTAAAAAGATTGAAAAAACATGAGGAGTCTGACTGGGAAAAACATATAAAGATGACACCAGTTATAGAAGCAGATGCTTCTTTGAAAGATGTCTTAAATAAAATGATAGAAAATGATGTAACTATAATTCCTATAGTTGATAGTGATAATAATCTAAAAGCAACAATAACTATGGATATTATACAAAATCGTATTAGTGATGAATATAGTCAGGAAAGCTGAGGTGGATAAAGATGGCGGTAATCAACTATTTTATAACTAATTGGGAGAAAATTATCGATTATACATTGGCACATCTTTATTTGATTTCTATTTCAATTACACTTTCCTTAATTCTCTGGGTTAGTGTTGGAATAATAATTAGAAATAGAGAAAAAACTGCTAATTCTTTACTGGGAATAGGAAGTTTAATAATGTCAGTTCCCAGTGTTTCTCTTTATGGTATATTAATGACCATTCCTGCTTTTGGTCTTAATATGAGAAGTGCAGTATTTGCTTTAGTTTTATATTCAATGATACCTATTGTTAGGAATGTTTATACTTCATTAAATGAGGTTGATCCAGCTATTTTAGAATCTGCCAGGGGAATGGGAATGACCGAAAAACAAATACTGTGGAAAGTTCAACTGCCTATGGCCATGCCTGTTATAATAGCAGGAATCAGAGTTGCCTTAGTTATGATGGTTGGAATTGCTACTTTGGCTGTCTTTATTGGCGAAAGAAATCTTGGTCAGTTAATTTATCAGGGAATTGTTAGAACAAAAACTGAGATGATAGTTAGTGGTGCTTTATTAGTTTCGGTGATTTCAATTATAGTGGATATAATAATGGGAGTTTTAAAACGAATTTTGGTTTCTCCTGGTCTATTAAAACAGGAAATAACTGGGGAGGGAAAATAAATGTTGAATGAAATTTGGCAGATATTTCTTGAGGATGGAATTCCTCTTACAATTGAACATTTACAGTTGGTAGGTGTTTCTGTCTCCATTGCAATTTTAATTGCACTCCCTTCTGGAATTCTTCTCAGTAGAGATATTATGAAAAAGTATACTGGAAAAATCATTGCAATCTTTAATGTAGCTCAGGGCTTACCAAGTCTGGCTATTATTGCTCTTTTTTTACCTCTGCTTGGAATTGGTTTTTTCCCAGCGGTAACAGCATTGATTATTTATGCTCTTTTACCAATTGTTAGAAATACAATAGCAGGAATTAACAATGTTGAAGATGATATTATTGAAGCGGCTAAAGGAATGGGAATGACTCCCTTTCAGGTTTTATATAAAGTAGAATTACCGCTGGCATTACCGGTTATAATAGCAGGTGTTCAAACAGCTGCAGTAATAACTGTAGGAACAGCAGTAATATCTAATTTAATTGGAGCTGGTGGTTTAGGTCAATTGATATTTACCGGATTGGTGAGATTTGACACTAAAAAAATACTCTTGGGATCTGGACTTTCTGCTATTATTGCTATTGTAATTGACCGTTCATTTGAGCTTCTGGGGAAAAAATTAAGGAATAATTAAATATTGCCATAAAATTTAGAATAAAATAAGAGGAGTGAAATTATGAAGAAAAAGAAAATATTACTTTTTTCTCTACTAACAGTGACCTTAATATTTACTCTTGTTTTGAGTGGTTGTACTAGGGATGATTCACAAGAAGCGGAAAATGGAAAAGAAACAATCAGAATGTCAACTACTATTGATTTTATGGAAAGAGAAGATGGTCTTCCTGGTTTAGAAGAAGAATATGGTTTTGAATTTAATGATGACGAATTAAATACCATGCAGACTGGTTTAAGTTATGAAGCTTTAGATTCAGGTAAAGTAGATGTAGCTGTAGGTTTTGCAACTGATGGAAGGATAGCATCTATGAATTTGCGAATATTAGAAGATGATAAAGGATTTTTCCCAGTCTATAATCCGGCTCCTACTATTAGAAAAGAAATTTTAGATAAATACCCTAATTTAGCTTCTGTAATTAATAAATTACCGACTCTGCTTGACCAAGAAACACAAACCGAATTAAATAAAAAATCAGATGTTGATGGTTTAGAGCCAGAAAAGGTTGCCCAGGACTTTTTAGAAAAAAATGATTTGTTGATAGATAATGCTGAAAAGAAAAATGGTCCCGAAATAACAGTGGCTTCTAAGCCTTGGACTGAACAGCTCATTTTGGGACAGATGACAATAAAGCTTTTGGAAAACCATGGTTATTCTGTTGAAGATAGAACTAGTTTAGGTGAAACTTCAGTTTTAAGACCTGCAATTGAGTCTGGTGAGATAGATATTTATTGGGAATATACAGGAACAACATTAATGACAACTATGGGTTATGAAGAAGAAATTATTGAATCTGAAGAAGCTTATCAAAAAGTAAAAGAATGGGATCTAGAAAATAATAATATTGTCTGGCTTGATTATGCAGAGGCCAATAATACTTTTTGTTTAATGATGACTGAAGAGAGAGCAGAAGAATTAGAGATTGAAACTATAAGTGATCTAGCTGAATATATTAATCGGTAATGATTTGTAATAAATTTCAGTTAAATAACAATTTATAAAAAAATCGGCTATAAAAGGCCGGTTTTTATTTTTGACAAGAATATTTAATTAAAAGCAGGAATTTTAATTTCTATCAAGAAATATATTAAGTGGTTTGTTTAAATAAGTAGTTTGTCAAAAAAGAATAATTGGATTTTATTTTAAAATCTGGAGGTTTAAAAATTAATGAGTAAAAAAGATTATGATGTGATTATAATTGGTGCTGGCCCGACTGGAATATTTACTGCGATGGAATTTGTGAAAAAAGAAGCAGATTTAGATATTTTAATTTTAGAAAAAGGAACTGACCTGGAAAGAAGAGTCTGTCCAATGAAAGAAAACCCAGGTATGGGCTGTGTTAACTGTCCCAGCTGTGCAATAGTTTCAGGCTGGGGTGGAGCTGGAGCTTATAGTGATGGAAAACTGTCTCTTTCTCCTGATATTGGCGGAAATCTTGAAAATTACATAGGACGACAGGATCTAATTGATAATATTTCCTATGCTGATGATATTTATATGGAATTTGGAGCACCTGACCGAATTTTTGGAGTTGCTGAAGATAAGCAGGATGAAATTAGGAAAAAAGCAGTTAAAGCTGAATTGAAATTTATTCCTGCCAGTTTAAGGCATTTAGGAACCGGTTACAGTCAGGTTGTTTTACAGAACATGCAGGATTACTTAGAAGAAAATGGGGTTGAAATTAGATTTGGTGTAAATGTAAAAAAAATTATAGTAGAAAATGATAAAATTAAAGCAGTAAAAACTGCTGAGGAAGATAAAATCACAGCTGATTTTGTAATGACTGCAGCTGGTAGAGAAAATGCAGAATGGTTAACTGAAGAGGCTAAAAAACTTGGTATTGAGACTGCAATTAATCCGGTTGATATTGGTGTTAGAGTCGAATGTCCGGCTGCAGTAACAGAATATATGACTGATAATTTGTATGAATCAAAATTGATTTATCATACACCGACTTTCGAAGATAAGGTAAGAACTTTTTGTATGTCTCCATATGGAGAAGTGGTAAGTGAAAATAATCAGGGTTTGATTACTGTTAATGGTCACAGCCATTCTGATTTAAAAACTCATAATACAAATTTTGCACTGCTGGTCAGTAAAACTTTTACTGAGCCATTTCATGAGCCGATTAAATATGGTAAGGATATTGCTAAACTGGCCAATATGCTGGCTGGAGGAGTTTTAGTTCAGAGATTGGGAGATCTGCTTAAAGGTAGAAGAACTACTGAAGAAAGATTAGAGCGTTCAGTCACCGAGCCAACTTTAAAGGGTGCAACACCAGGAGACTTATCCTTAGTGCTGCCTCACAGACATCTGACAGGGATTATAGAGATGTTAAAGGCTTTAGATAAAATAACTCCAGGAATCTATGGAAGAGATACATTACTTTATGGAGTAGAGGTTAAATTTTATTCTTCAAGATTAGATGTTGATAATAATCTGGAAACTAAGATTGAAAACTTATTTTTTGGAGGAGACGGTGCTGGCATAACAAGAGGTTTAATGCAGGCTTCAGTTTCTGGAATAGTAATTGCCCGTTCAATAATAGAGAAGTTAGATAAAAGCAAATAAAGAAGAAAATTTTATAATAAAAATTGAATATAAATAATAAATAAAGCAATAAAGCTCATACTGCATTAGTAAAGCCAGTTGAGCTTTATTGCTTTTCTAAGTTTAAAAGTAGTTAAATATATTTTTTTATATTTATTTCAGTGGTCTGGCTGCGGGGATTTGAACCCCGGACCTCTTCGCCCCGAACGAAGCGCGCTACCAAGCTGCGCCACAGCCAGTTAATATTATAAGATATTATACCATAATTTGAAATAACATAAAAGCAAAATTATTTTGGAAATTGTTAAATTTTAACTTGATATTTATTTTAAATAGCTGTACAATAAAACCAAGTCAATAACTCAGGTTTAAATATACTTTCACAGGAGGTTTTTTAAATGAAATTAAAAAAAGGTGATAAGATTCCAGAATTTAAATTAAGAGATCATAAGGAAGAAGAAGTTAGCTTAGAAAAATTTGATGGTAAAAATGTACTGCTTTCATTTCATCCTTTAGCTTGGACAAGTGTCTGCCGCAAGCAGATGCAGGCTTTAGAAGGTAATTATGAAAAATTTGAAGATAATAATACAGTTCCTCTAGGAATTAGTGTTGATCCAGTTCCATCTAAGAGTGCCTGGGCAGAAGATATTGGTTTGAAAAATTTAAGACTTTTATCTGATTTCTGGCCTCATGGAGATTTTGCAGAAAAACTTGGTATTTTTATAAAAGAAAAAGGAATTTCTGGTAGAGTTAACATTTTGGTTAATGCTGAAGGAAAAATTCTCTGGGCAAAAGAATATGATATTCCAGAATTACCTGATATTGATGAGGTTTTAGAAGCTGTGGTTGATAATGCTTAGGTTTTTAATCTAACTAAATCTAAAAATTCATATATTTAGTATTTCTGTTATTCAGCAATAGAGTAAAAAGTTCACAACTACTTTATTCTATAAAAATTAATTTAATGAGCAAGTAAATGCCCTGTTTTTAAAAACAGGGTTTTTTGCTTGCTCTTTGCAATTTGTGTTATAATAAAATTTAGGCGAGTGATTAAAGATAAAATAATTTTGTCATCTGAGTTTTAAATATTTATAAAACTTAAAGCTAAAAACTCAAAGCTGATAATTATTTAGGGAGTGGTCATCTTGGAGATTTTTTTAATTATAATGGTTCTGATTTTATTTGCAGTAGAAATTGCAGCAATTTTTTTGCCGGTGCTGCCTGATTCAGTTTTTTTCTGGGCAGCAGTTATTTTATATAGATTAATTAAAACTGATATTAGTTACTCACCTTATTTCTGGACGGGAGCGGTATTGATTACAATAATTGTTTTTATGGCAGATTATCTGGCCAATGCTTATTTTATAAAAAAACAGGGAGGCAGTAATAGGACAATTATGGTTGCGGTTGTAGGAATGATTGTCGGAACAATATTTTTAGGCCCCTTAGGGTTTATAATTGGACCATTTATTCTGATTTTTATTGCTGAATACTGGCAGAGCAGAAATAAAAAGAATTCATTTAAACTTGCTTTAAGCAGTATTTTTGCTTTTTTAGCCAGTACAGCATCGAGATTGGGGATGCAAATTTTCTTAATGATCTGGTTTTTTATTGAAATATACTAGATTTAGGGCTTGATCAAAATTTAGTATTCAAATAGATCAAAAAACAATTTTAAATTATAGTCAAAGTGAAGGGAGGCTGGCAGATGTATAAGATTTATAGTGGCAGTACTGGAAGCGGTAAAACTACAAAATTAAAAGCGGAATATGAGCGTCTGGCTGCTGAAATAGGCAGTGAAAAAATATTATTATTTTTAAATTCTGCTCGTTCTGTCAGTCAGTTTCGAGAAGAATTGGATTTAAGATTACTAGGAAATCTAAATATTTATACATATTTTGGTTTTGTTAACCAGCAGTTAAATAAACACTGGCCGGCTGTAGAACGAAAATACAGCGGGGACAATCAGTTAATAGAGCCCACATTTATGAATATTGAAACTTCTCATTTTTTAATGAGTAATTATGTTGCTAAATACCGAAAAGATAGAGCTTACTTTCGCAGTATTAAAGCCAGACCTGTACAGATTGCAGTTCAGCTAATTGATAATTTAAATCTGGCAGCTTTTAACATGCTCAATTTTGAAGAACTTGAAAAGAGGTTACTCAGCTGGACTCAAAATGATGAGGATAGAAAAAAATATGCTGAGCAGTCAATTGAAATTATGAAAACTTTTAGAAATTTTTCTTTAAATTATCGTTTATTTGATTATTCTGCAGCCGTAAGTTTATTTAATAGGTATCTAATGGCTGACCAGGATTATCTTGATAATTTAAATAACAAATTTGATTATTTGCTGGTTGATGATCTGGAAAAGATGGTTCCAGCCGGGCAGCAATTGATAAAAAAAATAACTGCCTCTCAAATCAATGGGATCTTTACTTTTAATGAGAGTGGGGGTTTTAATCGTTTTTTTGGTGGTAATCCAGCTGCAGCCAAAAAACTTTTTTTTGATTCGGAGGCAGAAATAATAGAGATTAAAGAAAATTATACTGCAGCAGCAGCAAGTAGTGAACTGGCTGCTGGAATAAAGACTGTTGTTAAAGAAAGAAAATCTAACTTAGTTCAGTCACCACTTTTATTAGAAGAAATAGATAGCGAGTTGAGAGGAGAAATGTTAATTAAAGTCGGGAAAAAAATTATTTCTCTGCTGAAAAAGGGAGTTAAGGCTGATCAGATAGCAGTTATTTCTCCTAAAATTGATAAGGTTTTAAGTTTTAGCCTTCAGCAAATTTTAGAAAAAAATGGCTATCAGTTGAGTAATTTTAACCGTTCTAAGCGTCTAATTGATATTCCCTTTGCCAGAGCACTTTTAATTTTATATTTATTTCACTGTGAGCGAACAAATATAGTTGGAGTTTCTTCACTACAGCAGGCACTGTCTCTGCTTTTAGAGCTTGATCCTCTGCGCTCCTATATTCTGGCAGAAGAGATTGCAGCCTCTGGGATGAAGTTGATTGATCTTGATAAAACAGGTCTGAGAGATAAAATAAATTTTCAGGCTGCAGAAAAATATGATTATTTAAAAGACTGGCTGCAGGATAAAAAAGAAGAAGAACTGGAAATTGAAGTTTTTTTTCAGCTTGTCTTCAGTGAAGTCTTAGCACCATTAGACCCCTCACAGGAAGACATTTTTGCCTGTAGACAGATGATCGAATCAGTTGCTCGTTTTCATCAGGCTGTAGAAAATTTTCATCAGGAAAAAGATGATTTAAGTGAGCGCTATATTAATATGATTTATGAGGGAACTTTAGCTGCTGAAACTCTATTTAAAGGGCAGGAGAAAGAAGCAGGTGTAATTCTGGCCTCTCCCTATAAATTTTTATTTTCTCCAGAGCTGGCTGGAGTTGATTATTTATTTTTACTTGATATTTCAAGCAGTGACTGGATGCAGAGTATTGCCAAAGAATTAGTGAACCCCTATATTTATACCGAGCAGTGGCAGCAGGCAGAAGAATGGGATGATCGTCTTGATCAAAAGATTCGTCTAAATCAGCTAAGTGACTTTTTGATAAGTTTAATTTATAAAGTTAAAAAAGGGATTTATATAGCGGACAGTTTTCTAAATAGCAGTGGTAAAGAACAGGAAGGACCTCTTTATCGCTGGCTTGATGTGAGAGGAGATTAAGAATGGATTTTAAACCTAGACCGGGACAGAAGGAAGTTTTAGAATATCGAGGTGGACAGCTTGCTGTCCCTGCAGTACCAGGAGCGGGAAAAACTACAGTTCTTGCTCATCTGGCAGCAGAGCTTATCGCCTCTGAATTAGAGAATGATCAAAAAATATTAATTGTAACCTATATGAATTCAGCAGTTGCTAATTTTCGTAAAAGAATTGGAGATTTTTTGGCTGAAAGGGGACTACCCCGTAGTCGAGGTTATAGTGTTAAGACCCTACACTCACTTGCCCTGGGGATTATAAAAGAAAAACCTGAAGCCCGATTAATTAATCAGGATTTTGAATTGATCGAAGCAGGCAGGCGCTACCGCTGGATTAAAGATTTATGCCGTAAATGGGCAGGCGAAAACAGTAAACTTTTACATCAGTTTTTTAATCTCGAAAAAAACAGTTATCAATTTGATAAATACTTAAAAAAATGGAAAGAAGATGATTTTCCAGCCTTTGTAGCTTCTATGATTTCTTACTTTAAATTAAAGCTGCTGGAGGGGGAAGAATTAAAAAATATAGTTAAATATTCAAATTTAAAGTCAGTTAATATTTTAACTCCAGCAGCAGAAATATTTTCCGAATATGAATTTCGGATGGCCCAGGCAGGTTTATTGGATTTTGATGATCTGGTTCAGCAGAGCTTAAAATTGCTGAAAGAAGATCCCGAATTCACCGAACGTATAGCCTCTCAGTATGCTTTTGTTTTTGAAGATGAAGCTCAGGATTCCAATCAGGCACAGGAAGAAATGCTTTATCTGCTGGCAGGAGAAAATAATAATTTAGTGCGCGTGGGAGACAGCAATCAGGCAATTACAGGAACTTTTACCCTTTCAGATCCTGATATATTCCGCAGCTACTGTAAAAGAGAAGATGTAGAAGTAGAAACGATGGCAGTTTCCAGTCGCAGCAGTCAGGATATTATTGATCTAGCAAACTATCTGGTGGACTGGAGTCAGCAAGAGTTTTCTGAAAGAGAGATTGAACCTTTAGAAAAAAAGTATATTCAGCCAACAGCCAAGGGGGATCCGGCACCAAATCCAGAACCTGAAGGATATAGAATTGGAAGCAGAGCTTTTAAAGATTGGAAAACAGAAAAGAAATTTATAGCCAGACAGGCTCTGCGTAAAGCCAGAGAAAGTAATAAGGAAACTACTGCAGTATTGATGCCAACAGGCTGGCAGCTTGAGGAAATAGCAGGTGAAATCAGTTCTTTAGGGGGCGAATTTCAGCTTGCAGGCAGCAGCTCCAGCGATGCATTTTTAACAGAGTTGGAAGTTATTTTAAAATTTTTAACCTCACCTGCTTCAGTAGAAAATTTAAAGCTACTCTTTGCTGAAGTTTTTGGCAGAGAAAATGAAGAATTAAATCAGCTTTTAGAAGAAACTATGGCCACAAAAGAAAATCAGGAAATAATTTTTCCGCTTTCAGGTTTGAATAGAGATAATTTTGAGATAGAATTTAGAAAAAAAGATAGTTTTGATGAATTTTTTAAAAGTTTAACTCAGGTTCAGGGTTGGCTTGAGGCTTCAATGGAACTGCCACCAGATGAACTGCTATTATTTTTAGCAGAAAGAATTGAACTGACAGGAAAAAAACTGGCTCTTGCTCAAAATCTGGCTTTAGAATTTGGTAGACTTTTAAAAGAAAATCCTGCCTGGAGGCTGGATCAGTTAACAGCAGAGCTGCCGGAAATTAGAGATCGCATTAAACAATTTGCAGATACTTTGACTGAAATGGAAGGTTTTGAGGCCAAACCTGATCAAGTAACTCTATCCACCCTGCATAAGGCGAAGGGAATGGAATGGGGCACAGTTTTTATTGGGAGTCTGACTTCAAGTAATTTTCAGCATGATAATGATGATTATTTTATGGGAGAAAAATTTTATCTGAATGAGGAAATAAAAAACCCTAAGGCTTCAGCTAGAGCTGAACTGGAATATGTTCTAAATGAAAAAAAGGAAAGAAATGCAGATTATAAAGCCCGTCAGGAATTAATAGCCGAAAGGGTTAGACTTCTCTATGTAGGAATTACAAGGGCCCGCAAAAATTTATTTTTGAGTACTCATCAGAAAAAAGGTAAATGGGATAAAGATCCGGCTTTTATTTTCAATTCTTTAGCAGAATTCATTGCAGAAAAAAATGAAGAATATCAGAGTAGAGCTCAAAGCAAGGAGGTAGAATAATGGCAGCCAATAAGCTTAAAGATCTTTATTTTTCTCAATCGGCTCTCTCTATCTTTAATAAGTGCCGCCGTCGTTTTCGCTATCGCTATCTGGATGGTCTCTACTGGCCGGCTGAATGGGGAATGAACGAAGAAGTGAAAAGTGATTTAAAGCAGGGAAGTCAGTTTCACCTTTTGGCAGAAAGATATTATAGTCAGACTCTGGGGGAAACAGTGCTTAAATCAAATCAACTGCTGCAGTCCTGGCTGAATAGATTAAAAAAATTTTCTGCAGCTGAAAATGTTGTTTCTGCAGAACAGGAACTGCGTTTTAAAGAAGAGAGATTAAAACTGCTGGCCAAATATGATCTTATAAAATTTGATAAGTCAGAAAAGAAATTTATAATATATGATTGGAAAACAGATAAAAAAAGTCTTTACGAAAAAGATATAGAGAGTTCAATGCAGAGCCGCTTTTATTTATACCTTTTATATGAAGCTGGCTATGACTATTTTGCTGCTGATTATGAGCTGAAAAAGATGCCGGAACTTATTTACTGGAATCCTCGTTATCCAAAACAGAGTCTTAGAATTGAATATAATAAAAAAGAATTTCAAAAAGATAAAAATTATTTTAAGGATTTGATTAAAGAAATTTTGACTGAGGTAGAATTTCCGCTGACAGATGATTTAAATAAGTGCAGGTTTTGTGAGTACAGGCCAATTTGTAGAGGAAAAAAAACTGAAAGTAAAGAATTAATAGAAGAAGATTTAGATCTTAATCTGGACTGGGAAACAGTAGAGGAAATAGAGTTTTAAATAAGATTATGATTTTTAAAAGTGGAAATTAATCTGGAAAATTTAAAATGAGGTGAGTTTTTGCAGAATAAATTCAAAAATTTATTCTCAAACTATGTTTAAAAATGAAGAAGAGTATCAGCTTCGTTATATATATCATACAAATCAGCACAATAATGCTTATTTAATTGAACTTAACTTAGATAAATATGATGATTTATTTAACAGCTGGGATGGTTCTGAACTTGACCGAAAGGAACTTGATCCTGAGCTAAGTCATTTTTTAGAAAGAGCAAGTTATGAGCTGCCTTTAAAAGATAAGGTGGAGCTCTGTTTTTATCTGCCGGAAAATGAAAAAGATGAAAAAAAGGAGGCAGACTCCAGAGCTACTATTAAAAATAATTTCAGAATGAGACAATTTTTTATTGATCAAGATTTAAAGCATAATCATAAAAAAACTGCTACTTATATTGTGATGGGTGTATTATTTTTAATTACCGCCTATTTAATTCCGGAAAGCAAGGATTTATCGCTTTTAATTTCATTATTGATGGAAGGATTATTTGTTGGCGGCTGGGTATTTCTCTGGGAGGCCTTTTCAATTTTCTTTTTTGGCAGTCGAGAGCTCAAAGATAAAAAGAAAAGATATTTTCGCTATCTTGATTCAGATATAGTTTTTAAGTACAGAGAATGAGAGGAGCAAGCATGAAAATAAAAAGAGCAGCAGATTTTGAGCCCAAAAAAGAATTAGTTGAATATCTTGGAAACAGGGAGCTTGCTCTTCTGGCTCAGAAGCGGGGGCTGGATTCCAAAGAAAAATTACTTCAATTTGTTGAGCCGGAGCAGTACATTCCACTTAAATTGAATGATTTTCCTAAAATAAGGGAAATTGTTGCTTTTATTTTAGAACATGTAAAAAAAGAGAGCCGAATTTTAATTTATGGTGACTATGATGTGGATGGAATCACTTCTACTTCGATTTTAGTGGGGGCATTAAGTCGTTTGAGCAGCCAGATTACCTATCACATTCCTGACCGTTTTAAAGAGGGTTATGGCCTCAATCAGGAGGTTCTGGCTTCTTATCAGGATGAAATTGATCTGGTGATCAGCTGTGACTGTGGAATCAGCAATTATGATGAAGTGAAATTTGCCAGAGAAGCAGGAATGGACTTTGTTGTTACTGATCATCATGATTTACCGAATGAACTACCACCTGCTAATTATGTAATTTCTCCCCGCCTACTGCCAGAAGATCATCAGGGCTACTGGCTGCCAGGAGCAGGGATGGCCTATTTTTTAATTAAGGCTATTTTTGAGGAGTTAGGAAAAAAGGGAGAGGAAAGAGATTTTTTAGATCTATTACTGCTGGCAATAATAGCTGATGTTGTGCCTTTAAAAGGAGAAAACCGTTATTTATTTAAAACAGGTTTAAAAGAACTCAAAAATACTAAAAGAATTGGGCTGAAGGCACTTTATAATGAGCTTGAAATTAATCCTTTGGAGATCAATGAAAAAACTCTAGGCTTTCAGATTGGTCCTTTATTAAATTCTGCCGGTAGAATTGACAGTGCTGAAAAGGGATTGAAATTATTATTGGCAGAAGATAAAATTAAAGCAGCAGGTCTGGCAGCAGAATTGAATCAGATTAATCAGCACCGCAAAGAAATCAGCCAGAAAATTTATTTAGAGATAGATAAAGAGATCGAACCCCAGCAGAGAAAAGCTGTGGTAAGTTATAACTCTGATTGGCATCAGGGAGTTATCGGGATTGCTGCTGGCAGAATAACAGAAAATTATCAGGTGCCGGCAGTTTTAATGACCTCCAACCAGCAGAGTGAACTAATAACAGGTTCAGCCCGCTCAATTGAAGGAATAAATATTAATAATTTAATTGCTGAGTGTTCTGATCTTTTAGAAAAACATGGTGGACATGCGGCGGCTGCTGGTTTTTCACTTAAAAAAGACAGACTGGAAAAATTCAAATTAAGACTGCAGCGCTTAATTGATCAGAAGCTTGAAAAAATAGATTCAGAGCTGGAGATAGAGACAGATTTAAATTTAAATCTTGCCGAAATTACAGAAGAATTTTATCAGGGACTGCGCCTTTTTGCACCATTTGGTGAGGCTAATCCAGAACCACTTTTTTATCTGGAAAGTGATATTTTAAGCAGTCGCGAAATTTCTGGTGGCAGACATAAGCGTCTGATTTTAGGAACAAAGGCTGATAAGATTACGGCTCTCTGGTGGTGGGCTGGAGAATTAGAAAGTAACTATAGTCAGCAGTTTGCCTGCAGACTTACTGAAAATATTTATAGAGGCAACAGGAGTCTACAGCTTGAAATTAAAGCTCTGGCACCACTAAAAGAAAAGGCCAAAGAAGAAAAAACTAAAAAAGGCAGTCAAAGAAAGCTTAAAATAGTTGACTGGAGGCAGAAAAATATTTCTGAATTGGAAGCAGGATTAGAAAGTACTGTTTATTTTGCAGAAGGTTTT
>Ga0306868_1000581_pt1 | contig 22665 bp, 24 predicted proteins | sample AntRauTorckE6832_FD_190411 | JGI IMG/M metagenome (GOLD analysis project Ga0306868, IMG submission 190411) | Saline lake microbial communities from Rauer Islands, Antarctica - Metagenome Torckler E6 #832 (v2) (version 2) | ecosystem: Environmental > Aquatic > Non-marine Saline and Alkaline >... | reverse complement strand
CAGGAATCAGAACATCCAATAGGGGCTGGAATTGTAAATAAAGCTAAAGCAGAAGATATAGGGATAGATAGTGTTGAAGACTTTGAGATAATTAAAGGTAAGGGAGTTAAAGCAAAACTTGATGGTCAGGAAATGTTTGTAGTCTCACCCGGTTACCTTCAGGAAAATAATCTGGAAATACCGGATTCAGCTTTAAAGGAAGGTCCATTTACAGAGGTCTTTTTAGTTATTGATAATCAGGTTATTGCTATGTTGAGGCTGGCAGATAAAATCAGAGAAAGTTCCTATGATGCAGTTAAAGCACTTAAGGATAAGGGAATTAAAGTTAAAATGCTGACCGGTGATAATCAAAAAACAGCTGCTTATGTCAGCAAGGAGCTCGGTCTGACCGATTATTTTGCCGAAATTTTACCGGATGAGAAAGAGAAGAAAGTTAGAGAACTGCAGGAAGAGGGCGCTTTTGTAGCGATGACCGGTGATGGAGTCAATGATGCACCTGCTCTGGCCAGAGCAGATATTGGAATTGCCATTGGTTCCGGTACAGATGTAGCTGCCGAAACTGCTGATATTATCCTGGTAGAAAGTGATCCCAAGGATGTAGTACAGCTCATTAATTTTGGTAGTTTAACCTTTAAAAAGATGATCCAGAATTTATTCTGGGCAACAGGTTATAATGCAGTGGCTATTCCGCTGGCAGCAGGAGTTTTTGCTGGTTATGGAATTATGATTTCTCCTGCAATAGGTGCAGTACTAATGTCGATGAGTACAGTTATTGTAGCAATCAATGCAAAGCTATTAAAGTTTTAAATATGCTTTAATACAAAGTAAGAATTAATTTCATTAAAGTTAGATAGATACAAAATATAAAGATACTTTCTAACCTCAGTTAACTTCAAAATCAAACTTTTGGAGTTTGGCTGAGGTTTTTTCTTGACTCAATTAAACCTGAGTGTTATACTATACTTAAGATACTAAATAGGGGTATGTAGTATTTTAATGAGGAGTTTTAATTATGAGTAAAGATAATGAAATCAAAAAGCGCTATAATCGAGTCGCCCCAATCTATGATTCGCTGGAGCATCTGATGGAAAAAGGAAAAATGGGAGACTGGAGAGAGAATCTCTGGCAGCAGGCACATGATAAAATTGAAGAGCTGAAGCTGAAGAATAAAAAAGAAATTAAACTGCTGGAAGCTGGAGTTGGAACTGGTAAAAATATTAAATACTATCCGGATGGTATTGAAATTTATGCCATAGATTTCAGTCCTAAAATGATAAAAGAGGCTGGAAAAAAGGCTAAAAAATTTAATAAAGAGATAAAATTACTGGAAATGGATATTCAGGATCTGGACTTTGAAGATAATTATTTTGATTTGATTGTTACCAGCTGTGTATTCTGCTCGGTCCCTAATCCTATTAAAGGTTTAAAAGAATTAAAAAGAGTGCTCAAAAAAGACGGCAGGATAATTATGCTGGAGCATATGCGAAGTCAGAATAAATTTGTCGGCAAAATGATGGATTGGTTTAATTGGGTTAGTCTTTACACCTGGGGAGCAAATATTAATCGTAAAACAATAGATAATATAGAAAAAGCGGGGCTTAAGCTTGTTGAAGTTAATGATCTGATGTCTGATATCGTTAAAGAAATTGAGCTTAAAAAGTAATTTAATCTTGACAGGAATACTAAGTAATGTTATTATAAATTATACTCCCTACATGTATAATGTATAAAGGAGATGTTAAAAATGAAAAAAACAATTATTATAGAAGGAATGTCCTGTGAACACTGTGAAATGCATACTAAAAAAGAATTAGAAAAAATTGATGGTGTTATTTCTGCGGAAGCTGATGCTGATAAAGGTCAGGCTATTGTAGAAATGGAAAAAGAGGTAGCAGAATCTAAGTTAAAGGCTGCTGTTGAAGAAGCCGGTTATAAATATATAAAGATCGCATAAACTTAAAAAAATTTAATTTAAATATACATGGTAGGGGTATAATATTTAATATAGGAATTAGACTCCATTTTAATAAATAATCTATTTTTTTTCCAGTGTTTTAGTGATCATGGCAGGCAGCAATAATTTGATTATGAAATTATACTCTGAGGAGGATATCAGATGGCTCAAAATAAAAACAAGAAAAGCTGGTGGCAGAAATTTGTTGATAAACTGGCTTCAGCCAATCAGAAACAGTATGGCGATGATGTTCCTGACTGCTGTGGAGATGGTAAAACAAAAAATGAAAATGGGAAATAAAACTTGTACTATTAATTAACTTGATAATATTTTAAATAAAAATTAATACAATTTTAATGGAGGTGTAAGATAATGGCTAATAAGAAAATAACTTTAAAAATAAAAGATATGAGCTGTGCCAGCTGTGCTCAAACAGTAGAAAAAGCTTTAAATAAGGCTGATGGAGTAAGTGAAGCACAGGTTAATTTTGCTGCTGAAAAAGCATATATTACTTTTGATCCTCGAAAAAGCAGCAGAGAAAAGTTGATTAAGGTTGTTAAAAATAGCGGTTATGATGTTAAGGAAGAGAAGACAAAGATTTCTTTTAGTATAGATGGAATGACATGTGCCAGCTGTTCAGCAGCAGTTGAGAAGGCTTTAAATAAAAGTGAAGGTGTTTATCAGGCCAATGTTAATATTGCAACTGAAAAAGGTAGTGTAGAATATAATCCTGAACTTTTAACAAAAAATGATTTTCGAGAGATTGTTAAAAATTCTGGTTATGAACTGACCCGATTTGAAGATGAAGAACTAGAGAAAGATTCAGATAGTACTGATGATGAATTAAGTGATGATATGAAAAAAGTTAAGAAAGCAAAGAAGAAAATGTGGGGTACCTGGGCTTTTACAATTCCAATTATGCTCTGGATGATTCCGGAGATGTTTTTTGGTGTTGCCTGGCCCAATATGCAGATATTTAATTTAGGAATGATTGTATTAGCGATTCCACCCCTTTTTGTTTTTGGACGCAAAACTTTTATAACAGCCTATAGAGCTGTCAGCCACGGAAGTGCAAATATGGATGTACTGATAGCAATGGGGACTGGTGCAGCCTTTGTTACAGGACCGGCTGTATTTTTTACTCCCATTGCCAATTACGCCGGAGTGGCTGCAATGATTATGGCTTTCCACCTAACAGGCCGTTATATAGAAGAAACTGCTAAAGGTAGGGCCTCTCAGGCGATCAGAAAATTACTGGAGCTGGGAGCCAAGACAGCAACAATTATTGAGAATGGAAATGAAAAAGAAGTTGCAATCGAGGATGTACAGCCTGGAGATGTTATGCTGATTAAACCAGGAGAAAAAATACCTACTGATGGAGAAATTGTTGAAGGGAAAACTACTGTGGATGAATCGATGGCAACCGGAGAATCAATGCCTGTTAAAAGAGCTGAAGGTGATGAGGTAATTGGTGCTACAGTTAACCAGAATGGATTGATTAAGGTTAAGGCCACAAAAGTTGGTAAGGATACCTTCCTCTCACAGGTAGTAAAAATGGTGGAGGAAGCTCAGGGTACTAAAGTTCCCATTCAGGAATTTGCTGATAAAATAACCGGTATCTTTGTTCCAACTGTTTTGATTATAGCAGCCTCAACGTTTCTATTATGGCTGATCTTTCCTGATACATTAAGAGAAGTTGGATTCTGGGCACAATCTTTTCTGCCCTGGGTTGATCCGACTCTCGGAACACTGACTCTGGCGATTTTTGCCACCATAGCAGTACTTGTAATTGCCTGTCCCTGTGCTTTAGGACTGGCAACTCCAACTGCACTGATGGTTGGAAGTGGAATTGGAGCTGAAAATGGAGTTCTAATCCGTAAAGGTGAGGCAATCCAGACTATGAAGGATGTACACACAATTGTTTTTGATAAAACCGGAACTATCACTAAAGGAAAACCCGAGATAACAGATATAATTGCATCTGCAGACAGTAGTGAACAGGTATTACTGCAGCTGGCTGCAAGTGTGGAAGCAGGTTCTGAGCATCCCCTGGGAGAAGCAATAGTCCGGGGAGCTAAAGATAGAGAGATAGAAATAAAAGAAATTAAAAACTTCAACTCTGTTATCGGAAAAGGAGTTAAAGCAGAGGTTGAAGGTAAAGAAGTACTTGTTGGCAGTAGAAAATTAATGGAATCAGCTGGAATAGATACATCTGATTTTGAAGAGGAATTAAAAAGACTGGAAAATGAAGCCAAAACAGCAATGCTGGCTGCAGCTGACGGAAAAATGATGGGAATAGTTGCTGTGGCAGATGCTTTAAAGGAAGATTCAGTTAAAGCAATCACTGAGCTGAAAAAACTTGGCTTAAAAACAGCAATGATTACCGGAGATAATCAGCGTACCGCTGAAGCAATAGCAAAAGAGGTTGGGATTGATCATGTTTTTGCAGAAGTAATGCCAGATGGCAAGGTAGATAAGGTTAAAGAATTACAGTCTGAATTTGGTGTTATTGCTATGGTTGGTGATGGGATCAATGATGCACCGGCTCTTACTCAGGCCAATGTTGGGATAGCAATTGGTACTGGTACAGATATTGCCATTGAGTCATCAGATATTACTCTTGTTCGTGGAGATTTATCTTCTGTAATTACAGCAGTTAAACTTTCGCGAGCTACTTTTAGAAAAATTAAACAGAATTTATTCTGGGCTTTCTTTTATAATCTTATAGCAATTCCGGTAGCAATTTTAGGATTGCTGCACCCGGTAATTGCTGAGATGGCAATGGCTACAAGTTCAATCAGTGTTGTCACAAATGCTAATCTTTTAAGACGTGAAAATGTACAGGCAGATTATAAATAAAACTTAGACTTTAAAGAATTAGATATGAAGTAAAAGGATAATGGAATGGAGGGGTTCAATGAATTCTTTATGTGATCTGGATAAAAAAGAGCTGATAACTCGTTTAAGAAGAATAGAAGGGCAGGTCCGTGGTCTGCAACGGATGGTAGACGAGGAAAAGTACTGTGTTGACATCTTGCATCAGATAAATGCTGTTCAGGGTGGGCTTAAAAAAGTTGGACTTAAAATTCTGGATAAACATGTTCACGGATGTGTTCAGAGAACAGTTAAAAATGAAGAGGGAGACGAAGTTATTGATGAATTAATGGGTGTCCTTGCTAAATTTACTGATTAATCTAAAAAAATTAATCCAAAAATTCCTAATGCGATTTTTTAAGGTATTAGGGATTTTTGGATTATGTAATTATTTAAATAAGCTAAAATTGATTTCATAAACCAGATATTCTGACTGTATTAAAATTAGGCCAAGAAGGAGAAAGATGTTTAATTCAAACAGTTGCAAGGCTTATTTAGCAGTTGGAAATATTGGCCTCTGCATTTATTTCAGCTGACAAATTATTCAAGTTGTGATTTAATAATAAAGAAAATATATCTGTTGTCTAATCTCATCCGAGAGCGGGGGACCCATTTTTTTGGGGCGAATCTATTTTATTAGAAGAAGACCTTTACTTCTAGCCCGACAGCTAACTCCGTAGACTTTATTAAGGGACAGACTGCTTGTCATGGCTTTAATTTAACTATTGACACTACAGTCTATCTGTAGTGTTTTTTGCATTTATAAGTGTTTTTAGTAGTGGGAAAATAAATGAAACAATTTGTTGCTGTAGGATTGGGAAGATTTGGAGCCAGTATAGCTACAACTCTGGCTGAAAATGGACATGATGTTTTAGCTATTGATCGTGATCCGGAAAAGGTACAGGCGATTAATGCAGATGTAACTCATGCTGTTGAAGCAGATGCCACTGATGAGGAAGCTTTAAAAACTTTAGGGGTTAGGAATTTTGATGTCAATGTGACTGCAATTAAAAGAGGTGAACAGCTCTACATTTCTCCAGGTGCAGATTATAAAATCATGGATGGAGATAAATTAAAATGATTTTTACCACTGGTTTGAGTAATTTTCACCAACAAAAAACAGTCAGGGATTTCCTGACTGCATAAAATTCTTTTATTAAAGACTGTGTTAGCTTATTTAAGCTGGCGCAGTTTTTTTATTCTTTCTTCAGTTGGGGGATGGGAACTAAATAATTTTGCCATTCCTTCACTTGAAAGTGGATTTAAAATAAACATGTGAGCTGCAGCTTCATTAATCTGCATCGGCTGACCGCCCTGACTGTAGTGCTCCATTTTCTCTAAAGCACTTGCCAGTCCTTCAGGATTACCCGAAATTTTTCCACCAGTTTCATCAGCAATGTATTCTCTGGAGCGAGAAATTGCCATTTTGATTAAAATAGCTGCCAGAGGTGCAAAGATAATGGCAACTAACTGCAGTAAAGCACCTGCTCCATTATTATTGCGTCGGCCGCCAAAAATCATTCTAAATCTGCCCATTCTTGCTAAAAAAGCTAGAGCTCCAGCCATCACAGCTGCCATAGTGCTAATTAGGGTATCTCGATTTTTAACATGGGCCAGCTCATGTGCAATTACTCCTTCTAATTCATCTTCATTTAAGAGATTAATCAGACCCTGAGTAACTGCAACAGCAGCATGCTCTGGATTTCTACCAGTTGCAAAAGCATTTGGCTGATTTGATGGTGTTAGATAAATATCTGGCATCGGCAGCTCAGCATTTTGAGTAAGCTTTCTCACTATATTATAAATTTCTGGTGCATCACTTTCACTTAATGGTTTGGATTTAGTCATTTTGATGGCGATTTTATCACTATTCCAGTAGCTGATAATATTAATTGCCAGAGCAAAGATAAAAGCCATCAGAACTCCATTCTCACCTGCAATTATTCCTCCCAAAAACATAAATATAATTATTAAACTAAACATTAATAAAAATGTTTTAGTACGATGCATAATTCTACCTCCTTCAGGTGAATATCTTTATTTCTAATATAATTTTACAGCAATTTTAACCGCTGTACAAATTAAAATTTGATGAGAAAATTAAAGCATCAAAATAGAGGAATTTACTAACCTTTATTTAAATATGGATATAATGAGAAAATAAATATTAAAGGTGGCTAAAAAATGATAACAGAAAAAGAAAAGATGTTAGCAGGAGAAATGTATAATCCTCAAGATAAAGAATTAGTAGAAGATAGATTAAGGGCAAAGAAATTATGCTATGAATTTAATAATCTGGCGCCAGATGCAGGAGAAAAGAAAAAAATTGTACTGCAGGAATTATTTAAAACTGAAAAAAGTCCTTATATTGAACCTAATTTCTACTGTGATTATGGTTATAATATTAAAGTTGGCGAGATGTTTTATGCAAATCATAATTGTGTGCTTTTGGATGTTAATACAATTGTCATTAGGAATAATGTAATGCTAGGTCCGGCGGTTCAGATCTATACTGCAACTCATCCTCTTGAAGAAAAAGGAAGAAATTCTGGCCGTGAGCTTGGTTATCCAGTTGAGATTGGAGATAATGTTTGGATAGGGGGAGGAGCTGTAATCCAGCCTGGAGTTAAGATTGGTGATAATGCAGTTATTGGAGCTGGAGCAGTTGTAACTAAGGATGTGCCGGCAGATGTTTTTGTAGGAGGTAATCCTGCCAGAGTAATTAAAGAAATTGATAATGATTAACAGCAGGGTCATAACAGTAATGAATTCATTATTTTATTTTAAAGGGGGTTTATAATTTGGATCCTACTACTATAACAATTTTATTTATTATTCTTACAGCATTGGTAGCAGTTGTCTTAAGAAAAATAAAAAAAGATAAATGTCTTAAAGATTTTAGAGATGATATTATAACATTAGAACTTTTAAATGGTCAGCAGTATAGAGGCGAATTCAAACTTAAAAGTTCAGGTATAAAATTTAATTATCCAGAAATAATAGAAGGAGAATATAATTTAAAATTTTTGAGTTTTCTGCTCTATAAAAATGAATTTCCTGATATTCAGGCAGTAGTTCGCTATCATAAAGATTTAACTGAAGAAGGGAAAAAATTAAGGGCAGAAGATTTTAAGAAAACCTTCCAGCCTTCACGTTGGCGGAAGATCAGGCGCTCAATTATTAATTTTTTCAAAGTAATCAAAGATGCAGTAATAGAAATAGTTAATTTGCTGACAAGTCATCTCTCTAAAACGACTCCAGTTGGTGCAGCTATCAGCAGCAATGACGTTCAGGTTAATAAGATGAAAAATGAAGTTTATGGTTTAGTAGAAACTTCCTATGAACCACTGCTTGAAGATTATATAGGTGCGAGGGTGATTTTAGAATTAAAAAGAGGTGATAAATGGGTTAAATATAATGGAGTCTTAAAAGATTATACAGTAGAATTTATTGAATTGATTGATGTTGATTATGCCCCAGAAGAAAAGGGTAAGATTGATGCTGATTTAATTGTCCTGAGAAAATATGGAATAGTTCGCAACTTAAGTGAATAAGGTTTAAATAAAAATATTTTCAATAATAAAATTAAAAGGAGTGATTTGAATGCCTTATATTAAAATTCAGACCAATCAGAAAGCAGAAAATGAGGAAGAAATGTTAAATAAACTATCGGTTGAGATGGCAGAAAGACTGGAGAAACCGGAATCATATATTATGACAGCCCTGGAGTCAGATCTTAAGATGACTTTTGGCGGCAGTACAGAAAAAACAGCTTTTATTGAAGTAAAGAGCATTGGTTTAAAGGAGTCAATGACTGAAGAATTATCTTTATTTATCTGTGAGTTTTTAGAAAATGAACTAGAAATCAATCAGGATAGAATCTATATTGAATTTATAGATGCGCCAGGAGCAATGTGGGGCTGGGATGGAGGTACTTTTTAGTTAGAGGGGGATATTTAATGGCAGCTTTGATTACCGGTTACTATGTAGAAAAAGATTATATTAAACAATTAGAAAATTTAAAAGATGAAGTTTCTAAAAAAAGTGAAGATTCCTTTAGCTGGTATCACCTCAATGTTCTGGAGGGGGAAGCAAAAGAATGGCTAAAAGCTGAGAGCGGCTTATCTGATATTGTAATAAAAGAACTAATTTCAGAAGAAACCAGACCCCGGGTTTTAAAAGATGAGGATGGAATTCTTCTCAATTTACGGGGCTTAAATTTAAATCCTGATTCAGATGAAGAAGATATGGTTTCTCTGCATATGTGGGTTGAGCCCGGTAGAATTATTACTACCCGCAGTGAGCGAGTATTTACCATTGATGATATCGATAAAAGTTATCAGCATGGAGATGGGCCGCGAACAATTGCTGATTTTTTGATCAGGGTACTTGATGGTGTAATTGATCGGATCAGTGATTATATTTATGATATTGAAGAACAGATTGATGAGATGGAAGAAGAAGTGTTAACTGCAGAAAGAGCTAAACTGCGGTCTTTAATTTCCGAAAAAAGAAGAGAAGCGGTTATTATTCGTCGTTATATAGTTCCTCAGAGGGAATCAATGAGCCGGCTGTACAAGGAAAAGATAGGCTGGCTGGATGAAGATGATAAAGAATATATTTATGAGTTTTCCAACCGCTCAATCAGACAGATTGAAGAACTTGATACTATTCGTGATCGGGCCGCACTGGTCCAGGAAGAATTAAATAATAAGATAAATGATCAGATGAATAGAACAATGTATATTCTTTCTATTGTTGGTAGCATCTTTTTACCCTTAGGTTTTTTAACCGGTTTATTTGGAATCAATATTGGTGGTATGCCGGGAACTGAAAGCAGTGTAGCTTTTCCTATCTTTTCAATAATAATGCTGGTGATCATTGGAATTGAATACTGGTTATTTAAAAGAAATGACTGGATTTAATTTGATCTATTCTTAAAAATAGAGCAATTGTATAATTATTCAGAATTTTTTGCTTGTAAAATCCTTATTAATATACTATACTTAGTTTAACTCTCAACGCGGATAATTAACATCTGAGTTAAAAGGAAGCTGTAGTTTTGACCATCCTAATCCTGAGTATAGATGAGTGTTGATAAGTCTTTTAAGGAGGTCAAAATGTTAAAAAATAAATATATATATATCTTTATCATTACTGTTTTATTTTTAAGTCTTTTAACTAATTCAGCAGCTGCTCAGGATGAGGGCCTAAATATTGCCATTCCAGGTAGGGTCCAGACTCTCGATCCGGCTTACCTGCAGCGAGTTCTTTCTGACTGGCCGGTAATGAATTCAGTTTTTAATGGACTGGTTAAATATAAGCCGGGGACATTTGAGGTAGTAGCTGATTTAGCCGAAGAATGGGAAGTTTCGGAAGATGATACTGAAATTACTTTTAAGCTGAAAGAAGGAGTTCAATTCCATAAAGATTACGGAGAATTTACTGCTGAAGATGTCAAATTTTCTTTTGAAAGAATAATTGCAGAAGATGCAAATTCTCCGGAAGTACAGTCGTTCAGTAACTTAGAAAGAGTAGAGGTAATAGATAAATATACAGTTAAATTGGTTTTAAGTCAGCCAATGGGAAGGCTTTTTACTTCAACCCTTCCTTTTAATGCTGGTTTAATTGTCAGTAAAAAGGCAGTTGAAGAGATGGGGCGAGAAGAATTTGCCAGCAATCCAGTTGGTACAGGACCTTATATATTTAAAGAATGGGATGTCAACAATAATATAACACTTACTAAAAATGAAAATTATTTTGAGGCAGAGGCAGAATATGGAGAAATAGAATTTATGCCGATGTCTGATCCTACTTCTCAGGAGCTGGCTTTACAGTCTGGAGAAATTGATATTGGACAGCTTAGCCTTGATAATTTTGATCAAATAAGTCAAATGGATGATTTTGAAGCTGAAATCTATCCAGATCTTGCAATTCAATATGTGGCTTTTAATACTGATCGGGAGCCCTTAAACAACAAGAAATTAAGAGAAGCCTTAAGATATATAATCAATCCAGACGAAATCATGATCGGTGCTTTTGCAGGTAAGGCAGAGAGAGCATATTCTATTTTGCTTGAGAATATGACAGGATACTGGAAGGCTTCTGCCTTTAATTTAGAAGAAGTCGGAGAAGATTATGTCTGGAATTTGCTGGCAGAGGCAGGTTATCCAGAAGGTGAAGGTCTTGAGTTAGAATATGTTACTGATGCTACAGAAGAAAGAAGATTGATTGGAGCTTTGATTCAGGATCAACTATCACGCTTTAATATTGACTTAAATATTGAAGCTCTAGAAGTCGGACCCAAAATAGACCGCTGGCAGGATGGTAGTTATGATATAACCTATGCCAGATTTACCAATACTGTTGATCCCGGTTATAATTTTCAGTGGAATTTAACTGATCAGCTGGGAAAATGGAATTTATTCCACTGGTCAAATGAGGAATATGATAGGCTCTGGCAGGAAGCTGAAACTACTCTGGATAGTGAAAAACGTGCTGATAATTACCAGAAGATGCAGCAGCTGATGAATGACGATTCAATTGGAATCTGGGTTACTCATGGAGTTAAAACACCCGCCTGGAACACCAAAGTTAAGCCGGTTTTCTCTCCTGATGGAGTAATCTTACCGTGGTTAATAACTAAAAATCAATAATTATTAATAAATCTGAATCGATAAAACCTGAGTCTATAATTTAATGTTTGGATTCGGGTTTTATCGAATGACTTTCATTTAATTGAAATATTAAATCTGGAGGATCATTTTATGTTTATCTATATTACAAAACGCCTCTTATGGGTGATTCCAACTATTCTTACAGTTTTATTAATTTTATTCAGCCTGAGTTATTTATTGCCGGGAGATCCAGCAGATATTATACTTGGACCGAGAGCTACTCCAGAAATGGCAGAGGATCTTAACAGCCGTCTCGGACTTGATAAACCCTGGTATCAAAGTTATTTAATCTATTTACAAAATATTATTAAAGGAGATCTTGGTACCTCAATTTTTAGAGATCGATCGGTTCTTAAGGTAATATTAGAAGTTCTGCCCTATACTGTAATCTTAACTCTTTCCGGGATGAGCTTTGCTGTCTTTATTGGGATTTCTATTGGGCTGCTGGCGGCTAATTATAATAACAGTTATTTAGAAAAGTTTTTAACTATTTTTTCTTTTATTACTGCCTCAACTCCAACTTATATTGCCGGAGTATTATTAATTCTTATATTTTCAGTTAATTTTAATTTATTACCTTCAATTGGAATCGGTGAGGGTGGAATTTTAAGTAGACTCCACCACTTAATTGCTCCGGCTCTGGCACTTTCAGTAGGCTGGACTGGTTATATTGCCCGCTTGACCAGAAGCTCAATGCTGGAAACCTTAGATCAGGAATTTATTCAGACTGAAAAATCTTTTGGTATTCCCCGTTATTATATTCTATATAAATATGCCCTTAAAAAGGCTATAAAACCTATTATTGCTGTAATTGGGTTGGGAGTAGGCAGACTGCTTGGAGGAGCTGTTTTTGTTGAAGTAATCTTTAATCGTCCCGGGCTGGGCAGATTAATTGTTGATTCAGTTAATGAGCGTGATCTACCTTTAGTTAGAGGTGGAGTTTTAGTTGCAGCTCTTTTATTTGTAATTGCAAATCTAGTTGCAGATATCTCATATGCCTATTTTGATCCCAGAATTAAACAAAAATAATTAGCTGGAGGTCTGAAATGTTTAAAAGTCAGAAATTTTTTCGTTTCAAAAAAAAGATCATAAGAGTTATTAAAATAATGAAAAAAGATTCTAAAGCCTATCTCGGTGGATCAATTATCATGCTGATTTTGATTTCAGCTATTTTTGCTCCCGTTATTGCACCTGCTGATCCTTATAAAACTAATGTAACTAAAAGGTTAGAAGGACCGAGTTTGGAAAATTTTCTGGGGACTGATAGTCTCGGAAGAGATATTTTAAGCCGTTTGATTTATGCAGCTCGCCCTGCGGTTTTAGTTTCTTTTGGCGGAATAATTATTTCAGTTATTATCGGAATAATTTTAGGACTTATAGCAGCTTATGTTGGTGGTGTAGTCGAAAGTTTAATTCTATTCATTTTTGATGTGATACGGGCTTTTCCTCCTATAATTTTAATTTTAGTTTTACTTTCTATTATCGGGCCTTCACTATTAAGTGTAATAGTTATTCTTGGTGTTACTATTATGCCCCGTTATGGAAGAGTAGTTAGAGCAGAAACTTTATCTGAAAAAGAAGAAGATTTTGTTGAGGCTGCAAGGTCTCTTGGGGCAGATAATTCAAGAATAATTTTTAAACATATTCTTCCCAATATATTTGCCTCAGTCCTTGTTCTCAGTGGTATGGATATGGCCTCAATGATTATGTGGGAAGCCGGGCTTTCCTTTTTAGGTTTAGGCTTACAGCCTCCTTTGAGCAGCTGGGGAGTAATGCTGCAGGAATCATATCAGTATATTCAGACTGCTCCTTTAATGATAGTCTGGCCATCTCTGGCAATTATGCTGACAATGCTTGGATTTTCGACCTTTGCCGAGAGTCTGCGGGTGGCTTTAAATCCGAAATTGAATCAGGAGGTATAAAGTCTTATGCAGGATAAGATATTGAAGATAAAAGATTTAGCAGTTGAATATAGAAATAAGGGCAGCTATTTAAGGGTGCTGGAGAATATTAATCTGGAGCTTGAAAAGGGAGAGATCCTGGCTCTAGTAGGAGAAAGTGGTTCTGGTAAGTCCACTTTAGGAAAAACAATTTTAAGATTACTGCCGGATTCAGCCAGGATAAAAAGCGGCAGTATAATGTTTAAGGGGGAAGATATCTGCAATTTATCCGAAAAAGATTTTAATGATCAAATTCGAGGCCAGGAAATAGCGATGGTTTTTCAGAATCCACAAAATGCCCTTAATCCTGTCTTTAAAGTAGGTACTCAAATTCTGGATGTTTTATATTTTAAGTCAAAAAAACAGAAAACGCGTAAGCAGCTAAAAAAAGAAGCAGTTGAAATATTAAAGAAAGTTGGTATTTCAGATCCAGAATATAGATTTGGCGAATATCCACATCAGTTTAGTGGAGGAATGAAACAGCGGGTAATGCTGGCCATGGCATTTATTTCAAACCCTTCATTATTAATTGCAGATGAGCCGACAACAGCTCTGGATCTGACGGTAGAGGCTCAAATTTTAAACTTATTATCTAATCTGGTTGAAGAATATAAAACTTCTATACTCTATATAAGTCATGATCTGGGAGTTGTTGCTGGTCTAAGTGACAGGATTGCTGTGATGTATGCCGGGCGGATAGTAGAGGTTGCTGCTACAAAAGAACTCTTTGCTGACCCCAATCATCCCTATACAGAGGCACTTTTAAAATGTCTGCCGGATTATAAGAAAACAGAAGAACTGCAGACTATTCCCGGACAGGTTCCTGATCTCGGAAATTACCCTAAGGGTTGTAATTTTCATCCCCGCTGCAGCTATAGTTTTGAACGCTGTCGGAAAGAGGATCCAAATTTAAAAGAAATAGGGTCCAATCATTTTTCAGCCTGTTTTTTAAATGATAGTTAAGGAGATATAATTATGGCTTTAGTTGAGGTTAAAAATTTAAAAAAATATTTTGTTAATAATGAGGGCTTTCTTTATAAAATGTTCAATAAAGGTCCGATTAATGTTAAAGCAGTTGATGAGATAAGTTTTGAAATAGAAAAAGAAGATACCCTGGCTGTAGTAGGGGAAAGCGGCTGTGGTAAGACAACTGTTGCCCGCTCTGTTTTAAGATTAATTGAACCAACAGCTGGAGAAATACTTTATAGAGGTAGGTCAATAAATAATTTTAATAAAAAGGAACTGAAAGATTTTAGATCAGATGCACAGATGATTCTTCAGGATCCCAAATCTTCTTTAAACCCTCGTTTTATTGTAGAAGAGATTGTTTCTGAGCCATTATATATTCATCATAAAATTGCAGACGACTTTGATTTGTTAGAGCGAGTCTGGGAGCTGCTGGATATGGTTGGACTTTCTGAAAGGTATTCAGAACTTTTCCCCCATGAATTAAGTGGTGGTCAGGCTCGAAGAGTGGGGATTGCGCGGGCCCTTGCCTTACAACCTGAATTTATAGTCTGTGATGAACCAACTTCAGGCCTTGATATTTCAATCATGTCTGCTATTTTAAATCTGATGAAAAAACTGCAGCAGGAATATCAACTGACCTATCTCTGGATTTCTCACAATTTACATGAGGTAAGATATATAAGTAATAAAGTTGCAGTAATGTATCTTGGTAAAATAGTTGAAATTTCAGATACTGATACAATTTTTAATAATTCTGTCCATCCCTATACAGAAGCCTTATTTTCTTCTTTAAGAGGAATTAATGATGACTGGAATTATAAAGAGCGGGAGATAATACAGGGTGAGGTGCCAAGTCCAATTAATCCACCCACAGGCTGCAGTTTCCATCCCCGCTGTAAATACAGTTTTGAAAAATGCGAAAAAATAGAACCAGAGCTTAAAGCAGTAGAGGCAGGTCATTTAACTTCCTGTCATCTTTATAACTAGTATTTAATTTAAAGGAGATATTAATAACAAATGAAAACTTCAAGAAAAACTGATTATGCAGTCCATGCCTTAATGATTCTGGCAAAAAATAAAAAGGAAGAGCTCTCAGTTAAAGAGCTGGCAGATATAGAAAATGTATCTTCATCTTATCTGGCAAAAGTAATGCAGAGATTGTCAGCAGATGGAATTGTCAGTTCTGCTGAAGGGAAAAAGGGTGGATATACTTTAAGTAGAGATGCTGAAGAGATTAACCTTGCTCAGATAATGGAGCTTTTTGAAGCAAAAGAAAATGTGTTTGAATGTGTAGATGAAATTCGCGGCTGTAAAATTACGGACAGATGTAAGATCCATCAGGTATTTGCTCAAGCATATCAAAAAATGCTGACTGACCTCGGGCAAACAACTATTAAAGATATTATTAATCCTGATATTAACTAAATGAAAGGATTTGATCTGATGAATAATCCAAAGATTGAAATCTATTCAAAAGAGTGGTGTCCATACTGCAGACGGGCAAAGGCAATGTTAAAAAGCCTGGGTTTAAAATATACCGATTATGATATAACAGATAATGACGAATTATATCAAAAAATGGTAGAGCGGAGCGGCGAAAAATCATTTCCGCAAATATTTTTCGATGATCAAAAAATTGGTGGTTATGATGATTTAATTGAGCTTATCAGTTCGGGTGGACTTGATGAAATGACTGAATTTGAAAGACCAAACTGCAGTGAAAAAGACTGGGATGTGGCTGTGATCGGAGCCGGACCTGCCGGCATGACTGCGGCAGTTTATGCGGTTCGAAAAGGTTTAAAGGTTCTTTTGGTAACCAGAGATATCGGAGGTCAGGTATTAGAAACTGATACCATCGATAATTATCTACCTGAATATGGAACTACCGGACCTGATTTGATGCAGAACTTTTTAAATCACCTTCGGAATTATAAAATAGATACCCTTTTTGGAGAAGAAATATTGGATATTCGGCACGAAGAAAAAGGTCATACTTTAATTACCAAAAGTGGGAAAGAAATTGAAACTAAGGCTGTTATCATTGCTGCTGGAACCAAGAAGAGACATCTTGGAGTTCCAGGAGAACATCAATTAAAGGATAAGGGTGTTAGTTACTGTGCTACCTGTGATGGCTTTTTATATGAAAATCAGCCGGTTGCTATTGTTGGTGGCGGTAATTCCGGTCTGGAAGCAGCTCTGGATATGGCCAAAATCGCGACTGAAGTCTATTTAATCATCAGAGGAGAGCGGCCTTCGGGAGATAAAAGTCTCCAGGATAAAGTAAATACATCAGATAAAATAGAAATCTGCAAATCATATGAGATTATTGAAGTAAATGGTGATCAACAAGTTGAATCAATTAAAATTAAAAATACAAATACAGGTAAAGAACGGGATCTTGCTGTGAAGGCAATTTTCATTGAAATTGGTTTAATACCAAATACAGGCTTTGTCTGTGAACGATTGGAGACAAATCAGAAGGACGAGATTATTATCGATGAAAATAATCAGACAAGTATTGAAGGTATCTTTGCTGCTGGAGATGTAACAACTATTAAGGATAAACAGATAGTGGTTTCGGCGGCGGAAGGTGCCAAAGCGGCTCTTAGAGCTAATGAGTATTTGAGTTAATTGTGAGGTATCTATGATATATTTAAATTAAGTTAAATCTTCTACAAATTCAGCCTGTGATTCTGATTGAGTAGATCTGTTTATATTGACGTTTGAATTAAATAGGAGGAACATTAAAATGAGAAAAAAATTAGCTCTGGCAGCAGTTATTGTTCTGGGACTTTTTCTACTGGCGGCGTGTGGAGGTAATGGAGCAGATGAAAATGAGCAGGAGACAGCTGATACGATGACAACTGATACGGTGACAACCGCTTCTATCGTAAGTGAAGAAGAGGAATTTAGAAATGCAATTAGCGCTGATGGAACCTGGATAATTGCTACCTTAAATGATTTGACATTTGAAGAAGAATTAGTTGTTGAAGGTACATTTTATGATGGTGGTAATTCGGATAATGATGTATATCGTAAAATAGCAGCCTATGCTCAGGATGATGATCGCAATGTTACAGATAGATATACAATTACAGCTCCACAGATGACTATTCAGAGTCCAAACACAAGATTTCAGGCGGGGGTCTTTGAAGGAGATATTATTGTAGAAGCAAATGGTTTTACACTTTCTGATGCCACAGTTGATGGAAATATTTATTTTGCCAGTCAAGAATATCAGGAATCAGCAGAGATTTCTGCAGATAGTGAAGTCACAGGTGAAATAGCGGTACAGTAGTTAAAAAAATAATTTGAATTAGTTACCACAACTCAAACTTCGCATTTTAAAATGAAATATTAATTTGCGAAGTTTGAGTAATAAAGAAGGAGTGATAAATTGATTTTAGGTATAAGTGGCAGCGGTAGAGCTAATGGTACCACTTCAGATGTGATTAAATATATTTTAGAGCAGTCAGGCCAGGAATATGAGTATGTTTCTCTGGCCGGCAAAAAAAATCAATGGCTGTATCGGCTGTACCAGATGTGCTGCAGATAGCTTTTGTAAAGTAGAAGATGACTGGCAGGAAATAGGACGCAAAATGCTTAAGGCAGAGGCAATTATTTTTGGGGCACCTGATTATTATGATACCCTAAATGCTCTTGCTCATGCCTGCCTTGAACGAACATATTGTTTTAGACACTTAGAGAAATATAAATTGGCCGGAAAATTGGGAGTTGGAATTGATTGTGCTTCCGGAACAGTAGTTGATCGACACGGATTTTTTGAAGAGATAGAGAAAGAACATCTACCTTTAAAATTAAAAGAGCAGAAAGATAAAAAGCTTAAAGCCTATAAAATTGCTAAGACACTCGGTTCAATTTTAGAAGATCGAAATCTTTAAATTTTAATTAGAATTAAAAGGAGTTGAATAAAATGGCAGCAGAAGATAGACTGGTTATTTTATGGACAAGTGGTGATCCAGAAGTAGCAAAAAAAATGGTTTTTATGTACACAATTAACTCTAAAAAACAGGGATGGTGGCAGGATATTAAATTTATAGTCTGGGGACCATCTTCAAAATTATTAAGTGAGGACCAGGAATTACAGACACAGATCAAGGATTTTATTGAGGCGGGAATTAAAGTTGAAGCCTGTAAAGCCTGTGCTGATCAGTATGGTGTTGCAGATAATTTAGCAGAACTCGGAATTGAAGTTAAATATATGGGTGAACCTTTAACTGACTACATTAAAAGTGAAAGTAAAGTTATGACATTTTAGTTAGCAATAAGTCCCGGCAATTTAGCCGGGACTATAAAAATAAATATTAATTTTATAGAGTTTTATAAATAATTCTTCCTTTAGGTGGCAGGTTAATTTCTAAACACTTATTCCACTGATCTCCCTTAATTACTTCAATTTCATTTCCTATCTGGTTTTTATCTGAAGAATAAAGACAGATAAACTTATCACCTAAATTATGTAGCTCATTATCTACAATAATTTTAGAATTCTGCTTTTTTTCTAACGCACAATTAATTGCTAAAAGAAATTCTTCCTGGCTGAGAATTCGAGACCATGCTATAATTTCTGTATATCTACCTCCATCTGCAGCAGGAAGATGGAATTTAGCGTCTTTTTCATTCGAGATTTCTCTTAAATACTGACGTCCAATTCTTAAATTAATATATTCTTTTCTGAGCTCGGCCAACTTTTTCATTTCCTGATAAATTAGATTATTTTTATCAAAGAAGCTTCTATTTTGAGTTCTAAAGGCTCCAAAATCACTGCCGAACATGGCTTCTCTGATATACTCATTATTATCACCACTGCCATCAAAACCCTGTTCAGTGCCATAATAAACACATGGTATGCCAGCTGTGAAAAAATTAAGAAAGATGGCATTTTTTAGCAGTGGTGCTGTTTTTTTATCAGCAGCAAATCTTTGTTTAGATTGCTGCTGATAGACCATATCATGATCATCAAACATAGTAATTACATTTTTGTGATACCATTGGTGTTCACCTTCATCAAGAAAACTGGAATTAGTAAAGATAGAAAAATAATTTTCAGCTGATGAATATCCTTTAGCCACATTTTCAAGATTTTCTGGTATTTTATTAATTCCTAAAGCTGCATTTAAACCTGTTTGCTCACAGATCATTTTTGCAAATTCCATACCTCCAGTGATTTCACCGATAATAAAGAAATCCTTTTTATCTAAAGTTTGAGCAAATTCTTTGATTTCATTTGTAAAATAGCGGGTTGCCCCTGGATTTAAATGTTTTACTGTGTCCAATCTGAAGCCATCTAAATCAGCATAGGCTATCCAGTACTTATAGCATTCTGTCATTGTTTTTAAGGCTTGAGAAGCCTGATAGCTTTCTAATTCGCCCTGACCGGTGTTAATATTTTTTAAAGATAAAAAATCACCTTCTTTATATTCGGGGTCATTATCCCAGTTTCTGATATATCCTTTACGGGTAAAAGTATTAAGCTCAAATAATTCCTGAGGCCAAATTCCACCATCAGGATAGTTTTTTTCATAATCGGGAGTGTCTGGATTGATAGAAGCTTTTCCTGTGCTATCTCTAAAACCTTTAACTTCATATTCTTCACCTGTATAAGCAGGATCATTATTTAGATACTCAAAAATATCTCCAGAATGATTTATGATCACATCGAGCATAATATAGATACCTTTAGAGTGTGCTTTTTCTACCAGCTCTTTTAAGTCATCTTTATTACCAAAGTGAGGTTCTATCTGCAAAAAGTTCTGGATCCCATAACCATGATAATTATTAGAAAAAACAGGTTGTTTTAAAATTGGACTGATCCAGAGAACGGTAACACCTAATTCTTCTAAATAATCAATTTTTTTTGTTATACCTTTTATTGTGCCACCAATCCAGTCTTCACTACTTTTATACCATTTATTTTTACTTTTTTCATCTCGAAGAGCATTTTCGTAATCTTTGTCCTGATCATAAAGAGGGTAATCTTCTTCACTGGCAAATCTATCTACAAGTAAAAAGTAAAATACTTGTTCATCCCAGGCTTCAGGAGATTTTGTATAGTCTCTGCTGCTTTTCAATTTATGTAAATCAAAATCACTGATGCTTTTCATAATTTAGTTCACCTGCTCTCAATTTATAATAGTTGCCTTAATTATAGCAAAATTATGAATATTAATAAAGAATTCTGGAGACAATTATTATAACAATCTCAGCTAAATTTATTTCCATTAATTTAAATAGAATAATTAGGGGATACAGATTATTTGGTATAAATAGAAGTACATAGTGTAAAATTACTTGTTTTAATTAATCTGAAATGTTAAAATTTTATAAATAGCTAAATATAATATAATAAGGTTGGTGCTTACTATAATGAGAAATTTAAGTCTTTTAACAGATTTTTATCAGTTGACTATGGCTCAGGGTTACTGTCAGAAAGGTAAAACTGAAAAGGCAGTTTTTGATCTTTTTTACAGAGAAAATCCAAGTAATAATGGTTATGCTATCTATGCAGGGTTAGAACAGATTATTGAATTTGTAGAAAACTTAAAATTTAAAGAAGATGATATTTCCTATTTAAAAACGCAGGGTTTCAATGAAAAATTTTTAGATTATCTGAAAAACTTTAAATTTACAGGTGATATTTATTCAGTACCGGAGGGTAGTATTGTTTTTCCAAATGAACCACTGCTTAAAGTAGAGGCGCCTATTTTACAGGCTCAATTATTAGAAACTCCTCTTTTAAATTTTATTAATCATCAGGCATTAATCGCCACCAAGGCAGCCAGAATTGCTGAGGCGGCTCAAGGTAAAGATGTACTTGAATTTGGTCTGCGCCGAGCACATGGACCGGATGCAGGTATCTATGGAGCTAGAGCTGCAGTAATTGGTGGTTGTGCTGGCACCTCCAATGTTTTGGCAGGCAAGAAATTTGGAGTTAAAGTAAGTGGAACTCATGCTCACAGTTGGGTAATGAGTTTTGAAAGTGAATTAGAATCTTTTCGGACCTATGCCAAAAATTTTCCCGATAGTGCTATACTTTTAGTGGATACTTATGACACATTAAAATCCGGAGTTCCCAATGCTATTAAAGTCTTTAAGGAGATGAAAGAAAAAGGAATTGAATCTGATCTTTATGGAATTAGATTGGATAGTGGAGATTTAGCTTATCTCTCTAAAGAAGCAAGAAAAATGATGGATGAGGCTGGTATGGAAGATGCTGTTATAGTAGCCTCTAATAATCTTGATGAAAATATTATTACCTCCCTTAATCTTCAGGGAGCACAGATTGATCTTTATGGAGTCGGGACTAAACTTATTACCTCTTATGATTGTCCTGCTTTTGGTGCGGTTTATAAGATGAGTGAGTATAATGGTCAGCCTAAAATAAAGCTTTCTGATAATATTGAAAAGATGACCAATCCGGGTGATAAAAAATTAATTAGAGTTTATGACAAAGAGTCAGGGGAGATTAGAGCAGATTTGATTGCTCTGCAGAAAGAAGAGTTCAGTGAAAATAAGGATTTAACTCTGTTTGATGCCAGAGATACCTGGAAAACTACTACACTTAAAAAAGGAAATTATCAACTCAGGGAAATGATGGAGCTAATCTTTAAAAATGGAGAACGAGTCTATGATTCTCCATCGGTAGAGGAAATCAAAAAATATGCAGAAAAAGAAAAGGATAGTCTGGGAGAAGAATATAAAAGATTAACAAATCCTCATATTATGAAAGTAGATTTATCAGATGATTTATTTGACTTAAAACAAAAACTTATCAAGGAAAACAAAATTTAAAAATAAGGCATGTGAGGTGGAGAATAATGAAGATAAGTAAAAAGGAAAGAGCTAAAGGTGCTTTGATGGGGGCTTTTATCGGTGAAGCTCTTGGAGTCGGTCCACACTTTACCTAAAATCTCTGGGGAGGCGATGGCTGGCAGATAATTTAATTGGCTCTTTAACTGTTGCCTACAGCTCAGTGCTGGCACTTTTAATTCAGGGTGAAAGTCTTGACTCCAAACTTTCAGCTAAATTAATGCAGGCAGTTGATCAGGGTAAATTACCTTTTCATAAGGTAACTTCTGATAATTTAAATCCAACTTCAAAAAATAACATGGTTAAAGAATCAGATCTTTATGGTGAGGGGATCTTTGCTTCTCCTGATGCTCTGCTTTCTCCATCTTATATGGCTCAAGCAGCTGAAGATGAAGATATAGTTATTGAGCCAGCCTGGAAA
>Ga0306868_1000576_pt1 | contig 22767 bp, 19 predicted proteins | sample AntRauTorckE6832_FD_190411 | JGI IMG/M metagenome (GOLD analysis project Ga0306868, IMG submission 190411) | Saline lake microbial communities from Rauer Islands, Antarctica - Metagenome Torckler E6 #832 (v2) (version 2) | ecosystem: Environmental > Aquatic > Non-marine Saline and Alkaline >... | reverse complement strand
ACATCAAACAATCTTCATCCGTTTTGAAGCGTTCAGTAAACTCTATAAGGTTTTGACCTCTGAATATTTCCATGTTTTCTCTTGTTTTTAGGGTGTAAAGATATGAATTTAAATGGTGACCTCTATTGGGTTATACTATTATTTGATGTTAACTTATTGAAATTCATCATTTCACTATTCTTATTTTTTAAGTGAAAAACTTTAGTTAATTTCAATGTTTTGCTGAAGCTCACTTTGAAATACAATTGGTATCACATAACCATGAGATACATATATTTAAGGTTTTTAAATTACATCTTTTGTGGTATTCGAATACTTTTTTTTATAATTTTGCCCTAATGTAAAAAAAACAATTAAACTATGGAAGTTTTAGAAATTGCGCGGTGGCAGTTTGGCATAACCACCATCTACCACTTTTTTTTCGTTCCGTTAACCATGGGTTTAGCTGTTCTGACAGCTATTCTTCAAAGTTTTTATTACAGAACAAACAGCCATGATTATAAGCGGTTAACAAAGTTTTTCGGGAAACTATTTATCATTATTTTCGCCGTAGGTGTTGTTACGGGGATTGTTTTAGAGTTTCAGTTTGGGATGGCGTGGTCGGAATACTCCCGCTTTGTAGGAGATATTTTCGGCATTCCTCTTGCCATTGAAGCCTTAATGGCATTCTTCCTGGAATCCACATTTATTGCGGTGTGGCTATTTGGCTGGGACCGGCTTCCCAAAAGCATCCATTTGCTTAGCATCTGGTTGGTAGCCATAGGGTCTACGCTTTCGGCTATATGGATTCTCATCGCCAACGCCTGGATGCAAACGCCTGTGGGATATGTCTTAAATGAAGGCCGGGCAGAACTCAACGATTTTGTGGCGGTGATGTTAAATGAGCAGATGCTTGTGATGGCACAGCATACCATCATCACCGCTTTTGTTACCGGCGGCCTTTTTATGCTCGGAATCAGCGCATGGCATATCTTACGCGGCAACCAGGTAGAGGTTTTTGCCAAATCGGCCCGCATCGCCTTGATATTTACTGCCGTAGCCTCCGTTTTGGCAGCTACAACAGGCCACTCACATGCCCAGCACACGGTTAAGAATCAGCCTATGAAACTGGCGGCTATGGAAGGACTGTGGGAATCGGAAGAGCCTGCAAGCTTTTCGTTGTTTGCCACAATAGATCAGGAGGCTAAAGAATCCAAACGCGAGATCAAACTGCCCTATCTCACTTCTGTGTTGGCTTACAACAACATCACCAGTGAAGTTAAAGGGATGAATGATCTCCAGGCTCAATATGAGGAACGCCACGGCGAAGGCAATTATATCCCTCCGGTAACTGTCGTTTACTGGAGCTTTCGCCTGATGGTAGGACTTGGAATAGTCTTTATCTTAACTGCTTTGTATGGTATCGTGCAGTGGTGGCGCGACCGGCTCGAAACCAGCAGGAGATACCTGAAAATTACTACCTATGTGATGTTTTTACCCTTGCTTGCCAATTCTTTGGGATGGATAGTGGCAGAAATGGGGCGGCAGCCATGGATTGTGCAGGATGTCCTGCTAACCAGCGAAGGCGTTTCACCTAACGTTTCCGCTACTTCCATGCTATTAACCACCATCGTTTTTACATTGGTTTATGGATTCCTGGCTGCGGTTGCAGTATTTTTACTGCATAAATATGCCAAACCGGGGGTTGCAGAGGAAGATACTGATGCACATGCTTATTGATATCATTATAAAAACATTAAAAATATAGATTATGGATTATCAAGTCATATGGTTTATCCTCATTTCGATTTTGTTTATCGGATATTTTGTTCTCGAAGGATTTGATTTCGGTGTGGGTATTTTGATGCCATTTATAAGCAAAGATGATGTAGACCGCCGGGTCGTCATCAATACGATAGGGCCTTTCTGGGATGCCAACGAAGTGTGGCTAATCACTGCCGGAGGTGCTATGTTTGCCGCCTTCCCGGAATGGTATGCCACGCTTTTCAGCGGATTCTACATTCCCCTGTTCCTGATGCTGCTGGCGTTGATACTCCGGGCCGTTGGCTTTGAGTTCCGCAGCAAGATGACTCAGCCCTGGTGGCGTAAGGCAGCCGATCAGTTTATTTTTTGGGGAAGTTTGATCCCGGCTTTGCTCTGGGGTGTGGCGTTCACCAATATTGTGCAGGGCTTGCCGATAGGGGCCGATAAAAACTTTACCGGCAACCTGTTACACATCCTCAATCCCTATGCTTTACTGGGCGGCGTTGTGGTGGTGCTGATTTTTGTTCTGCACGGCGCGTTGTTCCTCAGCCTCCGCACTGACGGAGAAATCAAAAAACGGGTAGAGAAAATCTCATTTCGCCTCTGGCTGCCCATAGGTATCATCACGGCGGCTTTTACAATTTTGGGATACTGGAATACGGTGTTGTTCGAAGGATTAGGCCTGGTGCCCGGAACATTACCGGCGCTGGCTATCATTACCTTTCTTGCCACATTCGCATTCATGCGTTATAAAATGCAGGGCTATGCCTTCGGAAGCATTGCCGCAACCATACTACTGGGCGCTGCGGTGGTGTTCTACGGATTGTTTCCTAATGTTATGCCATCGTCTATGGATAAGGCCTATAGCTTAACCATTTACAATGCCTCGTCCAGCGATCTGACCTTGCAGGTGATGACGGTGGTGGCGCTGTTTTTTGTGCCTATCGTGCTTGCTTACCAGGGTTGGAGCTATTACATTTTCAGCAAACGTGTAACGCGGGATGCTATCTCACGACCGGAATAAACAGGTTTACAGACCCTTATGGGTGTTTGCCATGAGCTTTTGAAGTTGAAAATCAGCCATTCCCGGGCTTCGTGATTTTGGGGACGCTGATTTTCATTGTTATAGTACCTTTAGGGCAACAGATAAACAAACGAATGATAACCTTTCGTCGGGCAGTATGGACAGAAACAATTGAGTGAATTCTTCGGAAAACAGATCATATAAAGAGAATAAGCAGTCGGGCATTCATCGCAGGTTATTTAATCTGGCCATGGTTGTGCGCTTCTTTTTGGAAGGTCTGGCTTTATACAGCCTTGCTTTCACAGTGGTAGTGATCGTTCAGATGTATTCCTTGAGCGTCATCATCCATAAAGTGTTTATGCTACGCCAATACCCCGATACGTGGCTTCTTATATTGCTGGCAGGTACTATTCTTCTGAGAAGCGCTTTGATATGGGCTCGTGAGCGTTTTGCTCATCTTAAAGCTGTGGAGATAAAATCGAACCTCAGGCGCGATTTATTCAAACGTTTAATGAGTGCCGGACCTGCCTATACCGGAAAAGGGAAGACCGGCAGCATTGTAGCCTCCGTAATGGAGGGAACAGAAAAGCTGGATGATTATTTCACCAAATACATCCCTTCATTGGTTCACATTGCTGTGCTTCCCTTGGTTATAATTGGCTTTACGCTCTCTTACGACTGGATGAGTGGACTGATATTGCTGGTAACGGGGCCACTGATTTTGTTTTTTATGTTTTTGATTGGAACCTACGCGTCTAAAATATCGCAAAAGCAGTGGAAAGAGCTCAGCAACATGTCGTCGCACTTCCTGGATGCGCTGCAGGGATTAAAAACACTGAAAATCCTGGGAAAGAACAAGCAGGAACAACAGCAGGTGTGGGAGCAGAGCAACCGCTTTCGCGAAATCACTATGACGGTTTTGCGCGTGGCCTTTTTGTCAGGTATGGTGCTGGAATTGGCTGCCAGTATCAGCATAGCACTTGTGGCTGTACAAATAGGTATCCGGCTCATAGAAGGACTGATGATTTTTCAGTCGGGGTTGTTTATTTTACTGATGGCGCCGGAGTTTTACCTGCCCTTCCGTACTTTGGGCTCTAATCACCACGCCGGCATGGAAGGAGCTGCTGCGGCAGAGAAAATCTTTGAATTGATGGATGAAGCACCCACAGCAATGAACGGCTCCTCCAATCAAATTACCGTGGAAAAACCGCTTATAAGAGCAGAGAACATTACTTTTCGTTATGCTGAACACCAGCAGCCTGTGTTGAGCGAGGTCTGGTGCTGCCTAAAGCCTAAAACACTTACGGCTCTTGTTGGGCCCAGCGGAGCCGGAAAAACCACTTTCATTTATCTGTTAATGGGTTTTTTACGTCCGGAGTCGGGCAAAATCCGGGTTAATGAAGTCCTTTTAGATGACTTGGGGGCGGAGGCGTGGTTGCAAAATGTGGCCTATGTTCCGCAGCACCCGCATTTTTTTGATATGACGGTTAAAGAGAATCTTATGCTGGCTAAGCCTTCAGCTACCCCAGAGCAACTGGATTCAGCGCTAAAGCAGGCGCGGGCCGATGTATTTATCCGCCGGCTGCCTGAGGGCTGCGATACTGCGCTATCAGAAAACGCATCCCGCCTGAGCGGAGGAGAAAAGCAACGCCTGGCGCTTGCAAGAGCTTTCCTCAAAGATGCGCCCCTGTTGATCCTCGATGAGCCCACATCGAACCTCGATCCAGAAAGTGAACAATATATTTCTGAGGCAGCAGCGCAATTAATGGCTAACCGCACCACCATCATCATCGCCCATCGTTTAAAGACGGTAAAGCAGGCAAACCAAATCCTGGTTTTTGACAAAGGGCGTATCGCAGAAACAGGAAGTCATCAGCAGCTGAAAAAGCAGGACGGTATTTATGCACGCTTCCTGCAAGATTTGGAACCACCAAATACAAAGGGATCATGATTTTGAAGATGTTTTTGTTGCTGAAAAGATATAAGCTGCAGTTTGCCGGCGCAGCATTGCTTGCAATCGGCACCGTGCTAACCGGCACCGGATTGATGAGCACTTCAGGATATTTGATTTCCCGGGCGGCGGAGCGTCCCCTTATCACGGATTTGTTTATGGTTACCGCAGCTGTAAGGTTTTTCGGAATCTCCCGTGCGGTGGTACGTTATGCCGAACGACTGGTTTCACATAACCTTACCTTTAAAATGCTTATGTCGATTCGTTATTTGCTATTCAGAAAAATTGATGAGTTCCCGCTAAAACAACTTATGGGGAAGCGTCACGGCGATTTGTTGTCGCGACTGGTAAACGATGTTGAGACACTGCAAAATGTTTATCTTCGGATTATTGCGCCGGTAATTACTGCTGCGGTAATTTCCTTGGTGGTTTTTAGTTTGCTATTGATTTTTGATGTGATGCTGGCGCTATCCACGCTGGGTTTTTTACTCGCAAATGCCGTTTTGGTTCCTGTTTTGGCGCAGCGCATTGCAAAAGGAAGGGGAAAAACAGAAGTACAGACAAAATCCGATCTGAGCGCCTTTTTGGTCGACCGGCTGCAGGGCCTTTATGAGTTGTTTTGGACCGGACAAAAATCCTCCACAGAAAAGCAGTTTGAAAGAATGCAAAACAGGCTGGATAAAACAGAAAGAAAGAATGCAGGCGCCACCGGATTGCTGGAAGGGTTCAATAATCTTTTCTCGCAATTGGCGATGTTTTCGGTCTTGATAATCGCCATTCCTTTAGTGATGAATGGTCATTTGCAGGGAGTGATGCTGGCCATGGTTACGCTGGGGGTTTTGAGCAGCTTTGAGGCGGTACAGAACCTGGGCAATGCCTTCCTTCACTATGAAACCGCAGAGCAGGCTGCCGGCCGGGTGTTCTCAATAGCAGAGCGACCTTCTGCGGGGCAGGATAAAAATAACTTGCCTGTGCATACGCTGGAAGATATTGCTTTCCGGAATATTAGTTTTTCCTATTCCAGGGAGAATATTACGCTGGAGGATATAGACTTTCAGCTTCCTGCCGGGAAGAGGATAGCCGTGGTGGGCCCCAGCGGAAGTGGGAAAAGCACCCTGCTGAATCTGCTGCTGCGGTTCTGGCATCCCGATAAGGGTCAGGTTTTTTACGGAAATCATAAGGTCAGTGATTTGGAGGAAGATCAATACCGGGCCATGTTTGCGGTGATTTCGCAGGACGAACATATTTTTAACCGCTCGTTGCGCCATAACCTGTTGCTGGCAAATCCCGGCGCCACGGAGGAACAGCTCGCGGATGCCCTGCAAAAGGCCGGTTTGGGGGCTTTTGCTTCCCAGCTGGACCTGGAGCTGGGGAATTTGGGGATGCGATTATCGGGGGGCGAAAGACAACTTCTTTTCATTGCGCGGGCGCTGCTCAAAGATGCTCCCGTATGGGTTTTTGATGAAGCCACCGCTCACCTGGATGCCCGGACCGAGCAGCAAGTGCACAGAATACTGGAGGTCAACCTCAGCAATCGGTCGCTGCTTTTCATCACCCACCGCCTGATGGGTATGGAGCAGATGAATCAAATCCTTGTAATGCAAAACGGCAAAATTGCTGAGCGTGGTACGCACCGGGAATTGCTGACAAAGCAAGGATTATACGCTAAGATGTATCATTATCAAAATCAGCTTGTTATTTAATAAAGCTATGAGCAGTAGAAATAATTGTTTCTCCAAAGCAAAGGATAATTAGCTTTTTTTGTCATCACTCAATGCAGAGCAATTTTTTGATCTGATGCTTCGAAAGGAACAGCTCATGTTGTTTTACGACACCAGATCGTAGCATTATTGATTGCATGAGCAGCAGCAGTTCTGAATTCCGGCCAATAAAAAAGCCTGCAGGATGCAGGCTTTTAGAAGTAGTTAGTAGTTTTAGCGTACCTCTTTCGTCATTATGTGGTAAAAGTAGAAATAGCTTTTGACAATTGCAAAAAAAAGTTAAAAAAATTGCTATTTCTGTTTAATACCTGAAGGGGTATAACCCGCCTCCTTTATTGCTTCCTCAAAATCAGGATAATTAAAACCGGCGCTGTCTACCTTAACCACTGCCTGCGCTTCTTGGTGGGAGGCTTTCACGTCCATTACCCCGGGCAGTTTACCCAGTCTTTTTTTTATCGTATTCTCGCAGCCCGTGCAGGTCATTCCTTCAATATGAAGGGTTACCTCCACAGGGTTCATGTTCACTTGCTCATTCACATACGATTTGAGGTTTTGCAGCCCCTGCTTCTGGTTCTGCTTCAGCATTCCTTTCATAAACAAACCTACCAGGCGCTCAAAAGGATAGGATAATTCTGACTGATTAATCCATGTTATTTTTGTTCCCTCTGCGGTGGCCTCAAAAGTTCTGATGTCCGTGGCCACACTTTCGTTGGGTTCTTCGAAACGCAGCCTGGCAACCACCTTTTTCGGGGCTTCTATAGCAGTAATTTCCATAGAGCCTTTTCCCAACTTTTCGCTCTTCCATATCCATTTACTGCCTATCTCCATAGGTGCTCCCTGGAAAGTGTTTTGTGCTTCCGGGTCGGTCTGGCTCCAGGGGTTCCAATCCAGCATATGTTCCAGGCTGGCCCCATAAGGGAATACTTTCTCCGGCGGATGATTTATCACCACAGACTCTTCCACGCTTAATGATTTAGGCACCAGTGCCGCGATGATAAATATCAGGGCAAACAGCCCCAGTAAGATGTAGATAATAATTTTTCCTGCTTTCATAGCTTCATGTTTTTTTTGTTGTTTAGCGTATTAACTGGTCGGCCCAGATAAGTATCATTACCGCAAGGAAATACAAATTAATCTGTAAAAAGGTTTTCCCTACATTATTAATAAAATCTTTGATCATCAATGTTTTGGAAACATAAACTATGGTGGTGAACGAGGCAACAACCAGCATCAGGATAAAAATCCAGTGCTGTATGATGCCGTAAAAGGGGATAAGCATGGCCGTAGCGGCCGTGGCAGCCACCCAGATAAAAGTGAGATTTCTGAGCTGCTTCTTCGAAAAGATCTGCATCAATGTGGGCAGGCCTGCATTTTCATACTCTTTACCATATTTCAGCAACAGGAGCCAGAAGTGCGGAATTTGCGCCATAAAAAAGAAGAACGCCACTAAGATGATAAATTTATCAAAAGGGCTCCCTCCGGCAGCCACCCATCCAGCTATGGGAGGCAGTGCGCCTACCATACTTCCCGGCACTACAGCAAAAGCAGTAATCTTTTTTAAAGGGGTGTAGATGGCGTTATACCACACTAACGTAAGAAGGCCGATGACCATCGTTGGCCATCCTGCGCCATAGAGCAGGATTAAAACGCCGGCAAAGGTGGCTATTAATATCATATTTCTGGCAAATTCGCGCGAAACCGCTTTTGTGGGCAACGGACGTTGCTGAGTGCGGGGCATCCTGCTGTCGAGGGGCACCTCCTGATAATGGTTAAGGGCGGCAGAACCCATCGACAGGATAAAGATACCAAGGGTAGGCCAGATTATCCCCGCATCGATTGCTCCGCTGAACATAAGGTATCCTGTAAAAGTGGTCAGGGCTACCGAGAAAGAAATCCTCAGCTTACCCAACTCGGCGATATGTGCAAATAACTGTTTATTCATTTAATGTTTTAAGATATTCCAGAATTTTATTTACCTGGTCATCGTTCAGCTGGTTGCGGTACGATACCATTTGCCCTTTCCGGTATCCTTTAACAATATCGGCAGCGGGTTCGTATATGGAGCGGAAGATGTAAGCAGAATCAACAGTGATCTGCCGCTCTTCGCCATCGGTAATAACCGTTTCTTCTTTCTCCCAAATCCCTTTAAACGAGGGGCCTACTATTTTGGAGCCATCCAGCGAATGGCAAGCCAGACAGCCGGTCATCTCCAAAATATTCTTTCCTGCTACAGCTTCAACATTGCCTTCTTGTTCGTCTTCGGCCACCATGGTGGCATCCTGCTCATACCACTCCTGAAACTCTTCCTGTTCCATCACCTCCACATCGGTATACATGTAGGAGTGCCTCAGGCCGCAATATTCGGTGCAAAACAAATCATATTGTCCTGTTTGCTGCGGAACAAACCACATCTGTTTATCGGTTCCGGGGACCATATCTTCCTTTACACGAAATGCCGGAATGTAGAGCGAATGGATAACATCCACAGAAACCAGATCGAGCACTACAGGCTTATTTACTGGTAAAACCAGCTTATTGCTGAGCTTTCCGTTTTCATACTCAAAACTCCAGCTCCACATGCGCGCTGTTGTTTTCACCCGCATAGCGTCAGGCGGTGTTTCTTTCATCGGCTTCCATCCGGCCCATCCAAAATAAAACATTACCAGAACAAGGGCTGTGGGTATAGCGGTCCAGACAATTTCCAGCGTAGTGTTGCCTTCGATAGGGGTGGCTTTAGGATTACGTTTTTTGTTGTATCGCCAAACAAAATAAATCATGGTAACAGTGATGCCTACCAGGAAAAAGAGCGATATTCCAAGAATCACCACAAAGGCAGTGTCAACGGCTTCTACAAAATTTGATGCTCCTGAGTACATAGTTTTTTTATCTGTATAAATAATCAAAGAATGTGATAACAATCACGGCAAAGAATACCGCCATAACCAGTCCCACCATTATGGCGTAAATTTTCTGATCGAATTTGAGATGCATAAAATAGAGCAAAACAATAAGCCCTTTTATAGTGGCTATCAGCATTGCCGCAGCGGTATTCAGCGCTCCGAGCTCAACACGCGTAATAAGCACCGTTATGGCGGTAAGCAGAAGCAAAGCGCCTAACACCACAAAGTAAACGTAATACGGGACAATATGATTATTTTCTTTATTCATAACGCTAATGTATTAAATAGAACAATGGGAACAGGAATATCCATATTAAATCCACCAGGTGCCAATAGAGGCCCCCGTTTTCCAGAAGCTGGTGATTGTTATGCGTAATCCTGTCATGATGCACATAATAAATTATGAACCCTATAAATACAAGTCCTGCCACAATGTGAAAAGCGTGCAGGCCTGTCATAAAAAAGTAGAGACCAAAAAACAGGATGGTACCAAATCCCAGCTCTTGCAGCACATCAGAACTGGGATAAAAACCATGCTCAAATTTCAGACTCCATTCAAAATATTTGTTTACCAGGAATATTACCGCCAGGATAACAGTGGTGTAGAGCAGCTGCAGCGCCAGCTTTTTATTCTTTTTCTGAATAGCGCTAATCGACATGGCGATGGTCATACTGCTGATTAGCAGGATTACAGTGTTTACCGTTCCCACCACCCAGTCGAGCTCTTCGCCGGCCAGCTTGAATGCCACAGGATGATTGTAGCGGTAGACAGCGTATACGATAAACAATCCCCCGAAGAGCAGTATTTCGGTGAAGATAAATAACCACATTCCTATCTTTGATCCTTCATCATCTCTGTGCATGGCGGTAGATTTTACTTTTCATCTGTTTAAATTTTTCTGAGACATTTTTGCTTTATACCATTTTTACCCTGCTTTCCCGATAAAATCGGGAAAGGCTGTAGGTGTCTGAAATTTATCTCAGGCATTGTCTGTATCACTTTTTTCTTCCTCCTCCACCGTATAATCGTAAGGAGCGCGCGTAACGTGCGGTATCTCGCTGAAATTCTCCAGGCTTGGTGGCGAATCCACCGTCCATTCCAGTGTCCTGCCTTTCCATGGATCTTTGGGCGCTGTTTCGCCGTGACGTGCCGAGCGGATGAGGTTTACAAAGATGATGACCAAACCGGTAATCATTACAAAAGCACCCAGCGATGATAAAATATTAGGTCCGTGGAACTCGGGAAGGTAGTCGTAATACCTTCGCGGCATGCCTGCAATACCCAGGTAAAACATAGGAAGATACAGCGCCAGGAACCCTATAAAGAAAGTGACCCATCCTGTTTTAGCCCAACTTTTGTCATACATCCTGCCGAACATTTTCGGGAACCAATAGTGGATAGCACCCATAAAGGCATAGCCTGTGCCTCCGAACACAATAAAGTGGAAGTGGGCCACCACAAAGTTCGTATCGTGCAGGTGTACGTTGGTGGCCAGCGCCCCTAATACCAACCCCGAAAGGCCTCCTATCAGGAACACAAAGATAAAGGACATGGCCCAATAAAACGGTACAGAGGTATGTATTGAGGCTTTGTGGAGCGTGGATACCCAGTTGAACACCTTGATGGCGCTGGGTATGGCTACCAGGAAGGTGAGTATGGAAAAGGTGTAGAGCGCTGTTCCGCTCATCCCTGAGGTGAACATGTGGTGGCCCCACACAAAATATCCTACAAAAGCAATAGCCAGCGTAGAAGCTACGATGGCCTTATATCCGAAGATGGTTTTGCGGGCAAAGGTGGGGATGATTTCAGAGATTACCCCCATGGCCGGAAGAATCATGACGTATACGGCAGGGTGGGAATAAATCCAGAAAAGGTGCTGATAAAGCACGGGGTCGCCGCCCAATGCCGGGTCAAAAAAGCCTATCTGGAGCACCCTTTCGGCCACAACCATCAGCAAGGTGATCCCGATAATAGGCGTTGCCAGCAGCTGTATCCATGCCGTGCCGTAGAGGGTCCACGGAAACAGTGGCATTTTAAACCATCCCATACCCGGGGCGCGCATCCGGTGCATGGTTACGATGAAGTTCAGCCCGGTGAGGATGGATGAAAACCCCAGGATGAAAGCCCCTAACACTGCCGGAAGCATATTGGTATCTGTTTGAAAGCTGTATGGCGCGTAAAAGGTCCACCCGGTATCCGGGGCGCCTCCGCCCATAAACTGTGAGGAGAGCGCTACTACAGCTCCTAAAATATATATCCACCACGAAAGCAGGTTAAGCTTTGGGAAAGCCACATCTTTGGCACCTATCATAATGGGGAGCATAAAATTACCAAATACGGCGGGCAATCCGGGAATCACTATCAAAAATATCATGATGATGCCGTGGAGGGTAAATACCCCGTTATAGGTCTGGGCTTCCATAATAGTCTTTCCCGGGGCTATCAGCTCAAACTTCATCAGAAGCCCCAGGAGGGCTCCTACGGCGAAGAAGGTACCAATGGAATACAGATACAAAAGGCCTACTCGTTTGTGGTCGGTAGAGAAAATCCAGGCGAAGATTCCTTTATATTTAGTCTCTACTTTCAGGAAGCTTTTCTCTTTTCTTTCTTCATTCACTTGATTCATCTATGATTGATTTTTTGAAGTTGCTTTATTCTTTTTTGGCTTGATGACGAGGACTAAAAAGATAATCACTGCAACAAACATGATGAATGTGCCGGTGATTTTAGTGATATTCAGAACATATTTTTGGCCTGTGGGATCGTAGCTGTAGCAGTATTGCAGCACGCGGTTCACCGTGGATCCTACTTTACCCTCTGATGCTTCCACGATCGATAACTTTATCTCGAAGGGCAGGAAATAGGTGCCATGGAGGTAACGGGTGATTTTTTGGTCGGGGCTTACCACTGTAAGGGTGGCTGAGTGGGCGAAATCCTCTCCTGTACGAACAAACTTAAACCCTGTTGCGCCGGTGATTTTTGCTATGTTAAGGCTGTCGGCCGTATAAAAGGTCCACCCGTTTTCCGGAATATCTTTGTCTATCATTTTCATATAGTTCACATGCTTGCGTTTCGCCAGGTCGGTACCTTCGCGGTGGTCGAAACTAATGGTGAGTATCTGATAATCTTCGCCGATATTCATATCCAGTTTGTCAACAAACTCTGCAATGCCATTCATCAGGGGGCTGCAAATCCCCGGACAGCGGTAATATACAAAGTTTAAGATGGTGGGCTTATCTATAAGCCCGCTGAGTTTGACCTGCTCTCCATACTGGTTTATCAGGGTGATATCTCCCGGAATTGTGTCGTTGAGATGCTCCGTAACGCCCACATCATCGTCAGCGATCTGTGCGTTTTCAGGCTTAATTACCTGATCTTCCAGCGCCCCTTGCTGCTGCGCGTGGAGATTTGTTCCGGGCAGAAAAAACACCAACAGGAAAATTATTATTGATTGTCTTAGCCGTTTCATAGTTTATTTTTGTTTTATCGTATTTTCATAAAATCTGTTAATCAGAAAAAAAACAAGATTTACTTGCTTTTGTTTCTGCCTTGCATGTAAAACAGCTCCTCCTTTTATTTTGCTATTCATAATCGATTTTATGAAAAAAAAACTCTTTTAACGAATATATTTTCTTCTATGTATTCTTGTTACTTACTCCTGCAGCTCTTGTTGGATGTAGTGAACGATTTTCCAGCGATTTTCCGGGCTTATTTGCGGGCCATGCGCCCCCATAACGCCTTGTCCCACAGTAACTACGTGATATATTTCGCCACCCGGCAGGTCTTGCCACTCTTCCGTTATCAGCGATTTGGGCTGCACCAAATACTTTTTACTTGTGTATAAATTTCCTTGCCCATCGCCTTTTTCGCCGTGGCAGTTAACGCAAAATATCTCATATTGCTTTTTGCCCTGGCTTAGGGTTTCTGTATTCAGTTCCACAGGGTTTTCGAGTATTCTGCCTGCCTCTTCACGTCCATCGAATGTGGCGGGAAAGCGGTAAGGTATCATTCCGCGTGGCACAGTGCCCTCTACCGGCATCAGGGAAGAGGAGCCATGCTCAAACACCTCGTTTTCGGAATAGGTTTGTGTGGCCGGCGAATGGGCCATATCCGGGAAATACTCTCTACCCTTGTCGAATCTTGTCCGGTCGCATGACGATATAAGCAAGAGAATAACGGATGCTGCTATTGTGATATTTATTTTCATAATCGCTCTTATAAATGATGATCAATACTTTCTTTTAGTTGCGGGTGATTTACCGGAATCACCGCAGAGCGGCTCAGCAGGTAAAATACCAGCATGATAAAGACCCCGGCATAACCAAGCCATAACCCTATTTCAGTAAATCCAAACTTTAACTGGCCGTAGCTCCCCGGCATTATCTGGATGAAAAGCATAATCCATAAGCCAGCCATTAAAAGGATACTCATGAAGATAAGAACCCATTTTTTGCGGCCGATGTCATCGGAGATTAAAACCAAAAAGGGTATGGCGAAATTGAGGAAAAATTCTGCATAAAACAGGACTTGCCATTCGCCCAAAAAACGCGGCACATAATAAATGGTAGACTCCGGAATATTGGCGTACCAGATGATAAGGAATTGAACAAACCAGAGATAACCCCATACGATGCTGAACCTAAAAAGGTAACGGGCCATGTCGTGGCGGTGGGCCTCGTTCATCTGTGGGAAATAGCCTTGCCCTTTCAGGAAGAAGACGATTAGCACCACGGCAGCCACGCCGTAATAGATACTGGTAATCATGGTTCTGAACCCGAACAGTGTGCTGTACCAATGGGCATCAATGGTCATAATCCAGTCCATTCCCGCAAAGGAGAAAAATATTACCGCCAGAAAGATGAAAACAATTGCGTAGTGATTACTTTTTTGATAGAGTGAGAAGTCGGCCTGGCGATCTTCTTTAAAAGCAAATTTTTTCAGCGATAACCAAATGGCAATCCATAAGGCGAAGTAAAGCACCATCCGTCCCATGAAAAAGGGCACATTAAGGAATGGCGATTTATGAGCTATAAGTTTATCTGTTTCAGTGATGCCAGGGATCGCCCATTCATAAATATCCGGCAAACCAAAGTAAAGCACCAGCATCAGGGCTGCTGCCACAGGAAGGAAAGCTCCCAGCGCCAAAGGAACCCTCTGAAAAAGGGCCGACCAAGAAGATTGGGTGATGAACTGGATGCTGTAAAACATGACGCCACCCATTGAGATGGACAGAAAGTAAACATTGTTCAGCAAAATATTAGCCCATGTTCTGTCAGGATCGGATATAAAACCTGCTACTAATGCGGCCACTCCGGTAATAATAAGAATAGCAGCCAGTATTTTTAGTTTTTGCGGCGGGTAAAAATTTGTTTGCATAAGTCCTTTTTTCTGTATCAATTTATCAATAAGAGCAACTGTGCATTATTCCTCATCTCTTTCTTCAATCTCTTTGGCTCCTGCGTTCCGGAGCAGTTCTTTGATTTTTTCCGGATCGTCAGGCTTTTCTATCAGCATCACAAAATGGTCGTCTAAAACACGCGGGTCAACTATTTTTGCCTGCTTTCCCGGTAAAAGCTGCGTGCGCCCCAGAAAAACCAATGACGAGAGCGTACCTGTGATGAGAATGGTCATCAGGTACATCAGCACCACCATGGGTGGAAAACTGAAATATGGTTTTCCGCCAAAATTTATGGGGTAGTCAATCACAGTGACGAAATAGATAAACGAAAATGTGAGTACCACCGCCATGACTCCAAAGAAAAAGGCCAGATGAGGGATGCGTGACTTTTTTGTATGCTGTTTTAAGATATCGTGATCAGCAAAGGGCCCAAAGACATCCTCGATAGGTATATGCATTTCTTTGCATTTTTTAAGGGCTGCCACAACCTTCGCCTCATCATCAAAAACGCCTATAATATGTTTTTTCTTCATAACTATGTGTTTTGAGTCTTTTTCCGTTCTTCTCTGACAATGGGTTTGTTTTCATTGACAGCAATGATGGGGATATACCGGACAAATAATAATAATCCGCTGAAAAACAACCCGAAAGTGCCCACGTATATGCCTATATCCACCAGTGTGGGGGTGAAGGTGGCCCAGCTTGAAGGCAGAAAGTCCTGCGAAAGCGAAGAGATAAGAATGATATATCTCTCGTACCACATGCCTAAGTTAATAAATATAGAGATCACGAAAAGTGTAACAATGTTTTTCCGTATTTTTTTAAACCAGAACAGTTGTGGCAATACCGCATTAAAGGTAAACATCAGCCAGAATTGTATTGAGTAGGTGCCCGTTGCCCTGGCCTTAAAAAAGGTATGTATCTCATATTCGAACCCGGAATACCAGGCCACAAATAACTCTGTCATATAAGCGAGGCCAATGATTAAACTACCGTATTTTAATACGTGCGCTATATTATCGAGATGTTTTTCCGTGACGAAGTCAGTGAGGTTAAAGAGCTTCCTGATGAGGATCATCAGGGTTAAAACCATGGCAAACCCTGAAAAGATAGCTCCTACGAAGAAGTATGGCGGCAATATGGTTGTGTACCACCCGGGGAGTATGGATATGGCAAAGTCGAGGGCCACAATGCTGTGTACCGAAATAACCAGCGGAGCGGCTAATCCGCCCAGCACTTTCAATACAGATTCGTAACGATTGTAGGTGCGCATCGATCCGTTCCATCCCAGGCTGAAAAACCCATACAGGGCTTTTTTTACTTTACCCCTGGCGCGGTCGCGAATAGCGGCCAAATCGGGGATCATGCCGAAATACCACAGCGTGATGGACATGAGCAGGTAGGTGGTGATGGCCAGCACATCCCAAAACAGCGGCGAGTTAAAGTTAGTCCACAGCAGGCGGGTGTTTGGATAGGGGAATATGAAAAAGACATCCCAGGGGCGTCCCAGGTGCAGCACCGGGAAGAGCCCGGCGCACATCACGGCAAACACGGTCATCGCTTCTGCGGAGCGGTTGATAGAGCTGGCCCATTTCTGCCTGAACACCAGAAAGAAAATGGTAAAGGCTGTTCCGGCATGACCTATTCCTATCCACCAAACAAAGTTGATGATATCCCAGCCCCACCCGATGCTGTTATTGATGCCCCAGGTGCCGAGGCCTTTACTAAAAGTCATATATATAGCCCAGGCGCCGTAAAGCAGCATCAGCGTTCCAAAACCCATAGCTATGAACCACCACCTGGCAGGCTTTTTCTCCACATTAGAGAGCAACTCGTTTGATATCTGACCGTAGTTTTTATTACCCTTTATCAAAGGGGTTTTAAGATCGCTTGCAATCATGGATTAATATGTATTAGTTCGTTCATATACCTTGTTATCGCTTAAGCTTCTGTTTTTGCACCCATGTTTCTTACCTTGGTCAGGTAGCTCACAGTAGGTTTTGTATGTAACTCCTCCAGCAAGTGATAGTTCCTGTCGGACTCCACCAACTTCGATACGCGGCTTTCAGGGTCGTTCAGGTCACCGAAAATCAAAGCGTTGGAAGGACATGACTGTGCACAGGCCGGTGTTATTTCGCCATCTTGCAGCTTGCGGTTATCCAGTTTGGCCTGCTCCTTATTTTCCTGGATGCGCTGAACACAGAAGCTGCACTTTTCCACCACTCCCCGCGAGCGCACGGTAACGTCGGGATTAAGCACCATGCGGCCCAGGTCATCATTCATATTATAATCAAATTCATCGTTGTCGGCATATTTATACCAGTTAAATCTGCGCACCTTATAGGGGCAGTTGTTGATACAGTATTTGGTGCCTATGCAGCGGTTATATGCCATTTGGTTCAGTCCTTCGTTAGAGTGGTTGGTGGCGGCCACAGGGCACACGTTTTCGCAGGGAGCATTATCGCAGTGCTGACACATCACCGGTTGGTGCACCACTTGTGGGTTGTCTTCATCCTCTTTATAATAGCGGTCAATGCGAATCCAGTGCATAATGCGTTTCTTTATCACCTCCTCTTTGCCTACCACCGGCACATTGTTTTCGGCCTGGCAGGCTATGGCGCAGGCCCCACAGCCTGTGCAGGCATTCAGGTCAATAATCAGCGCCCAGTGGTGGCTCTCATATTTATGTCCCGGATACAGGGTGGCATCATGTTTCTTTTGTTTTATACTTTCCGGGTTATTGATCCAGGTATCCAGATTGGTTTCCCTTACTATTTCACGCCCTTCCATAGTATGATGGATTTGCGTAGTGGCGATGGGGTGTGTGTTGTTCCCGGCTTCATAGCTCACATTGTCGCGGTAAAACTGCCGGTGTCCTTTATGGGTTTTTAGCAGAGGGAAGGCATTTTCGCCCACCCCATCGGCTACTTTTCCGGTATTGCTGCGTCCGTATCCTAAAGCCACGGCGATAGTATCTTTAGCCTGACCGGGTTGTATTAATACCGGCAGGGAGATTCCTGCTATGGTGATAACCTGTTCGTTATCGAGCTGATGCTTTTTGGCGAAATCAGGAGATATACAGAAATAGTTATCCCAGGTAGCTTTGGTTACCGGATCAGGCAGCTCCTGAAGCCATGGATTGTTGCTGTGCTTTCCATTGCCCAGGGCCACTTTTTCATAAAAAAGTAATGCAGTACCCCTTGGAGCGGTTTTTCTTGCATCGGTAATGCTGCTTTTAAGCCCTTTGCGGGAATATGGTGGCTGCTGTTTTTTGGCCTGCTCCGGCTCAAAGACTCCTTTTTGAAGGGAGTGTACCCAAAAATCATAAAAGCTGCCATACTCTTGTTGCAGGGGATACATGTTTTCTTTCCAATACGTTTTCAGATACTCCTGGTATTCGCTGCTGCTGTTATTCCATTTTAACAGGATATCTTCAAACTGTCTTGTATCATAAATATTACGTATTGCGGGTTGCGCCAGGCTGTATTTACCCGATACCGCCTCAAAATCGCCCCATGCTTCCAGGGGGTGGTGCAGCGGCAGGGTGTATTCTGTCTTTGCTCCTGTTTCGTTATGCGTGCATGCGGTGCTTACAGTAAGCTGTGCCTTTGCAAGGGCCTTTTGCAGTTGCCCTGCCTTCGGGTAATCATAAAGCGGGTTCACATCATGAAATATTACTGCTCCTGCCGCTCCTTTTTGCAGTCGTGAAACAAAATTATCAAATGCCTCGTCGGTGGCCTGGCGGGTCATCAGCGGATAGTCCAAATCAATAGTATTGCCATAAGCATCCAGCAGGTGGTTGATGGCGTTGACAATTACCTGGTGGGCCACATTGTTGGTGCCGCAAACCACCAAAGCTTCCCCTTTGTGCTTTAGAAGCTCTTGTGCCGTTTCTTCTACCGGTAAGCTGCTCGCCGATGATGCAAAGGTGGGATTTCCTGTTTGTTTTGCCAGTGCATTATAGAGCGCTGCTAAGAAGGCTCCTTCTTCGGAGGGATGCAGGACGTGGCGCTCATCGGCGTTGGTTCCTGTCAGGCTCATCACACTTTCAAATTGCAGATGGCGCAACATGGATTTCTTTTCTCCATCAACTTTCCTTCCGGAAGCATACTGCCCGGTATAGTCTACAGGGCTGAGCCACGTGCCCAGAAAGTCGGCATTGACGGCGGCAATAATCCCGGCGTTATCAAACCGGTATTGGGGGACCACCGCTCTGCCAAACGACAGTTTGTTGGATTCGAGGAGTGCTGACGCCGATACCGGCTCATAAACAGTCCATCGTACGTTCTTGTATTTGTTAGTAAATGCCTCTATTAGTTCCCTGGCAGAGGGGTTGATGATGGGGGGTGTTACCAGCTCGATAGCCTTACCTGATGCGCTGAGGGTTTCCAGACGCTGCCTGATGTCTTCATCGGCTTCCTCCCATGATATTTTTTGCTGGTTTTTTAGCGGATGATGGTATCTTCCGTCTGCGTCGTAGAGGCTGAGGACCATCGCCTGCGAACGGGCGCTGGTGCCTTCTTTTGTAATGGCGGAGAGCTCGTTGGGTTCAATTTTGATGGGGCGTCCTTCACGGGTTTTTACAAGAATACTGCCATACTCCGTGCCGTCGAAAAAAGAGGAGGCATAGAAGTTCGCCTTGCCGGGGGTGATTTCTTCGGGCTTGTTCAGGTATGGGATGGCTTTTTTTACCGGATTTTCGCAACTGGTAGCGATAGCCGCCGAAGTAAAGGTGAATCCGCACCACTTCAGGAAATTTCTCCGCGAGGAGGTTTTTCCTGCAAGTTCGTTTTGAATAAGGGATTGAACGGATGTTTTATTGTCGAGTACATCTTTAACAGAATCTACATTTTCTGCGCCGACGGCTTTCTCTTCAAGACTTTTCCAATATTTCTGACTCATATACGAGATTATTTTTAAGACTTAATAATGACACTTCATGCAGTTTTCTCCACCAACCATATCAACGGTGACTGCATCTATTTCTTTGGTTTTCAATTTTTCGTGCAACTCTTCGAAATTCTCTTTGTAGTAGCTGTTGTTCTCGAAATCCACTTCACTTTCGCGATGACACTCCAGGCACCAGCCCATCGACAGGTCTTCCACTTGCTCTACGATGTGCATCTCCTCCACATCGCCGTGGCACTCGGCACACTCCAGCTTTCCATTGGCTACGTGGGTGGCGTGACTAAAAAAGACATGGTCAGGTAAATTATGTACCCGAATCCATTCTACAGGTTTTTCTGTTTCCTTTGCGCGGTGTATTTTGTTTATCTCAAATTTTCCGGAGTTGGTGCCCTGGCGCACCACCGTATGACAGTTCAGGCATAAATCATTAGAGGGGATGCCGGCTGAGGGACTGTTGTCAATACCGGTATGGCAGTAATTACAATCAATTTGGTTTTGCTGTGCATGTATTTTATGAGAAAATTTGATAGGCTGATCGGGTGCGTAGTTCTCTGTGCGCCCTAACGCTATGGCTTCTTCGGAGATAATTTTGATATGAAATCCCATAGCCACCACAAGCACCAGCACAGGAATAGCTTTAACCCTAATCTTTTTAGTGAAGATGAGATCGATCAGGGCTAAAAGCATCAAAAAACCCGTTCCAAAAAATGTGAACAGGTCAAATGGAAAGGCTTTATGCTGCTCCATACCTGTTTTATCCAGCTTGGTAAAGTATGCTTTTATATGCTCCACCTCTTTTTCAGTCAACTCAACATTCTCGTGATCACTCATGCCTGAAGGTGGGTTTTCGAGCACATCCTCAAGGTAGGTACCCCCTTTTTCTTTCCAGGTCCGGGCCAGATCAACAGCCGAAGGGTTCCAGTTGATGGTGTCGCTGGTTTTGGTGTAATGACATGAAGCACAATCATTAAAACCGCTTCTGAATGGGAGCAGCCCTTTAAAGAGGCGTTCCCCTTTCATGATATCCAACTCGGAATATCCTTCCTTGTCCGAAGCATCTTCGGCGCTGTATGCGTAGGGTGTGAATAAAATGCCGGTAAACAGCATCAGGGCAGAAACCAGCCTCTTCAGCAATTGTGGGTTGTATAGTGTTGTTCTCATTGTAAAAAGTAATTATAGCGCGACCTTTTGCTTATTCGTAATCAATTAAATGATGCAGCAAATTACAATAATAATTTTAAATGGCGTTATGAACTGATCTAATTTATAAATAGTCTGAAACAACATAACAGCGTGGTCAAAATTAAAAAGACTAATTAAAGATAAGGAAATTAATTTGGACAGGATTGGGGATGCTTGTTATTCAAATTGAATATAAATAATGAAAAAATCTGTTAATGAAATGCTTAAAACGGTTGCATGATTAACAAAGTATTAACAAAAAAGCGTTGCAGGCTTTAAAATACCGATAAAGCAGGAACCCGGAAAAAAGTGATCAGCATCAGCTATTTATACCAATTGTATTTCTAACCCAAATTGAGCGATTCTCGCTCACGATAAAGAAATTGTAAGCATTTCACCTTCCCGCAATTCTGCGGGACAGGCTACTCATTTGGTGAAATACACCAATTTCTAAATCGGGGTTAAACCTAAGTAAAGCGCTTTTTCACTTTCCCGGAAAATAAGTCGGGACAGGCTGTTCAAACCGCTCAACTTAGGTCTAAGTGAGCTTTATCGAAACATTGAAATTATACTAATTGCAAATCAATACCGAAAGCTTTCGGTATTGATTTGCAATGGCTAAAGCCGATACACAATTGAAGAGACTTTAGGAGCGAATCGCCCGCCTGCGTATACGGCGATTTAAGATGTGCGTATCTACTTGTTGGATATTCCGGACCACTTCTTTTTAAGGAGTGATTACCAGCTGCCGCCAGCGCCTCCGCCCCCGAAGCTGCCGCCGCCAAATCCGCCGAAGCCACCACTTCCTCCGCCAAATCCTCCGCTGCCTGAGCTGAAACTATTCCAGTTACCGGAGTGGCGGCTACCCATTCCCATGAGTAACATGGCTGCCAGCATTCCTCCTGAAGCACGCGAGGAGCTGCCATAGTCACGTTGCGAACTTTGACCTCTTTTAATGGCGAATATCATAATAAAAAGAGCGAGTAGGGGCACCAGGAGTCCAATCAGGCCACCCCCTGAAGTCTCTTTTTTGTATTGCTCCGAGGAGAATTCCCCCGCTGCCAGTCCCATCAGTTTGTCGGTGCCACGGCTAAGGCCCTGGTAATAATTATTCTGATCAAATGCAGGGATCATTTCTATGTCTATAATTCGGTTGGCAATTGCGTCGGGGATAACTGGTTCAAGGCCATAGCCTACGGCAATAAATACTTCGCCGGAATGGCGGTTTGTTTTCGGGCGTAAGGCAACGACCACACCGTTGTCAAATGTTTTTTGTCCCACCTTCCACTTTTCACCTGTCTGGTAGGCAAAATCGGCTTTATCCATCCCTCCGAAGTCGGGGACGATAACAATGGTGATTTGGTTGGAAGTAGTGTCATTAAAGCTCACTAACTTGCGCTCTAAGGCTTGAACCTCCTGAGGAGTTAGTGTGTTGGTGAAGTCATTGACCAGCTGCGGGGGATTGGGCCGCTCCGGAATCTGTGCCTGCATGGCAACGGATGATAACAGGAGCAGCAATAGTGTGATGGTCAGATGTTTGATTAGGTTATTCATATAATATCAACTGTTTCTTAGTTATTGCCGAAGGAGATTTCGTCAGAGAGCTCATTTTTATCGTCCTTTTGATGGGGAAAATGTTCCCTTAGCGCTTTTCCGGCTTTCCTCACCGCCTCGGTAAGTCCTTTGGTGAAATCGCCATTGCGAAAGTTGTTGAGCATATCTTGTTTGATATCGTCCCAAAAATCATGGGGCACCACCTTATTGATGCCTTGATCGCCGATGATGGCGAATTTTCTGTTTTTCACCGCCAGGTAAATCGGAACTTACTTTGAGTTTTCTTTGTTTCATAAGGGGTTGCTTGATATTTCTTAGATAATGTAGCAACAGAAGTAATAATATATTAAATTGGATATAAAATAGATAACTTGCATTTGTGGTA
>Ga0306868_1000568_pt1 | contig 22919 bp, 21 predicted proteins | sample AntRauTorckE6832_FD_190411 | JGI IMG/M metagenome (GOLD analysis project Ga0306868, IMG submission 190411) | Saline lake microbial communities from Rauer Islands, Antarctica - Metagenome Torckler E6 #832 (v2) (version 2) | ecosystem: Environmental > Aquatic > Non-marine Saline and Alkaline >... | reverse complement strand
CTTTAATGCTAGTTGTAGTATTAGCGATGCCTGCTTTTGGTCAGTCTTTCCCGGATGTACCAAGAAATCACTGGGCATATGAGGCAATAAATAAACTTGCTGCTGCAGGTGTTATTGAAGGCTTTCCTGATGGAGAATATAAAGGGCAGCAATCAATGACTCGTTATGAGATGGCTGTTTTAATCAGTCGGGCTCTAGATAATATTATAGCAGAACAGGAAGCAATGGCTGCTGAAATGGAAGCGATGGGCGAAGGTTTGACTTCAGGTCAGGCTGAAGATGTAACTGCAATAGTTAGATCTTTAATGGAAAAGAATACTCAGGACACTTTAAGCGATTCTCAAGCTCAAGAAGTAGCAGATATAGTTGATGCTTTAACATTTGAATTAAGGGCTGAGCTAAGAGTGTTAGGTGCAGATATTGATGGTTTATATGCAGATATGGATGCTTTAGAAGCTAAAGTAGATTCTTTAGATATTCCTCAGGATAACATTGAGTGGGCTGGTAGTACTTCCACAGTTTTTGAAATATCTGACTATGGTGACAATCCTAATGCTGTTGCAGAATTATGGGCTGATGGAGATGCTTTAGATTTAGATTTACCGACAGCTACAGATGCTAATGATGCTTCTGATTTTCCGGCAGAAAAAGCATTTTATCAGGAATTAGATTTATCAATTAGTGCTATGTTATCTGATGTATATGTTGATTTAGAACTTGGTACTTTATCTAGTAACTTTACTGAAGTTGATGGTCACGATTATATGGATTATGGTTATACACTTGGTGACTTTAGTGAAGAACCTGAACTTTTAATGGATAGTATATCATTAACTATCACTAAAGATGAGTATGAAGCAATGGTTGGAGATCTAGATGGTTTTCATGCTGCTTCTTACTTTATAGATGACGAAGATATGAAGGGTATCAATGTTAGAGGTCCTTTATACGGAGTTGATATGAGAGCATTTATTGTTGGTGGAGGCGCTAGTAACGAAAATGATTATTATGGTTTAGAAGCTAGTACTATGTTTGATATGATTACCCTAACAGGTAAATTATATCATGGTAGATTTGCTGCTTCTCAGGTTACTAATGGAGCTGTAGAAGCCGCTTATGATGTGAATGAGGTATTAACAGTTAATGGTGAAGCAGTCTATAACAGTGTAACAAATGACGCAAGTGGTATCGCTGATACTACTTCTCAGATGTTTGGTGTAGGTGCGTCTTATAACTTCACTGATGTCTGGGCTTTAACAGCTGGTGTAGAAATTGTTGGTGAGGACTTTAATGCTAACCTTACTGATGATGAATCACTGCATGATCTTACAGAAACCAGTGATTATGAGAAATATACTGTTGGGGCTGAATATTTATTCAATGAAAATAATATATTCACTGCCGACTATAGTTTTGTTACTCGTGATAGTGCAGATGTAGATCAGAGTGTTATTGAATTAGGTCTGGATAATGAATGGAATAACTTCACAAATACAGCCACTGTAGAATTCAACTATAATGATGGATTTATTGAAGATCAGGAATATACCCTTGTCAAATTAGGTACAGAGTATGATTGGACTGAAGCTACTACTTTAAGTGGTGGTATAACATTTAAAGATGATGGTCCAACAGATTTTCAGTACACTTATTTAACAGCTGGTGTAGATCATGATTTCACAGAACATGTTGGCTGGGGAACAGAACTGAAGTATATTACAGGTACTAATGAAACAGGAATCGATGGAGAAGGTAATTCTATTAATACTTCTCTAACTATAAGCTTCTAAATCCAGTTTATAGCTAAGAAATAAATTAAGACAACCCGGGAGTTTATATGCCTGGGTTGTCTTTAAATTTATAGCGTATAATTTTCAATAGTTATCAATTTATGATAAAATAAAATTAATAAAATAAATATTAACACTAAAGAAGGGAAATTACATAAATGGGTGATCGAAAAGAAGAAATATTAGAAGCAGCGTTAGATATTTTTGCGGAAAAGGGTTATTTTAATTCTAGAGTTGCAGAAATAGTAGAAAGAGTTGGGATTGCAAAAGGCACTTTTTATTTATATTTTAATAGTAAAAAAGCTCTTTTTTTAGAGATGATTAATAGATATGAATTATTAATTGAAGAAGATATTGATTTAGAAGTATTGAAAGATAATTCGATTTCACTGGAAGATAAGCTAAGTCAGATAACTAAGAATTTTTTTGAATTTTATTATAATAATAGAAGATTAACCAATGTAATTAACCGAGAGGCTGTTTCCATTGATGATGATTTTTTTAAAGAGCTACAAAAAATGAAAAAAACTACAGATAAAATTTACAGAGAAATTTATGAAATGCTAATAAAAAATAATGAAATAAGTGCAGAAAATGATTTTGAAATGTTCATTAATCTTTATTCTGGTGTTATTAGCAGTTATATTATGAGGAATTCAATAATTTTAGAAAGAGAAATTAATATAGAAAAAAGAAGTCAGGATATTGCTAGATATATAGTCAGAGCTCTTAAGTAAATTTTTATAATTGTTTATAATTTGAATCAGTTTTAAAGAACTCTTGAGAAGTATTTAAATCTCAAGAGTTTTTCTTATCTAAATAGCATTATTTAAGCTATGAATTTAAATATTAAAATGATAAAATAGAGTTAGAGTTAATTAAAGTAAAATCTAATTGTTGGAGGAGATCATGATGTTTAAGAATTTAAAAGGACTGTTGATCTTAGTTTTAGTTATTACCTTGTTTACCCTACCATTATTAAGTAATGTAAGCAGGGCTGATTCTGGTGTTTTAGGCTCAATTTTAAAGACCTTTGGAATTGGCGCGGTTGTTGATCGCTTTGCAGAACCAATCAATAATTTTATTAATACCCTAACTTTAAATAACGGAGTAGAGGTTGAAGAACAGACAAAAGTCGTGCCCATAGTGACCGTTGGCTCAAACACTTATGCAGGTGCTGTTCAGGTTTCGGGTCCCAAAGAAAAAGTGCAGAAAGTTGAAGCCGTTGCCCAGCTAGAAGGTGATTTTCAGGATGGTGCCTTCAGAATTAGAGCTTTGGTGCCTGTTAATACAAAAAATCCAGCTGACTTTAAAAATATAGATCGAATTGAAGGTGTGGGTGTAACCGCTCTGATTGACATCAATATTTAAGAAATGAATATAATTATTAGCATTTTAAAAACTTAATATTTCAATTTTTTCATTTAACTCAAAACACTTCCATTTAAGCAGAGAAATTAAATCTGGCTGTTGAAATGGAGGTGTTTTTTGCTTTTAACAGGGTTCTAATTCTAAATTCACAAAAAAATATGAAAAATTATTTGACAATTAGCAATCTTTATAATAATGCCTGATTGTATAATGAACTTGAACTAATCAAAGAGAGTGGAGAGCTTTTTTCAACAGTTTTTAAAAGCATTACAAGTGACAATGGTTCTGAATTCTCAGAGCTAGCTAGTATAGAAGAAATAGCTGATACCAAAGTTTATTACACCCACCCATATTCATCGTGGGAAAGAGGCACAAATGAGCGTCACAATGGCTTGATAAGAAGATTTATACCTAAAGGTAGAAGCATAAATGAATTCTCAATTGAAGCCATTGCTAGAGTTCAAAATTGGTGTAATACTTTGCCAAGAAAAATATTAGGATATTTAACGCCTAATGAAGCTTTTGAAGACAAGCTAAAACTAATTCTATACAAGTGAAATTATTACAGTTTGAAATTAGTTCAATTTATCATTGCAATTTAAGTCTTTATAATAATATATGATGTATAGTAATCAACTCATCAGACAAGCAGATAAACATATAACAGAGGAGTGGTTTTATTGAAAGCGATAAAAACAAGTAAGAGATATAAATTAGTAATTCAGGCTATTCAAAATTATATTATTGATAATGATATGGAGCCAGGTGATAGATTACCGACTGAAAATGAACTGGCAAAAAAATTACAGGTTGGCAGATCTTCAGTAAGAGAGGCTGTTAAAAGTCTGGAAGTGCTTGGTGTTATTGAAACTAAAGCTGGTGAGGGAATGTTTGTGCGCTCCTTTAATTGTGATCCTATTTTAGAAAACTTACCGTACAGCATGATGTTTGACCGAAATGATCTTTCAGAAGTGTTAGAAATAAGAATTACTCTGGAACTTGCCAATTTAAAAAATATAATTGATAATCTTGATCAAAAACATTTAAAAAAGATAGAACTTGTTGTAGAAAAAATGAAAGCTGCTAGAAAGAATAATGATATAGTTTCTTTTGTGGAAGCAGATGAAAAATTTCATCAGCTGCTTATAGAGCCAATTAATAATCATTTATTAAAAAAATTACTGGGTATTTTTTGGAGTCTACTTGAAAATGCAAACGATTTTGCTAGATTAGCTGATCCTGATCTGCAGGCTGGATATAAAAAACATCTGGCAATTTATGAAGCATTAGCTGAAAAAAATCATGAAAAATTATATGATTTAATGGAAAAACACTATGAAGCTTCTAAAAAGCACATTGCTGCTAATCAATTACTGGTTGGAGTTTAAGATAAGGTAGGGTTTAATTCATTTAAATATCAATAAATATAAAATTATATTCTTAGGTGGTGATAATTTTAATAGTCTGATTTTGCTAAAAATTTATTTTTAATTACTACAGTTAAATAATTTAAAATTAAAAGAAGTGGAAATTTATAATGAAAAAAATATTTTTGCTGTTAATGGTTTCTGTGCTGTTAGTTTCTCTTGCGGGTTCAGTTTTAGCTTCTGGGCATGAAAATCCTCTGCAGGATAAGAAAGTTCGTCAGGCGATTGCCTATGCAATTGACATGGAAACTCTGGTTGAAGGTTTACTGGAAGGAAAAGCAGTTGCAGCCAATAGTTTAACTCCAAATGGAGATTGGAAAATCGACGGCTTAACTAACTATAGGTATGATCCGGAAAAAGCTAAAGAATTATTGGAAGAAGCAGGTTGGGATTCTGATTATGAACTTGATGTAGTATATTATTATGGAGATCAGTTAACAGTTGATTTGATGACAGCTGTACAGGCCTATTTAAGTCAGGTTGGAATTAAGATGAACTTTAAAAAATTAGAAGGAGACCTGTCAGCACAGTTGTGGGTAACACCTGAAGATGCCAAAATGGGTCCATCTGAGGTGGAGTGGGATATGGCTTATGCAGGAATTGCTGCTTTAACCATGCATGAGTATTATAATCGTTTTGCTCCGGGAGCTTCCAGTAACTCTCACACCCCTACAGATACTGAACTGGCAGAATTAATTGCAGCAACAAACGCTACAGCTGAAGTTGACAAACAAAAAGACGCTTTTTATGAGCTGCAGCAGTATTTTAACGAAAACTTATTTGCAATACCTCTTTATTATCAGCAGGTATTTGTTTATCAGAGTGACCGTGTAAATCGTAAAGATATTCCCTATGGTAATGAACAGTTTGCTTATGACTGGAGAATTATTGACTGGGATGTAGACGAGAATGATAGTGGTGAAAGAGTTCTTTATTCAAATTCAGGACCGGTTGAATTCTTTGAAACAACATTTGTAAATCCAGGTTCTTATATGCCGCAGAAATTTCTATTCGATCGCTTAATTGTTGCTGATAAAAATTTAACTCCTAAAAAAGGACAGTTAGCTTCTGATTATACTGTTAGTGAAGAGGGGATGAAGATTGATTTTGTCCTGAGAGATGGAATTAAATGGCATGATGGTGAGCCGATTACTCCAGAAGATATAAGATTTACTGTAGAATATTCTGCAAGAGTTCCACAGTTAAATTCAGTAGCCTCTAAAACTTATAGTTCTTTAAAAGGATTCCAGAATTACATTGATGGTAATGCCGAGCATATTTCTGGAATCAAAATTAACGGCAGAAAAATTACTTTTGAATTTGCAGAATTAGATCCAAATGCTCTGCTTACTTTCTCACAATGGCCCCCATTACCAAAACATTTACTTGAAGACAGTGACCCTGTACAGGCACAACGAGCAAAATACTGGCAGGCACCTGTTGGATCTGGACCATTTGAAATCGACGAAGTTAGCATGAATGACTATGCCATATTTGTTCCTTTTAAAGGATACTGGGATCAGGGTACAGGTAATATTGAAAAGATTCAACTTTATCCAAGTGGCGAAAGTGACTCAAGTATAGTTCTAAATGCAGAGGCAGGACTTGTAGATTATGCATACAGTAAAAGTGTAACTGATGCTAAATCTGTTGAAAAGATGGATAAGATGGAAGTACATCCTGTAGACATCAGATATACCCGCTTATTCTATGTTAATAAATTTCCACATGCAGAAGAATAATTTTCTTAATAGTAAATAATTAAAAGTCAGCATTAAATAATTATAGGGTCTGTATCTATGATGTCTTAGTAGTTTGCAGGCTCTATATTTTCAAATACTATTTTAATTTAGTTTTACTTGTCTGATATCTGAACTCATACATTAGCTTTAAGGATGTGATATTTTTGTTATCTTATATAATTAGGAGAATATTGATTTTAATTCTGATGCTTTTAATTATTACTTTTTTAATTTATGGAGGTCTGGAGCTGACACCTGGTGATGCAGTTTCTTATATGGTAAGTCCTGATGTACTGGCAAATATTTCACCGGAAAAATTGGTAGAACTTAGAGAATCACTGGGCTTAAACGATCCTTTTATAGTTCGTTATTTTAACTGGCTTGGTGGGGTGCTGCAGGGAGACTTTGGCTACAGCCTGACGAGTGGTGTTTCAATTTCGAAAATAGTATTTGATAGATTGGGAGCAACTCTAGAATTATCAATTGCTGCTTTACTATTTTCCAGTATTGTGGGTAGTGTTTTCGGAACTTTAAGTGCTCTGAAAAGAGGCTCAATATTTGATCATGTAGTTACGATTTTTGGAATGGTTGGAGTTTCAATTCCCAGATTCTTTTTTGCTCTGGTATCTATTTTAATTTTTTCTTTGACTTTAAACTGGCTGCCGGCAGGAGGAAGGATTTTCCCGGGATATGATTCTTTCTGGGACCGTTTGCCTCATTTAATTTTACCAGCAATTGTTCTCGGCAGCACGATGACTGCAGGAGTGATGCGTTATGCCCGCTCCAGTATGCTAGATGCTCTAAATAAAGACTATATTAAAACTGCTCGCAGTAAAGGAATACCTGAATGGAGAGTTAATGTAGTTCATGGTTTTAGAGTGGCTTTAACACCGGTAGTAGTTTTAATTGGTTTTAGATTACCGATGTTAATTGGTGGTTCAGTTGTAATTGAACAGGTTTTTCAGTGGCCCGGAATCGGTAAAGAATTTGTGTCAGCAGTTAAAGGACAAAATTTACCTTTAATTATGATGATTGCAATGTTCAGTGTTTTAGCAGTATTAATAGCCAGTTTTTTGGTTGATATATTTACTGCTCTTTTAGACCCAAGAATAAAATTGGATTAAGGTGATACTATGGCAAAGCACAGGAAAAGCAAATTAGATAAAAAAATGGATGAAATTAAAAGAAAAGAAGAGGCAGGTTTACTGGGCGGTGAAAGTTATAATCGAGCTATTAATAAATTCAAAAATAATCATCTGGCTTTATTAGGCTTAATACTATTTTCTTTAATACTATTAACCAGTATTTTCGCTCCTTTAATTTCTCCCTATAAGCCGGGAACTATTGATGTTCTAAACAGATTAAAAGCACCTTCTCTTTCCCATGTTTTTGGCACTGATCAGCTGGGACGAGATGTTTTTACCCGGGTTTTATTTGGAGGTAGAATCTCAATTCTGGTAGGACTGGGCAGTGCACTGGGAGCAGCTTTTATTGGGGTTTTAATTGGTAGTTATGCCGGTTATAAGGGCAGCTGGATTGATAAAATTTTTCTGAGAATTTCAGAAATGTTTATGTCTTTTCCCCGGATGATACTGGTTTTAATGCTAGTTTCAATTTTAGGACAGAGTTTATGGAATTTAATAATTATCTTTATTTTAACCGGCTGGGGTTCTGTTTACCGAATGGTAAGATCACAGATGCTTTCGATTCGGGAAGAAGAATATGTACAGGCACTGCGGGCTTTTGGTTTAAGCGATTTTGTAATAGCCTATAAACACATGCTGCCAAATGCTATTGCACCTATTTTAGTTAATATTACTTTAAGTACAGCAATGTTTATCTTACAGGAAACTTCCCTCAGCTTTTTAGGGCTGGGAGTCCCACTTAATATTGCTACCTGGGGGAATATTTTAAATGTGGCCCAGGACTTAAATGTTTTAAGAGAAAACTGGTGGATCTGGTTACCGGTTGGTCTGATTATTTCTATTTTTGTATTCAGTATAAACTTTATTGGTGATGGTCTGCGAGATTCTACAGATCCGTCACAGCAGGGTTAAGGGTGATAATTAATGAATAATGACAATACAATAATTTCAGTTGATAATCTCAAGACATATTTTTATACAAATGAAAGATGCAATAAAGCGGTAAATGGTGTTTCTTTTAAAATCAAAAAGGGAAGAACCTTATGTGTGGTTGGGGAAAGCGGCTGTGGTAAAACAACTTTAGGTAAAACAATTTTGCAGCTGGTTAAGGCTACCGCCGGTGAAGCAATTTATGATTTTGAAGGTGAAAAAAAGGATTTAAATCAACTATCTGATAAAGAGATGATGAAGGCCAGAAAAAAACTACAGATTGTTTTTCAGGACCCACATTCATCTTTAAATCCAGCCTTTACAATTTTTGGCTCTCTGCAGGATCCCTTAAAAAAATTTGGGGTCAAATCTAAGGCAGAAAGAAAGAAAATTATTGGTGATCTGCTGGAAGACGTTAATTTAAGAAGAGAGTATATGAACCGCTATCCCCACGAGTTTAGTGGTGGTCAGCGGCAGAGAATTGGAATTGCCAGAGCTCTAAGTGTTGAGCCGGAATTAATCGTTTGTGATGAGGCAGTAAGTGCTCTCGATGTTTCAATTCAGGCCCAGGTTTTAAAACTGCTGCAGGACTTGAAAGATAAAAGAAATTTGACCTATTTATTTATTACTCATGATCTAAGTGTGGTAGAATATATCAGTGACCGAATTGCAGTAATGTATCTGGGAAAAATTGTGGAGCTGGCCGATTCTGATGATTTATATCAGGATACCTTACATCCTTATACCGAAGCGCTGTTATCAGCCATTCCGGTAGCAGATTTAGATCATAAATCAGATCGGATTATCCTTAAAGGAAATGTACCTTCTCCTATAGATCCACCATCGGGATGTCCTTTTCATCCCCGCTGTCCCAAGGAGTTTGCTAAGTGCAGTAAAGTAATACCAGAATTAAAAAAATATATAATTGATGGCAGAGAACATTATGCAGCCTGTCATTTATTAGATCAAAAGTAATTAAAACTTAATCGATAAAAAAATTAATTATTTAAATATGAAATTATAAAATTATGGAGGAAAAAAGATGCCTAAATATGAATTAAAAGATATCAAAGGAGTAATACCTGCTTTAATGACCGTGTTTGCCGAAGACGAGTCAATCGATGAAAGCGGAATGAGAGATTTAGTTAAACATTTAATTAATAAGGGAATAGACGGCCTTTATTTAACAGGTAGTACTGGTGAAGGATTTTTAATGTCAATGGAGGAAAGAAAAAAAATAGTAGAGATAGTAATTGATCAAAATGAGGGCCGGGTACCAATTATAGTCCATGTTGGAACAATAGGTACTAAAAATTCTATAGAATTAGCAGAACATGCCTACGAAAAAGGGGCAGATGCAGTATCATCAGTTCCACCATTTTACTGGAATTTTGATGAGGAACATATTTATAATTATTACAAGGATATTGCTGAAGCAACACCACTGCCAATGATAGTTTATAATATTCAGCTGGCAGGAACTATAGCTTATGATAGTATAAAAAGACTGGCTTCTATAGAAAATGTGAAGGGGATAAAATATACAGCTACCTCTCATTTTGAAATAGCTTCAATTAAAGATGAGCTGGGAGAGGACTTTTTAGTTTATTCAGGTGCAGATGAGATGGCAAGTTCAGGTCTTTTTAATGGTGCAGATGGACTGATTGGTTCCTTCTATAATTTAATGCCGGTTATTCTAGAAGACCATTTAAAAATTACGGTCCTGAAAAAGAAGCGGAATTTAAAGCAGAGTTTAAAAAACTAAGAGAAAAATATAAGATAGAAGGCATCGACTATTTAGAAACTCTCTAGAGGCTTCTAATTTAACCAGTGCTGGCTGAGCCTGAAAAATAATTTTGACAATACGATTTTCAAAAGTGGGGTACCAAAATGCAAATAACAAAAGAATATCAGACTCAAATTTTAGTCGTCGGGGCTGGACTTGCAGGAATAACTGCAGGAATAGAGGCGGCCGAAGCTGGAAGTGAAGTTTTAATAACATCTGCTGCCCACTTCTGTTCCGGCTCCAGTTTTTACCCCGGTACCTGGGGTCTGGGGATGATAGCTCCTCTGAACGAAAACGATAAGGATAATCTGTTAAAAAATATTGATCGGGTGGGCTCCGGGATTGCTAATCTTAATTTGAGCAAAGTTCTGGTTGAAGAAATCGGCAGTAGAATAAATAAGCTGGAAAAAATGGGGGTTGAATTTAAAAGACCAGATAATTTAGAAGCTGACAACAGCTTAATCCCGTGTTTTGACAGTAAACACCGTAAGTGGTATGGTTATACCTTTAAGAGTGCCCGTCCTGTTTTTAAAAATAAAATTACAGAACTAGGAATAACTGTTCTGGAAAAATGCGAAATTATAAAATTAATTGTCAGCGATAATCAATTTAAGGCTGCACTGGCAGTTAATCAGAATAATCAACTAATTTTAATTAAGGCAGAAGCGGTTGTGCTGGCCAGCGGAGGAATTGGCGGGCTCTATCAGCACAGCCTTAATACAGCTGATTTAAATGGTTATGGTCAGGTAATGGCGCTGGAAGCAGGCTGTAAGCTGACAAATGTTGAATTTATACAGTTTATTCCTGGTTATTTAAAACCAAATTATAAGACGATTTTTAATGAAAGAACATTTGAATATGCAGTAATTAGTGATCAGGAGGGTAATCAGCTGCTGAAAAAATATTTACCAGCTGAGCTGGATGAGAGAGAAATACTTAAAAAAAGAGCCGCCCACGGACCATTTAGCAGCAGACTGGAAAGTAAATATGTTGATCTGGCTCTTTTTAAAGAGTATCTTCAAAATGATGAGCATGATTTCTATAACTTAAGCTATCAGGAATCAATAAAAGATAGTGATTCTTTAATGATTAAAGAATACTTTAAATGGCTGCAGGAAGAAAAGGGAATAACTGCTGCTGATCCGATTAGCATAGTGCCCTTTGAACATGCCTCAAATGGAGGGCTTTTAATAAATCAAAAGGCGGCTACTGCTGTTGCTGGTATTTATGCAGCCGGTGAAATCACGGGTGGGATGCACGGTGCAGATAGAATTGGTGGCCTGGCAACTGCTAATGCTCTGGTTTTTGGTGAGCTTGCAGGCAAAAATGCTGCCGTTTATCTTCAGACTAAAGCTGCTCAGAATAATTATGATCAGGATACTTTGGCAGAAGAAGTAAATAATTATTTGAAGGGTATTAATTTTTCTTTAGCTAATTTGGCGGCTGAAATTGAAAATTTAAGAAAAATAATGTGGGAAAACGCCTCGATTTTAAGAAGTGGGGCTGGTTTAAAAAACTCACTGCAAATTGTAAATAATTTAAAAAAGAAAATAAAAGCTAATACTAAGGGCAGTTTAAAAAATGATATTCAGTCTGTAGAGCAGCTGCGGCAGAAAATAAAATTAAAGAATTATCTCAGTCTGGCTGAAGTCCTGCTAAATGCAATGCTGCTTAGAAAAGAGAGCAGAGGTTCTCATTATCGTCAGGATTTCCCCTCTGAAAATAGTGAGTATAGACAGAATCTGGTAATTCAAAAAACTGCCGGGCAAATTGCTTACAGCTGGGAGAAATTAAATAAAGAGAACTAAATTTAAATTTATTTATTTTAAACAAATAAATGAAAAACTAATAATTAGTGATTATTAGAAAATAATATTAATTATGGAATAAGACAATAAGGAGGTTTTTAAGTGACTGAAAAAGAAAAAATTAAAGCAGAACTTAAAGGTGGTTTGATAGTATCCTGCCAGGCACTTCCAGGAGAACCGCTCTATTCTGAAAAAGGTGGAATTATGCCCAGAATGGCGCTGGCAGCAAAAGAACAGCAGGCGGTGGGGATTAGAGCAAACGGGATTAGAGATATTAAAGAAATAAAAGCAGAGGTTGATCTGCCTCTGATTGGAATAATAAAAAAGGAATATCCAGGTTATGAGCCCTATATAACTGTCACCATGGCAGAAGTGGATGCTTTAATAGAAGTAGATACAGATATAATTGCAGTTGACTGTACTTTAAGAGAGAGACCAGATGGTCTGAGTGTAGAAGAATTTATAGCGCAGATAAAAACAAAATATCCGGAACAGTTAGTTATGGCAGACATTTCAAACTATGAAGAAGGAGTTAATGCTGCTGAAGCTGGAGTAGATTTTGTCGGCACAACTTTAAGTGGTTATACTTCCTATACAGAAAAAAAAGATGGCCCGGATTTTGAATTAATCGAAAAACTGGCAGCTGATTTGGAGATCCCAGTAATTGCAGAAGGTAAAATCCACAGTCCTGCTGACGCAAAGAAGGCTTTAAGACTTGGAGCTTTTGCAGTTGTAGTTGGAGGAGCAATTACCAGACCACAGGAAATTATCAAAAGATTTGTTTTAGGAATTAAAAATTAATTTTAAGCAGAGCGGAAAGGTAGATAGCTATGAAAAAATATATTGGAATTGATATTGGAGGAACTGCTGTTAAAGCAGGAATTATAGACAGCAGTGGTAAAATTATAAAGAAAATAACAAAGAAAGCAAATATAAATAATTATCAAATTCCGCTGCTTGAAATTGCAAAAAATACAGCTGCAGAAATTTATCAGCTTGCTCTAGATAGAGATTTCAAACTGGAAGGAGTTGCTGTTTCTGCTGCCGGACAGATTGACAGTCAGCGTGGAATTGTAATTGGAGATAATGGACATATTCCTGAATGGAAGGGTAGTAATTTAAAAAAAGCGATTAATTCAGTCACCAATTTAAAGGTTGAAGCTGCAAATGATGCCAATTGTGCTGCCCTGGCAGAACGGTGGCTGGGTAATGGTAGAGGCTATAATAACCTGATAGTTTATACCATTGGAACCGGAATTGGAGCTGGAATCATAATTGATGGAAAACTTTTGAGCGGAAATAGGAGAATTGCCGGAGAACTCGGACATATGATTATTGAGCAGCAGGGAAGAAAATGTAGCTGTGGTAATCGAGGCTGTTTTGAACAGTACGGCTCAATGACAGCTCTGATCAAAGAAATAAAGGCTCAAAAAATCATAAAAAGAGCTGATCCTGATGGCCGACTAATTTTTCAAGAAGCAAAGTCGGGTAATAAGAAAGTAAAGAAGTATCTTGAACAATTTATTAATTATCATGCTGCCGCAATTATTTCACTTTTACATATTTTTAATCCAGAGTCTGTAATAATTGGAGGAGGGGTTTCGGCTCAGAAAGAATATTTAATTGAACCCATTGATGAAATTATAAGAAGAAAAGCAATGCCGGCCTACTTAGAGGGATTTTCTTTAAAAACTGCGGGCCTTCAGAATGATGCTGGTATGATTGGAGCAGTAAAATTTTTCATTGATCAAAATTAAGCCGGGTATTCTAAATAAAATCCCCACTAATATTTATCCAGCTGAACTTAATCAGCCTGCGGAATTAATAATAGTGAGGATTTAATGGCATAATTAAAATTGATAAAATTAAGTTCTGATATTTTAAACAATTAATTTAAATCAAAGAAAGTATTAAATACTCCCAGATATTTAAACTCTGATTCAGCTTTCTGCAGAGTAAAGATTGTAAAGAAGACATAATCTTTCATTTCTGTCTGGACTTCAAGCATTGGAGCTGCAACAGCACCACCAAATACTCTTTCTATATCACTATCAGCCTGACCTCGAATTTCAGCAACTCCCCAGTTAATGAACTCCTCTCGAGTTGGGTTGGTAACTGTTGCAGTTACTAAAATTACAAGCACAGCAATAATTGTAATTAATATTCTCATTTTCATTTCCCCTTTCTTAAACTTTCTAATTGTTATTTAACCCTTTTTCGATTTTATCTAATATTTCTCTTGCTTTGAATATTTATCGTTAATATAAGGTTTTAAAATTAGATTGCTGTTCTACCAAATATAAGAGTTAAAATAAAAAGAATAAGGAATATTGCAAAAAGAAACTTAGAAATAGTTGCGGAAGTACTTGCTACACCTCTAAACCCAAAAAATCCTGCAATAACTGCGACTACCAGAAAAATAATAGCATATTGTAACATCTGGAATTCTCCTCTCGATTTAAAGATATAAAAATAAATAAAAAGCTTCGCACATGAATAATTCTTTTGCAAGTGCGAAGTTTGAAAAAATAATTTATAAACTGTCTATCCAATCATTATATTCTTTTTTTGCTTCTTCTTTTTCTTTACCATGTTTTTCCTGAATTTTACCAATCAATTTTTCCTGGTTACCATCAATTTGCTGCAGATCATCATCAGTTAATTTACCCCATTTAGCTTTTATCTTACCTTTAACCTGCTTCCATTTTCCTTTTAATAGATCTTCATTCATTTTCATCATCTCCCTTCCATTGTGATTAACTTTTAAATATATTCATTAATTAATGAAGTTAATACATCACTATATATAAAAGAAATTAGTAAATTATAGGTTATCTTTATAATCTTAATATTATCATTATTTTAATTAATTGTCAATATTCTGATAATAATAATCTACATAATTTTATCTTATATCGCGTCTAAAAAAATGTTTAATTAATTATAAAATATTTATCTCTTTAAGAGTTCTTTCAGTCCCATATACCATGCTATTTCTTTATTATTAAAAATCAGGATAACCGGGATCAATCAGCCGATTTTTCTGATCTAAAAGTTCTATTTCGCGGGCTGCATCTACTGGAAAGTTCCATTCAAAAACATCTAAATTATTTTGAAGATGAGCTTCAGAACTTGCTTTGGGAATAGCCACAATATTTTTTTCAATTAGCCACCTTAAGGCAAACTGGGCAGGAGATTTATCATATTTTTCTCCCAGTGACTTTAAGACACTATTTTTAAACACTTTTCCCTGGGCCAGCGGACTGTAGGCGGTCAGTATTACATCATTTTTGAAGGCGAAATCTAAAAGTTCTTTTTGATAAAGTGTCGGATGAAATTCTACCTGGTTGACTGTGATTAGATCAGGATAAGCTGCCAGAGCTTCTTTTAAAAGTGGAATTGTAAAGTTGCTGACTCCAACATTTTTAGTTTTACCAGCTTCCTTTAATTCATTCATTGCTTTTAAGGACTCCTTAACTGGAATATCTGGGCTGGGCCAGTGAATTAAAAGCAGATCAAAATATTCAATATCCAGTTCATTTAAAAGTCGGTCTGCTGTTTTTTTAAGTTGGCCGTATTCTAAATCCTCACTCTGGATTTTAGAAGTGATAAAGATTTTTTCGCGATCAATATCAGATTCATTTAGTGCTTTAGCAACTGCCTGATGATTTCCATACATATCAGCTGTATCTATTTGTCTGTAACCGAGTTCCAGAGCCTTTTTTACTACTTCTGTACATTCTTCCCCTTTTAAGCCAGAAGTTCCAAGACCTAAGGCTGGAATTTCATTTCCATTTTTGAGTTTGAAATATTTCATAAACTCACCCTTTCAATTTAATTATCATCTTTTTTTAGTTGAAGTTAATTAATTTCTAAAATTTAACCATTTCAAATAATCAGTTTATATTAAAGAAAGTATCGAATACTCCCAGATATTTAAAATTTTCTTCAGCTTTTTGGACTGTAAAAACTGTAAAGAAAACATAATCTTTCATTGCTGTCTGCAGCTGCTTCAATGTTTTAGCTTTTCAAATCTTATCTAATATTAATTTTAGACCATTCATCTTAGAATTAATATTAATTGTTTAACATTTATTATTTACTTTATCCCATTAAATTAAGCAAATAGCTTGATTCAAATACTTTAATGCGATAAAATAAGCCAAAGATATAATTTATAATTTATAATTATTTTTCAGTAGTCTTTGAGCATTAAAGGAGTTGAGCAGATGATTAAAGTTTCTATAGTTGGAGCTACTGGTTATGTCGGGATTGAATTGATGCGGCTCTTACACGAGCATCCAGAAGTTGAAATCAAAGATTTAGTTTCTAAAAGCAGTGCTGGGGAGATGCTGGTTAATATTTATCCTCAGTTTAGGGGTTCAAAGCTGGCAGATAAAAAGCTAAGTTCTCTGGCAGAATTTGAGGTGGAAGCCAGTGATTTAGTTTTTACAGCTCTACCTCACGGAGTTTCGCAGAATATTGTGGGAGAGCTTTATGGCAAAGGAACAAAAATCATTGATTTGAGTGGAGATTTTCGCTACCATGATCTAGATATTTACGAAAAGTGGTATGGAGTTGAGCATCAGCATCCTGAACTGGCTGAAAAAGCCGTCTATGGTCTGGTAGAGTTAAATCGCGAAAAAATAAAAAAGGCAGATTTGGTAGCAAATCCTGGCTGCTATGTAACAGCATCGTTGCTTGGAATTTTACCTCTGTTGAACTTTGCTAAAGTAGAACTTGATTCTATAATTATTGATGCTAAATCAGGTGTCAGCGGAGCCGGTCACAGTCTTAAAGAGAATTTGCTTTTTACAGAGACTCATAACACAATGAAAGCCTACAGCCCAGCAGTACACAGACACAGTTCAGAAATTGAATATATTGCAAACCGATTTTTAGCAGGAGAGTATGATTCAAATTTAAAAAACCTTAAAACAGATCGATTATCTGCTGCATCAGGTGGAGCTCAAATTTTATTTACTCCCCATTTAGTTCCAATTAAAAGAGGTATTTTAGCAACAATATATCTTAATTTAAATGAAAGTAGTTCTGAGGCTGAAATTTTAGAGCTTTATCAAAAGGCTTACAGTCAGGAAGGTTTTGTACAGCTTCTGGCTGATGATCTACCAGAAATCAAAAATGTAGCCGGTTCAAACTTTGCTCAGATTGGTTTTAAATATGATCAGCGCACAGAAAGACTAATTATTGTTTCTGTGATTGATAATATGCTCAAGGGAGCAGCCGGGCAGGCAGTTCAGAACATGAATGTTATTTTTGGTTATCCAGAAAATACCGGACTTAAATCAACAGCCTTATTTCCTTAAAATTAGTATTTAGCAGCAAGGAGGAGAGTACAATAGAAGAATTAATAGAAAAGGCAAATGTGTTAATTGAAGCTTTACCCTATTTTAAAGACTTTTTTGGTAAAACCTTTGTCATCAAGTATGGCGGCAGCATCATGGCTGATCCAGAACTGAAGGGGAAATTGATTGAAGATATTACTCTGCTTAAATATGTCGGAATCAATCCAGTTATTGTTCACGGTGGTGGCCCGGCGATTAATAAAACTTTAGACCGTTTAAATATCAAAGCCAACTTTATCGATGGGCTGCGGGTTACAGACAAAGAAACTATGGAGATTGTGGAAATGGTTTTATCAGCTCAGATCAATAAAGAAATAGTGGCTTTGATCAATAAGATGGAGGCCAAAGCAGTTGGAATTTCCGGTAAAGATGGTAATTTAATTAGGGCAAAAAAGAAAGAATTTACTGATCCGGCAAAAGATTTAGGCTTTGTGGGTGAGGTTGAGCAGATTAATCCAGAACTGGTAGAAAAGTTAATTGAAGATGGTTATATTCCTGTAATTGCACCGGTTGGAGTTAATGATCAGGGAGAGGGCTTAAATATTAATGCAGACAGTGTTGCTGGAGAACTGGCAGCTTCTTTAAAAGCGGAAAAATTGATTTATCTAACTGATGTTAATGGAATTCGCTATGATGCAGAAGATGCAGAGAGCAGAGTTTCTCAGCTTAAATTTTCTGAGATAAAAAAATGGATTGCAGACGGTAAGATTCAGGGAGGTATGCTGCCCAAAGTTCAGGGCTGTATGAAGGCTGTGGAGAGTGGGGTCATTAGAACCCATATTCTAAATGGACTTGTAGCTCACCCCCTGCTTTTAGAAATCTTTACTGATCAGGGTGTAGGAACAATGATCTTAAAGGATTAAAGTTTCAACTTTGGCAGAATATATTGCTGATTTTCTGAAGGGACTAATTTATTTACTGATTTATTATTTCTATTATGAGAAGGGAGAATTGATAAGATGGAAATAGAAGAGATTGTTGAGATGGATCAAAAACACTTTATGAATGTTTACAGCGGCAGATATCCGCTTTATGTAGAAAAAGCGGAAGGCATCAAATTATACAGTAAGGATGGCAAGGTTTATCGCGATTTTTTAGCAGGGATCGGTGTTAATGCCTTAGGCTACAGCAATCAGAAATTTAAAGCTGCTCTGAAGGACCAGATTGATAAAATTATTCACTGTTCTAACCTCTATTATATAGAGCCCCAGGCTGAGCTGGAAAAGAAGTTATGTCAGAATTCCTGTTATGATCGAGTCTTTTTTGCCAACAGTGGTTCGGAAGCCAATGAGGGTGCCTTAAAGCTGGCCCGCAAATATTTTAAGAAAAAGGGAACTAATAAGTTTGAAACAATTACAGCAGATAAATCTTTCCACGGCCGGACAATGACTACAGTTACAGCAACCGGTCAGGATAAATACAAAAAACCCTTTACTCCACTGCCAGAGGGGTTTTATACAGTTCCTTTTAATGACCTTGAAGCTTTAAAAGAGGCGGTAACAGAAAAAACTGCTGCAATTATGCTGGAGCCGATTCAGGGTGAAGGTGGAATTTATCCAGCTGAACAGGAATATTTAGAGGGAGTCCGCAAACTCTGTGATCAAGAAGATATTCTTCTGATCTTTGATGAGGTTCAATGTGGTATGGGCAGAACCGGTGAGCTTTTTGCCTATCAGAACTATGGGGTGGAGGCAGATATTATTTCGCTGGCCAAAGCCTTAGGTGGTGGAGTTCCAATTGGAGCTTTTATGGCCAAAGAGGAGGTTGCTTCGGCTTTTGAGCCTGGAGATCACGGTACAACCTTTGGTGGTAATCCTCTGGCAACCAGAGCTGCCTCAGAGGTGATGGACATTATGCTGGAGCCCGGTTTTTTGGATTCAGTTAAGGAAAAGGGCAGTTATCTTAGATCTGAACTGGATAAACTGGTGGCTGCAAATGATAATCTAATTGAAACAAGAGGTAAGGGTTTAATGCTGGCCCTCGAGCTTGGTGATAGTTTATCAGCAAAAGAGATTACAAATCAGCTTTTTGAACGCGGATTTTTAATTAATGCAGTTAAAGAACATACACTGCGCTTTTTACCACCATTAGTTGTGGAAAAAGAAGATATGGATCTTTTAGTTGAAAATATTAAAGAAATAATTAGAGCTGAGTAGTGATCATTTAACTTTAAATTACTGACTGCATCTGCTATAATTATAGGAGATGATAATTAAATTTGAATAAAAATTGATTGAGCTCCAGAAGCCTCACAGCTTGATGGAGCTCTATTAATGTAAAAAATATTAATTTTTTAAAGAAAGGTAGGGAATTAAATGAATAAAAGACTCAAAGGTTTAAAAGAAAGTATTGCTCAAAGACAAGAAAAAGAAACAGTGCGTTCCTACAGTATCGGCCGGAATGAGCTCTGTCCCTGCGGCAGTGGTAAGAAGTTTAAAAAATGCTGTGCTCGGAATAATCCGGATAAAAGTGTAGATGAATATTTTGAGAAAATTAAAGAAGCTGAAACTGAAGAAACTGTTCTGGACTTATTAAAGGAGGCTGCAAAAAATTATCCTCTGGAACACAGATTTTTGCTGCCTTTAATTGTTTACACCCTTCAGAGTAATAACTATCAGGAGGCTGGAAAATATTTAAGACATGCCTGGCAGCTGATGGGAACTAAACTGGATGAAGCCTTTATTTCTCCACTGGTAAATATTATGCTGGATCAGGAAGAGATTGATGAGGCAGAAAAGCTTGTGCGTCAGGCCCTGGAAGAAAAGGGAGAAAGCATTCCCCTTTTAATTGCCCTGGCTGAAGTCTATAAAAAGGGTGAGAACTTTCAGCGGGTTAATGATATTATTGCGCGAGCGATGGAGATTGATGCCGAAAATTTACAGCTGATAGTTTTCCGTCTGGAGACCTTAATGGACTTAGATGATGTGGTAAGTGCTTTAAGTCTTTTTGAAAAATATTATGATCAGCTTAAAGATTATAAGCATATGCGCGTGATTTCATTTTTAGATGATTTTATCAAGGAAAGATTTAATTTTGCCGAGAATAAAAAGTTTAAGACAAAAGAAGCTCTATCTCAGGCAGCAGAAATTTTCCATGTTTTTCAGCAGCTGGATAATTTAAAGATGAGTTCAGCCGAGAGTGAAGGTAGAGAATTATTAGCTGAGATTAAAGATCTGCCTCCAAAAAATTCACAGATAGCTCTTGATATTCTGGCCCGCTATCTGGCAGCTGAGTTATATGCTGATTTTGCTGATTTTGCAGAAGAGCTTGAAGCTGAGCACCTGAAAAACCCTGATTACCTGAGACTATTATTCCTGGCCGATTCTCAGCAGGGGAAGCTTAAAGAAGCAGAAGCAAAGATTAAAACTGCTTTCACCATCGAAAAAAGTAGAAAAGATGGACATTTTCACAACTGGCAGGTAGCTTCTGATTATTTAAGATTTCTGGTTGAGCATGGAGCTGACGAGGAGCTGGCTGATTTTGTGGCAGACTTTGATGGGCTGCTGGGGGAAGAGGATAATCTGCTGGCAAGTTTGATGATGTTAATTGAAAATGAAGAATCTAGAAATTACCAGAAGCTACTTTTAAACAGGTTATTAGAACTCATTGATTCTGGGCTGATCCAACAAATTCAGAAAAAAGATATTTACAACAACCGTTTATTTATTAGTCTGGCGGCTTTAGACGGAGATGAGACGATCTATGATCAGGGAAGAGAGATGACCACTCAGGAATTAAAAGAAGTTATAACAGAGGTTGAAGCTGCAGAAATTGATACTCCAGCTTTAAGTTACGCTAAATTAAGATTGTTCAAATATCAATCAGAACTTGAGCAGGCTCAAAAAGAAGAGCTGGTAAATAAAGTTGAAAATGCTGATGTAGAAAGTTATTTTGATACAGTTGCCTATTATGAGACAATACTGAAATTTGCAGACCCGGCACCAATTTTAACAGAGATTCCGCACGGAAAATATTTAGATGATGAGTATCTAGATTTCTATAGATTAATTGCAGCCCTTAAACTCAACTATTATGAGATGGGGACTGAACTTTTCCACCGTCAATTGATGCGAGAAAGCAAACGCAATAAGGTGATGAGTTATCTGGTCAGACTGCTGCGCTACTTCAAACAGGATAAGTTGATCGAACACTTTAAGGCAATGGAAGTTGATGAGATGATTATTAATTATTTAAAAAAGCTGACTGAAAGAAGAAATTAAATAAAAAGACTTTAGGAAAAATTTCTTAAAACACTTGTTATTTAAGCTAATAATTATTATAATATAGCTATAACAGCTGGGGCGGAATCTTAAAATTAAGAGCTGCACCCTAAAGAAGCTGTTAAATACAATTAGTTTAGTCCACCTGGATCGATGGACTGGGATGGGAGGAAAAGAAAATAAAACTCAAGACAAGACAGATCGTGATTGCTGGTATGTTGGGGGCTATTTCTATTATTTTAGGTGCTACAGGACTGGGGTTGATTCCCTGGCCCAGTGCAGCCGGTCATGCAACAATAATGCATTTGCCGGCTATTTTAGGAGGAATTATTGAAGGACCGATAGTTGGACTGCTGATTGGTTTAATCTTTGGAGTTTTTAGTTTTATCAGAGCAACTAATCCGATTTTTGCAGATCCAGTCATTGCTGTACTGCCGCGTTTATTTATCGGAGTTGCTGCTTATTATGCCTATCGCTCCACTAAGAATTTTAATCAGAGTACTTCTTTAATTCTGGCAGGAGCAGTTGGAACAATTGTTAACACAGCCGGTGTTTTGGTTTTAGCTGTAGTCAGAGGTTATTTACCTGCAAGTGCTGCCTGGGCAGTTGCTTTTACAAATGGAATACCAGAAATAATTGTAGCTGCTGTATTTTCATTAATTATTGGCAAAGCTTTAATTAACTTTCAAAAAAATAGTTAGATATAAAAAAGACTGGAGTCGATACTTCAGTCTTTTTTGGTTAGTTGTTGGTACCATGTTGGTACCAGGTACAAAACGGCCGTTTTGTACCTGGTTATAAAGAAATATTTCACAAATATTGTTTTTGACTTCACTACTCCAAATAATGTATAATAACTATATAGATTAGGAGTAATCAACTCCGATTGAGGCTTGAGAGGAGGAGTTAAAATGAAAGATAAGCAGAGAATTAAAGAAGTACTGGAAAATACCAAAATATTGCTTGAGCCAGACGATTTAATTTCTACAGAGCATGATACAACTCTCCATTACTATGTAATCAGCAAGCCATATTATCTGGACGAATTTCCGGAGGAAGGTCCTGAAACTAAGGTGAGAGAAGGGATGATTACCTGGGAAAAGCCTAAGCTTTTAACTCCGGATTATATGATGAACATGAGCGGTTTTAGTGGTGAAGCAAAAAAGGCCATGCAGATTATTGCTCGCGAAAATCCAGATCTGGCCGGGTTGCTTTATAAGATGAATTATAAAAAACAATCAATTAGTACTTTTACTATCAGCAGAGAAATAGATGCTGCTGAAGCTGAAATAAGAGAAGATATAAATGAAGATGATAGTATTTTAACAGTAATT
>Ga0306868_1000560_pt1 | contig 23160 bp, 17 predicted proteins | sample AntRauTorckE6832_FD_190411 | JGI IMG/M metagenome (GOLD analysis project Ga0306868, IMG submission 190411) | Saline lake microbial communities from Rauer Islands, Antarctica - Metagenome Torckler E6 #832 (v2) (version 2) | ecosystem: Environmental > Aquatic > Non-marine Saline and Alkaline >... | reverse complement strand
ACTTAAGACAGCTTGGTATTTTTCACCGATTAATTCACCATATCCAAGAAACTTAATTCGGTTAAAGTTTCTGGCATTTAAGTTTTTTAAGCTAATTTTTTGATTTTCACTATAGGCAGTTAAATAACCTGAATAAAGTAAGGAATAAATTAAAAGCTTAAACTGATTTTTAGATAAGCCAAATCTATTTTTTCTTAAACTCATATAGACTTCATCTAGTCTTGTTCTCTCATTATCTAGTAAGTTAAATGTGTTTTTGATTAATTCATTTTTTCCCGGATTAATGGTTAAACGAACGCCATTTTTACGTTTTTTGATAAGATTCATTGGTTTTAAGAAATTGTCTATTACATCCAGAGCACGGCCACTTAGTTCTTTTAAGTCATCTACATCACCTTTGGTAATAAAGTCCTCTAAAACAGCATCTATGCGGTCTGTACTTAAAAAACTTTGGTAAGGTGATATCTTTTTATGGTCTGGATATCTAGTTTGTAATAGATTTGCTACAATTTTATCTAAAAATCTTTGAAAAGGTAAAAATCCTAATTCATCTAAATTAATAATTTCTTCTTTAAATCCATTAATAACGGTTCCATTAAAGTAGGCATCTCTAAAGATCTTGCTTATTCGATCTGTTTTTTCAGAGATTAGTTCTAACAGTTGTTTTTTTATTTTTTCAGATGTTTTTGAACCTTCTTTTTCATACTTTTCTAATAAAATAATCTGTGCTAAGACATTTTCTAAAAATTCTTTATCCTCAAGTTCATTGGGAATCCAAAAACTAAAAGAATTTTTTTCTTCTTCAGAGAGTTCTGGTAATAAAATGTTGTTTAAGTATTTTTTATCTTCTTCAACATCAAGGGCATAACTGATTATAAGCATAAAATCTTCTTCATCATTGGTAAGTCTTTTAGCTGTCTTTTTAATATTATCAATAGAAATTTCCCGAATTGGGATAAAGTATAAAAATCCGTTTCGTTCTGTATTTTGCCAATTAACGGTTCTTTTTTGTCGTGAGTTATTAAATAGATTATTTAATGGTAAAAACTTTTCTTTTACATTTTTACCTAATTTAGTGAAAAGTCGCTTATCATTTTCAAATAGGTTGGACTTAATATATTCTGTTCTTCTTTTTATAATTAGATTTACATCTGCTTCAAGGTCAATATAGTATTTATTAAGCTTTTTATCTTCCCCTTTTTCTTTAACCAAATATGCTCCATGTTGGTAAAGTCTGTTTAAAATATCTTCTATGTATTCATAGTTAATATTTGGTTCTAAATCGGTAATTTTTTCTAATAACATGTTAGTTATATCTTTAACATTATACCTTTTATTAATCGGTGAAATACTAAATAGGATTAATAGCTTTATGATTTTCATTCCGGTTTCTCTTTGTTCGGAATCTAGCAAACCATCAATTTCTTGTTTATAGTACTTATATACTTTAGTATAAAAAGGACTGGTTTCCATCATTTCTCTGATTCGATCTACAAAATGATCGAATATTTTATCAGCAGTTAATAGATTGTTTTTATCTAGGTCCATCATTGAATCTATATTACGACTAGGATCTCCCTTTAGGCGGTAATGGATAAAATCAATAATACCACGGTGTTGAGAAAAAAGTGGTTTTAAGTTATCTAAAAGATCGATTGCCTGGGGATGAACTGGATAAAGCTCTAAAAAATCGCTTTTAGAAAAGTTGATTTCAGGAAATGAGGAATTTATTTCATCATAGATCTTATTTACTTCATCTTCCTTACCATCTTTTAGTGCAATTAATCTTTTATGGATTAATTCTTTTATATGCTGTCCTGTCAAATAAAAGCGGTTAGGGTATCTATCTTTAATCTTATTGAATGCCTCTGGTGTAGTCTCTCCTGTTTTTTCTATTTCTTCCTGTAAAGTAGCTAAAACCCAGCAGGGTTGCCTTTTGGCATATTCACCTAAAAACTGTAAAAATCTAATATCTTCGTTAAATCTCCTGCCATCTGGTTTTGATCTTAAAAACTCAGATAGTTCATCAATTAAGATTACAAGCCCATCATAATTATTTTTATTAATAATATCTGTTATTTGATCAAAGATTTGTTGACGGTTATAGCTAAAACGGTATGGTAAGTTAAGTCTGGTAAGTAGTTTTTCTATTAGATATAGATTACCAGGTTGAAATAGTTTTTCTTCAGATAATTCATTTTCTTTAAGAAATAGTTTTAAGTTATTTTCATGTTCATTTTTTATAATTTCAGAGATTTTATCTATAAACTCTTTTTCTCCCTTAAAGTTAAAAGAAGTTTTATGATTACTTTTATTAAAATGATTAATGATTTCTTCCATAACTATATCTTCAAGGTATTCTTTATTACTATGTTCTACTAAAGATAAGTTAATAGTAATATAGTTGTTATTTATAACTTCTTTTGAAAGTTGATTAATACTATTTAAATTTACATTTTGACTTAGGATATGTTCCCAGGACTTTTCATAGTTTATTAAAAGACTTAAAACACTTAATAGGTGTGATTTACCAGAACCAAAGTTTCCTTCGATAAAGTATCCTTTACCATCTTTGTTTACTAAGTCGTTAAAAAATGATAAAAACACCTTTTTAACTTCATCAGTTACCACAAAACTTTCAGTTAAAAAGTCTCTTAACTTAGGATCTTTGATATCGGCCATTTGAACAACTGTTCTAACATCTTTTATATTAACAAGATCTTTAATCTTCATTTTTTTGATCACCCAATTTTTTACTAAGTTTTTTTATAGTTCCCCATAGCTTATTATAGCCTTGGTTGTTATTTATGATTTCTTTAAAAAATTCTATACCTTCATTAATTTGACCTGTTTTTTCAAATATTTTAATCAATGTTGATTTTATATAGTAATCATCAGGGTCATTACGAAAAGTTTCTTTTAGATAGTTTAGTGATTTATCATAGTCTTTCATCCTATAAAGTAAAAAACCAGCTTGTTTTATAGCAAATTCATTACCTGGTTCAATCTCAAGTGATTTTTCGTATTCTTTTAATGCTTCTTCATATCTATTTAACTTTTCTAGCTTTTCAGCTAAGAGATGATGTAAAAATACATTATTTTTCTTATCACCAATCTTTAATAATGCTTTAAGTTCTTTTACAGCATCTTTAGGTTCTTTGTTTTCCATTTTTAATTTAAGTTTTTCTTTATAAGCAAATTCGTCTTCAGGTTTATTGTTTAAATACTCATCATAGTACTTTGTAGCCTTTTTAGTTTCACCCATTTTTTCATAAATACTGGCCATTAATTTTTTAAAGGAGTTATTATCAGGCTCTTTATCAAGTTTTTTCTGACAAATCTCTAGTGCTTTATCAAAGTTTTCAAGCTGTAGATGTGTTCTAATTAATCTAGAAAGTAAGTATTCACTTTTATTATTTTCCTTTGCTTGTAAAAAGAACTCCAAAGCTTTAGTATAATCTCTTTTTTTTAAAAAAACATTACCTTTTACTATTAAAGCACGAGAATCATCTGGATAATCTACTAAGATTTCTTTAGCTAAAGTTAATGCTTTTTCGTTTTTTCCTAATTGATATAAGGTATCTGCTAAACTGGCTTTCAAATACTTATTATCTGGATAATCATTTAATGAACTATTTAAAATATTTTTAGCTTCAGAATACTTATTTTTCCTTTTAAACTCAATAGCTTTTGATAAAGTATCTTTAACCTGCATATATTGATTTTGAGCCAAGGTAAACACTCCTTTAAGATATTTACATATTTTTCTTAAATTTATTATATCTTTAAATAGCAGTAATATCAATCATTGAATGGAACATAAAAGAAAAAAGTGGTGAGAAAGTTTCTCACCACCAAAAATTTTAAAGTTTAATATAATGTTTCTTTTTCATTATTAGTTAAAATATCATTTAAAATTAAATTAATTCTTAAGTAGTTATTAGGGTAAGTATCTAATAATTCTACATAATCGTCAATATCTCCATTTATAAATTTTGCAATGGTTTTAAAGAATGTCAAATTGTTTTCTTCTATAAATTCTTTATCGGGAGGATTATTAATAAGAATTTTAGGATCTAAGTATTTTAATATAACAAGATATTTTAGTTCAACAGAAAATAAATGATTACAGTCTTTTTTAATAATTTCTTTTAATGGAATATCATAACTTTTTTCTTCAACTTTATTTAATAACCAATTAGTAAAATGATAGATAAATGATTTATTATTATAAGAACTATATTCATCTAAGTATTCAACAATTTTTTTGTGATCTTCTTTAACTAGAGTATCTTTATCAGCATATTTTAAGTTTTTTCGAACTATAAATGAAAGAATAATTTCTAATAATTTTTCTGGTTCGATCATATCATCTTCATTAACTAACTTTAAGTATTCTAAAAGATTTAAAGTATCAATATAGTTTTCATTATCTATCGAAGAAAGAATAAAGTTGAGAGTATTGTTATTAAAATTTTTAGCTAAAAATGAAAGTAGTTTCTTGGTTTTATAATCATCTTTCATATGATATAAACTTTTCACATAGTATTTAGTATAATTTTGAATAATATATCGATCAGAATAATTTAAGAAGTTAAATTCATAATTTTTATATAAATTATCTATTACACTGTTATAGTTTCCAGATATATAATTAGCCTCAATAAAAAAGTCATATAATATATCCTGATCATCAGTAAATTCCATTAAAATTTCTTCGTTTTCTACAATCCATTCATATTTTTCTAATGAGTCAAATAGGCGGAGTAATAAAAATGCTAAATCATAATCATCAGATATTATTTCATTAATTTTATCAATATCATTATGATTTAAACCATTAGTTGAGTTAACAATTTCTAATATCTTGTCTATTATTTTTAGATATTTTTCCTTTTCTTTATTATTTAAAGTTGAAGAGTCACTAGTTAAAAACACATATTCAATTAAGTATTCTATAAAATTAATATAATTTTTTTGCTCTTCCTTTAAATTTTTTAGTTTGTGATAATTATCTGCTATTAAAGGAATGGTTTTTACAATAAGTTTATATTCAAAAAATACATTTAATATTAAATTTAATACATTAAGCTTATAATTAGATTTTTTATAACATTCAAGACCATATTTATATCCTTCTTCTGTCTTATCTAAAGCCAATTTAACTTCAGACATTAATAAATTTATTTCATAATTATTATAAATGTTTATCATTTTTTCTAAAATTTCTTCAGATTTTTGAAATTCATCAATTTGATTTAAACTATCAATTAAATATAGCAAAAACTCCATTTCTATGTCTGTTTGTACTATATTATAATACTTTGTTAAATATTTAGCTGTTTGATCAAATTTATTTAATTGATAAGAAAATATACCTGCCATTTCTGAGAACATTGGTTCTAGTGGATAATCTTCATCAGCTTTTTTAATAATCTCAAAATATTTAGCTAAGTCATCATAACCAGAACCATTAAAATCATTAAATAATGGATTAAGTTTATCTAGGTAATATGTAATCGGTTTTTCAGGTGTTATTTTATCACAACATTTTTTAAACTTTTTTCCACTTCCACATGGACATGGTTCGTTCCTGGGAATTTTATAACTTTTTATTGGTTCTAGCACTTCATCTTCAAAACTATCTTGTCTGTTATTTTTAATAAAATCATCAATGTTGATTATATTATCTTCTGTCAAAAATTATCATCCTTTCTTTACTTTGTTATTAATATTATAATATCTAAATTACCTTAATACAACATGTACAGAATATTTTTTTACATCTAGTTAAAATTTTTGTTTAAAATAAAAAAAGCCAACTGTGTTAACAGTTAGCTTGGGGAGCAAAAATCAATTATGCAGATATATTTATTCTTCTTCAGTTACTTTTGAAATCTTATTTAAAACCCCAGGAGTTCTTCCCTGGTTTAAGGCCGTCTCTCTAGTGAAAAGTTGTATTGTTACTGCAAAAACTGTTGGTATTAATAATCTGTTTACTTTTGGTACTTTGTCTAAAAGAATATTGTCTCTTTTAATATTATAATTTTCATCAGTTATTAGCAGTATATTTGAACCATGTTTTGACATTTCTTCAGTAAGTTTTGTTAAAAGATTAAAAGTATGGTCTCCATGTGCTAAAACTATAGCTCCATGATCTTTTCCTGTAATCTCTAAAGGTCCATGCCGGAAAGCACCACCACTATATCCAGTAGGCTGAAGTCCTGTTCCTTCTTCACAGATCAATGCTCCCATAAAGGTTGTAGCCAAAAGATCTCCTCTTGAGATAAATGACCATTTTTCTTTAGACTTTAAATGGTTATATAGGTTATGGGACTGCTCTTCTTCTTTTTTAATAAAATTATCAATTGTTTTAATATCAGCTAGTTGTTTTTGGATATCGAAATCGTCATTATTATTAACTAAATGAGCCATAATATTGAGTAAATAATTACTGTTTACATATGTTTTAGTTGAAATTGTTGCTTCTTTACCTGCAAATATTGGTAATACATAGTCAGCCATATTTGCAATTGGACTATCTTCATAGTTAGTAACTGCGATTACAGTATTATCATCAGGCAGTTTTTCTAATAATTTTTTAGTTTCAATACTTTTTCCAGATTGAGAAATAGCAATTACTGTAAATCCTCTATTTAAAGAATTCATTTGATAATGTATAAATTCATCAATGTCTGGATTAATACATAGATATCCTTTATCAGACAAGATATTAATTGCAGATATGGCAGCATAGTTTGAACTCCCCATTCCTGCAAATAAGATTGGTTTATCACTATTTTCAATATAATGGACTACTTCAGTTAATCTTTTTTTATACTTAGGTTCTTCAAAATATTTACTCAACATCTTATTTAAATACTCAGGTTGACTTTTTATGTCTTTAATCATTGGATCAGACATCTTTACCACCTCTTATTTATAGATTTGTAACTCCTATAGACTCTTTATTTTTATTAAGATAATTATATAAATCATTTATTGAAGGACTTGATCCCTTTTCAACAAACAGTCTAGCATTTATTGTACCTAATATCAAGGATTCTTGATAAGTTAGATTATTTAAAATTCCCCAACTGAATCCTGCATTAAAGTTATCTCCTCCTCCAACTGTTAAAACAGGGTTTTTAACTTTTGGTACAGATACTTTATATGTATTGTCTCTATTTATTAAATATGCTTCAGCAACAGGATGAATAACTACTTGATCAACATATCTTTTGTAAACTAAGTATTTACCGACATTTGTTGTATCTTTAGATTTTTTTGACATAAGCTTGTTTTCTAAATCTCTAGCTTCATTTTCATTTAAACCTAATATTACATCATAGTAATTTCTAAATACATTTAATAATTTTAACATTTCCTTTATATCTTTAACTGATCTTGAATTAGTATCAGCTAAATCAATAAAAAGGGATTGATTTTTTTGATTAATTTTATCTTGATTTTCATTTAAATAATTAATAAGTTTTTTCCAGATTAAGGTCATATTGTCAAAATGACTCCAATTAACCATTGAAATTAATTCATAATTATTTAAAATATCAAATATTTTATCTCCAACCCTATTTTTAATAGTATCATAGTCAATATTTTTAAATGTATGGGTATCCCCCAACATTATTTTACCGTCAAAGAATTCTAATACAAAACTTAAAGCAGGTTCTCCAATAGAATAGATATTACAGTTTTTGGACATATATTTATTAAATATCTCTTCATATTCATCAATTGGTGCAATACAGTCCGTATTAATACCTAAATGTCCTAAAGAATTAGCAAATAGTGGTGTATTACCACCAGGTTGTATTGATTCTAATTCAATATCTATATCACCGCTTAGTCCAGCAGCTTGTTTTATTCTGTCACCAAAATCATTTATAGTGTTATAGTAATTTATATTTTCATTGTCATGGGAACTAATCGGTCTATATATTTTATCAACAAAACCATCAAACCCAATTGCTGTATTTTTATCTATATAAGTTTTATCATCAATTATTTTTTTCATTTTTGTTGTTAAATGTTCTAGCATATTTAGTTCCTCCTTAACCTTTTACTGAACCAGCTGTTAGTCCTTTGATAATTAACCTTTGGAATAGGATAACTATAATCATCGGTGGAATTGCAGCTAATACACCACCTGTTGTCATTGCTGTATAGTTTACAGCATGCCGTCCTGTAAATTCAGTAATTGCTACTGGAACAGTTTTAGAAGCATAACTATTAGTTAAAATTAATGCATAAAAGAACTGATCCCATGCTAATAGAAATGAAAATATTGCTACAGATGCAATACCTGGTCCTGATAGTGGTAGAATTATTCTAATTAAAGCTCCAAATCTTGAACATCCATCAATTCTAGCAGAATCTTCTAACTCCATAGGAATACTTCTAAAGAAGCCAGTCATAATATAGATTACAAACGGTAAAGTGAAGGATAAATATACAAAAACTAATGTAATTTTTTTATCCAACAGTCCAATTTTATTAATAAGTATATAAATTGGAATTATTAAACTGACAACTGGAATCATCCTGGTTGCAATCAAGGTAAGCATTCCAATTCTTCTTCCTTTAAAATCAAGTCTTGAAAAAGAATATGCAGCAGGTATACCAACTACTAAACTTATCAAAGTCACAAAAAATGATACATATACACTATTGTACAGTGCTGTTGTAAACATTTCAGCAGACTGGGATGATCCACTTTGGGTTGAAAATATATTAATATAGTTTTTTAAAGTTAAGTTATCTGGAATCCAATCAATAGGTTTAACCAATAATGAGGACTGTGTTGATAAACTAGAGATAACAAGCCAGTAAATTGGAGCTAGGATCCAGATTGCTACAATTACCATAAAAATATATCCAATTATCTTTTTTGTTGTTGTCATTTTTCTCATTGACTACACATCCTCGGTATATAAAAGTCTAATATAAACTAAAGATAAAATTAATATAAAGACAGAAACAATAAATGAGATAGCTGAACCTCTTCCCATGTTTAGAAAACTAAATGATTCTAAGTATGCCTTATATGAAATAATCTGGGTTCCATTGGCCGGTCCGCCTCTGGTTAAAACATATATGATATCAAAGGCTTTAAATGCTTCAACAGTTCTAATTACTAAAGCAACCATAATAGCTGGCTTTAATAAAGGTAATGTAATATAGCGGAAGGTTTGAAAACCATTTGCACCATCAATATCTGATGCTTCATATAAGTCTTGACTAATCGTAGCTAAAGCAGCACTAATAATTAATACAACAAAAGGTGTACATTTCCAGACATCAGCTAAAATAACTAAGTTCATTGCTGTCCAGGGTTCAGATAACCAAACCTGATACTTATCAATAATATTTAATGATTGTAAAAGTCCATTTAGGGCACCATACTCAGCATTATAAATCCATTTCCACATAATAGCATTTACCACTGTTGGTACAGCCCAGGGTATAATTACAATTGTCCTTAATATTTTCCATCCTTTTAGATGTAGGTTTATTAAGTATGCAATAGCTATACCTAAAGTAATTTCTATACCTGTAGAAGCTATAGTGAAGTAGGCAGTTCTACCGATTGTTGCCCAGAAATCATAAGATGTAAAAAAATCTATGTAGTTTTTTAAACCAATAAACTGTGATCTCCAGGGATAAGCTAATGAATATGAAGTAAAGCTTAACCACATTGTTCTAATAATTGGATAAAATACTACAGAAGCAATTATTAAAAAACTTGGAATAACTAAAATCCACCCTAGTAGATTTGTACTCTTTTCAAATTTATTAGTAATCCTATTTATAATGTTCATAATACTATCCCCCATAAAAACTATTAAAAAGCAGTGTGGAGTGGTTTATACACCCCACACTATATTTATTATCTTACCAACGTTCTTGAATTTTTAAAACTTCTTCTGCAGCATTGTCTAATGCTTCTTGTGGACTGACATTACCAACAAGAGCGTTTTGAATTGAGGTTTGTAAAGCACGTGATACTTCTGTATAGTATGGTACTTTAGGTCTTGAATAAATATATGGGAACTGTTTATCAAACATTGTAAATGTTTCAGGATGCATTTCAATGATTTCATCTTGATTCATTACAGATTTATACATTGGAGTTACATGGTCAGCATATCTTGTTTGAATATCTTTACTGGTCATATACTCGATTAATTCATAAGCTAAATCTTTATTAGAGGAATTCTTTGTTACACTAAAGCCCATTGATCCAGTAATACTTGCACTTTCAATACCTTCAGCTTTTGCATCTTCAAATACAGGCATTAAACCAAGTCCTGTTTGACCAACTATGTTAGATTCGTCTGGATTATTTAATAGTTCATACATATATACCCAGTTAATAGCAAAAGCAGCATTACCTTGTGAGAAGATTCTTCTTACTTCTTCTTCATTGGCAGATAAACTTGCTGGATTGGTAAGTTCATTATCCATAGTTTCTTTCATCCAGGTAAGAGTTTCTACACCTTCTGCATTGTTAAAGGCAGGTTTGTTGTTTTCATCAAAGAATTCACCATTATTACCTTTTAGTAGTGTTACCCAGTCACAGATAAGAGCTTCAATTTGAGCCCAGCTCCATACCATAGGATATTCAACAATACCTTGTTCTTTAAGTATTTTTGATTGTTCTACAACTTCTTCCCAAGTTGTAGGTGGATTTTCAATACCAGCTTCATTTAACATTTCTTCGTTATAGAAGAAGTATTCTAAATCTAATAGCCAGGGTAGTCCATAAAGACTGTCATTATATCCAACAACTTCCCAAGCCTTATCATATACATCTGCGGTCATATCATCAGATACACGGTCTGTCACATCTAATAACCAGCCAGCTTCAGCAAACTGTGCATACCAAATGTCATCAACTAAGATTACATCATATGCCGGATTAGATCCAGATATTGAAGTAATTAACTTATCGTGTAAAGCATCATAACCAACAAGAGTAAGTTCCACTTCCACACCAGGATTATTGTCTTCAAATTCAGCAATAACTTGATCATATTCTTCTGGTGTCCATCCTGCTTGTTTCATACTAATCATTCTAATTGTTTCAGCAGAAGTTGATAACGCAAATACACCTACAAATAAAACTACAAGAGTTAAGATTAACAGTGATTTTTTATTAAACACTTTTTTATCCCCCTTTAATTTTTTTGATACAGTTAATTTTTATTTTTATATCCCTCCTCCTTAATAATACTTTTTAAAACTCCTTTAAAAAGTGCTCAAAAAAAGCACCTTTAGTCTAATTTTATTAGCTATCATTAGAGTATTCAAGTAGTATTGTAAATTCTGTAACTTTTTATAAATTAATGTGTTAACTATTATATATTTGACTTCCATTTATCAAATACAAAGGAAGTTACAGCATTTAATTGATAATTTGGTTGGTCTCTTCTATTAATTATTTTAGGTTGATCATTTTTATCAGGAAAGTATGATTTTTCAAGTTTTTTATTTATATCTTCAATCATTTCTTTATTAAAATCATCAAAAAGTCCACCTAAAACTATTATTTGGGGATCAAAGATATTAATTATACTTGATAGACCTCGAACAAAGTATTTTATAGCTCTATCAATTATTTTTTTACTTAAATCATCTTTATTTAAATAACCAGTAATTATTTCCTTATAATCAAAAGGATATTCAAATAAATCAGTTAAAAAAGAGTCTTCTCCATTATCAACTGCATCGTTAAAGTCATCTTCAATTGCTTTTATTGATGATATTGTTTCTAAACAACCTTCACTACCACAGATACATTGCTTACCCTCAGACTTTACTTTCATATGTCCTATTTCTCCGGCATTACCATGGCTGCCTGTATACAAGTTATTGTTAACTATAATTCCACTACCAATACCATCTACTACATAGACATAAATTAAGTTATCATAGTCTTTATCTAACATATGGCTCCATTCATAGTAAACAGATAAATTAGCATCATTATCAATATATATTGGTGCATAATCAAATATCTTATTTAATTCAGACTTTAAATTAATTTTGCCTAAATAATGGGTTGTAGAACTTATTACTATATCTTTATCTACTTTATAGATACCTGGTATTGATACACCAATACCATAAATTTGTTTTTTATCTATATCATATTCTTTATTTTTTAATCTACTTACCTTCTCTACTTTTTTAATGATATCAACAAAAAGTTCATCTTTAACATCGATAATTTCCTTATCGATTAATTCAATATCTAAATTATAGATAGCATAAGCAATTTTTCTTTCTTCAAAACTTATTGATATTATGTACTTATTATCACCTTTAAAGCTTAATAATCTAGGTGGCCTACCTCCTGTAGAATCTGCAGTAGTTTCTACAACTAATCCTTTATCCATTAAATCTTTAACTAGATAAGAGATAGTTGTATGTGATACATCTAGATGTTGTGTTAGATTAGACCTAGAAATAGGTTGTCTTTTAATAACTTCGTTTAATACAGTATATTGATTATGCTTTTTTAAGGCTTTAGAATTTTTGATTTCCATAAGATCAATCCTTATTATTTTTAATATTTAATTAATTCTATTTTACATATTAAAGATACTTTTAAAAAGTCCTTTAAAAAGTTATAAAAAAATATTTTGTTATTTTTTATTAATATTAATTAAAACTATTTCGGGTTTACAATTAATCCTTATAGGAAGTAATGTTGTTCCAATTCCTTTATTAACAAACAAAGTTTTATTATTAAAATTATATAAACCCGTTTTATATTTTAATTCATATCTTCTATTAGCTATGTTATTTAGTATTGGTAAATTTATTTGACCACCATGGGTATCTCCTACTAATACTAAATCTATGTTATCTAACTGTTCTTTTTCTGTAATATGATAAGTATGTGAAAGCAATAAATTAAAGTTATTATCCAAATCAACATCATTTATAGCTTTATTATAATCATCTTTACCAAGATCTGGTGTATCAACACCTATTATGTTTACATTATCATCATTTACAATTAGTTTTTCACTTTGATTATTTAAAAACTTTATATTGTTTTCATTAAATAAAGTAATAAGTTCGTTCTTAAATTTTTGATCATTATTTCCTAATATTGCATAACTTCTTTTATTGTTCTCAATTTTTTTTAAAAACAAATCAAGATTAACTAGATATTCTTCTCCATTAAGATAATCTCCGGTAAAAACTAATAAATCATATTCTAGGTTATTAACCATATTGACTAATTTTTTTTGAAATTTTTTATTAAAGTCAAAATGTAAATCAGATAAATGTAATATGGTTAATTCATTATTTACATTCTTTAATCTTAAGGTTTTTCTATTTATCTCAATATCATGAGTATGTATATCTATTAGCTTATAACTTAAAAATAGTATAACTAATAATATTATTAAATATAGCATAACTTCTTTTCTCCTCTGTATTATATTTGTTAAATTCTTCTTTATGTCTTATAATAAGTATATGTAAAAATTATGATTTAAATCAAAGATTGTAGGTGTTAATAATGAAAAAAGTAAAATTAATATATAATCCTCATTCAGGAACAAAAGATTTTCCAAACTATTTAGATATGTTTTTAGAAAAATTTCAAGGGGCCGGATATCAAGTTGATATATTTAGAAGTATGGAAAAAAATGATCTTTATAGAGGATTAGAAAAAATTGATGATAGTTATAAAAAAATATTAATTGCTGGTGGAGATGGTTCTGTTAATGAGATAGTTAATTCTATGATGAATAAAAACATAAATATACCACTAGGTATTATACCTTCAGGTACAGTTAATGATTTTGCATCATTTTTAAATATGCCCAATAATTATGAAAAGTGTTTTGAGGTTTTATTAAAAGATAATATTAATAGTATTGATGTTGGAGAAGTTAATGATAAATATTTTATTAATGTTTGTGTTGGAGGACTTTTCTCTAGTATTTCTCATGAAATTGATATAAATTTAAAAAATACCTTTGGAAAGCTAGCCTATTATATCAATGGACTAAGAGAAATACCTAAAATAAAAGCTATCCCATTTAAAATAAAAACTTCAAACCAGACAATAGATGAAGATCTTTTCATGTTTTTTGTATTAAATAGTAAAAGAGCTGGTGGGTTTCAAAACTTAGCAAAGTTTGCTTCTATTAATGATGGGATGTTTGATTTTATTGGAGTTAAAACTAACCAACTCTATAGATTACCAACTTTACTTATGAATTTATTAGATAAAGAAAACTTTACTAGTAAAAACTTTATATACGTCCAAGACAACTATTTTAAGATAGAAATTGATAGTGATAAGGCTGATACATATAATTCAAATATAGATGGCGAAAAAGGGCCAAAATTCCCTTTAGAAATCAAATTACATCATAATGCCATCCAGATAATCAATAATATTAATCAATAAGATCATCTTCAGCCAATTCACCCCAAAATTTTTTGATTTCTACCTTCCATGATATTAAGTTATCATGGATTTTTTTTATTTCATAACCTGTAGTATTTTCATCTAAAAGATCTCTCCCTAAACCAATTTGAGCATCATAACCTAAAAAGCTTAGTATAGTTGGACCAATATCTAAAGTAGAGCCTCTTTTATCTATTCTTTTAGAATCTTTTTGTTCAGAGCTTAAGATCATAAACATATTTCTTCTTTTTGCATCTTCTAATCTATCAAAAGCTGTGTTTCTCATTGCTAAGTGATCGGATGCAATAATAATTATTGTATCTTTTGCATATTTTGAATCTAAAATTTTATTTACAAATTCGGAAATTATTACATCGGATGCTTTTATTGAAGTTAAAATAGGATTAGATCCATCCTTATACATAATATCTCTATACTCTTCAGGTATATGTCCTTGAGGGTGATGTGTTCCTAAGGTAATTAAAAACATACCAAATTTATCTTCGTTAGCTGATAATTCCATAAATCTATTATAAGCTAACTCAAGTACTTTATCATCATCTATACCCCAGTTATTTAGATTCTTTTCATCATCTATATTTTTAGATAAATCATTTAGTCCGTGTATCTCATCAAAGTTATGTGTTTTATAAAATGTTCCTTTTTCTTGAAACTCTAAATCAGCACCACCAAAGAAAGTTAAATAATATCCTTCTTTGCTTAAAAGATCTGCAACACCTTTTGCTTTAGGTAAAAAATCATCTTTATCTTCAATATCCTTATTATTTATGGGCGTAAACAGTGGTATTCCTAACTGACTTGAAACCATCCCTCCAATAGTCCAACTCGTTCCAGCTACTTGTCTAATATCAGTAAAATAAGTACTTTTATCTTCTATTTTTTTAAGTTCAGTTACTAAACCAGGAAAAAGATTATCATTAAAATAGGTTCTTTCAAAACTTTCAGCATATATATAGACTAAGTTTTTGGCTTCTCCTATTTTTTCTATACTGGGTGAATTATAATATTCATTAAAATCTACTTCCCTATCTCTATTTAGATAGATGTTATATAGATCATATGAAGCAGGATTTACAATAATTGATAAACTGATTACAATAAATGATATATAAATAAAAAGATGTCTAAACTTATGTTTTTTCTTTTTATTAAAGATATAATGAATTACAAAAAAGATAAGTACAAATGAAACTAAAATAAATAAGACAATTTTCCAGTACTCTAAAAAACTTGCTCCTGCTAAACCATACTTAATATGATAAAGCACTGCATCATTTATACCTTCACCTGTAAAGTAATATGAAACTAAAAACAAAATGTGTGATGAAAAACTAAATAGAAATAATATATTAAATACTATTTTACTTAATTTTGTGCTTTTAGTATTTAAAAATAGATAAAATGCAATTATTATTAATAAAACAGACAGACCAATTATATAAATCATCTACTTGATTCACCTCGATTAAAGAACAAAATTAAACTTTTTAAAATTAATTTATTCTATTATTAATACTATCTTAATTACTGTGTTTATATAACTTATATTTTACATCTAAGGTTTCTAAAAACTCCTTTTCAATATCGTTATATACCTTTTGTGAGTTAAATTCATTTTTAAAGTAATTAACTATAAGATATTCAATTTCATTTTCATGAATATAATTATATATTTGATCTCTTGAATAACCTCTAAATAGTTTGTTTTTTACTTTAAAATTGTTTTTTTCAGCTATTTCTGTAAATCTATAAGTTACTTCTTCTTTCATTCTAAAATATTCTTTTAGTATAGTATTTTGAACATCTTTTTGAATTTTTTCACCTAAATAAACACCCATTAATGATGATAATGTGTCTGGAACATCCTTCTTTTGAAAAAAAGTCAGATGTAGTTCCTCAGTATTTTCATCAATAGTATTTTCAACTTTTTCTATAACATCTTCTATTTTTGCAAAACTGAAAAGTAAAAGCATAATTTTTTTCATTTTTATCACTATCCCCAATTAGAGAAATAATTTTAGTCCAAATAAAGGCCATATTCTGACAGCAATTATATACAATAATACTATTGAAATCAAGTTTAATATAAATCCAACTTTAATAACTTCTTTTAATTCTAAATATCCGGATGAAAAAGCAATTGCATTTGGTGGTGCTCCCATTGGTAACATAAAAGCAAGTCCACCGGTAAGTGCAACAAGATAGGTGATTATTAATGGATTAAGATTTAATATATCCCCCATACTGAATGCTATTGGTAATACAATAGCTACAGCTGCTACATTACTTACACCTTCTGTTAAAAACTTAGTTATTAATATTATTACAACCAAGATTAATATTGTAGACTCTGGTAAGTATTCAAATATTGATTTCGACAACCACTCTGCTGCACCTGTTCTAGTAAGTGATGTTGCAATCACTATTGCACCACCATACATTAAGATTATACCCCAGTTAATATAGCTTTCAATATCTTCCCAATCAATGATTTTGAAGACAAAGATTAATACTCCACCTAAGATGGCTGTAACTGAGATATCAATACGACCTGATAAAAACATCCAGGATGCAATAATAATTAGAAATAAAACTGATAAGATCTTTTCATCTCTTGATATTGGACCTAATTCGTCATATTGTTTACCAATTGAATTTAATCTTTGTTTCATGTTTTCTACATCGGTTTGAAAGAAGTAGATTATTACATAGTATGAAATGATAACTAATGGAAGTGAATATACAATTGAATATTTCATCCATTCCATAAAGTTAATACTAATTCCATATGAGTTTTCTAATAGTCCAACAGCTAAAATGTTTCTTGCACCACCCAGAAATGTTGTTATACCTCCAACAACTGCACCCCAAGCAAGAGCTAAAAAGGCTGCTTTTGCAAAGTTACTTTCCAAAGGCTTTAATTTTAATGATTTAACTAGTTCAAATACAATTGGAAAAAGTATTGCTGCAACTGCATGTTCAGGCATAATTAATGATAATAAATAAGATATTGCTATTATACTAAAGATTATACTTTTAAAAGAGGTATCTATCTTTGAGATGAAAAGATAAGATACTCTTCTTGCAATACCTGTTTTATATATTGCAGCTGCAATTATTAGTGCACCTAAGATAAAAAATACTGCTCTATTACCAAAGATTGCAAATGTCTCAGCTGCTGATAAGACATTAAATAGTGGTATTAAAGCTATACCTAAAATACTAGTTATAGCTAATGGTAAATAGTTTGTTACCCAGAGGGTTAAAGAAAGTACAAATATTGCTAATGCTCTTTTGCCTTCTAATGATAAACCATCTGGTGTTGGTATTAACATTAATACTAAAAATATTAGAATTCCGACTGATAGTAATAAATTTTTATAATTAAATTTCTCCATATATTTTACTCCTTAATTTTTGAATATTTAATTTATATTTAAATTAAAACTAAAAAAATATTATATAAGTACTTTTGATTAAATATCAACACCCAATACGGTTCTAACTGCTATTCCAATTAGAAATGATATTACCGCTACTCCTATACTTATACCTGCCATTTCAAAGAATCTTTTTTTAAAGTTAAGATCTTTTGCAACAGAGATATAAAAGTTGAATACTAATATTATTGTTATTGCCACAACTATTGTGACTATTAATGATAACATATATGACTCCAATAATAAATAGGGTAATATTAAAAGTACGACTGTTATAACATAAGCACTACCTGTGTAAAGTGATGATTTTAAAGCATATTTATGGTTTGTCTCTGCTTTTTTAGCCAGATATTCTGAAGCAGCCATAGATAGTGAGGCAGCAACACCCATAATAAGTCCTGTAACAGCGATTAACCCAGTTTCTTTCAATGCAAAACTCCAACCTGCTAGAGAACCAGTTAATTCTACTAGAGCATCATTTAAACCAAGTACAATAGATCCAACATAATTTAGCCTTTCTTCTTCTAACATATTTAGTAGTTCTTTTTCATGTTCCTCTTCATCATCTATTATTTCTTTTGCTCCCTCGAATTGATCTATTAGCTCTTCATATTTATCTTGAGCTTCTTCTTCTCCTTTTTCCATTAACTTAATTCCAAAGGTTAAACCAAATATTATGGAAATTAAGTAATAAAAATATATTTTAATTTTATTAGCTTTAATATTACTTTTAGTAATCATGTTCCAAAAATTATAATGTCTTAATTCATCTTCAGCTATATTTAACATAATTTTTTTATTATCCTGATCTTTTGTTCTGTTCGCAAGTTTTTTGTATATAAGATGTTCTGTGATTTCAGCCTTTTGCATCTTAATTATTTTACTATAAAGATCTTCTTTCATGAAGACTAAACCTCCATCTTTATATATATTTAATGGATTAATCCATTCTTTATTATATTCATAATAATTTCGATTTTCAGACCATTTTTTTAAATGCATGTCCATGGTGATTTTGATCATTGTATTTTTTTAAAAAATCGTAGAAACCTGGTGAAGAAGCAACTTCTTCAGGTGAAGCATCATTTTAACAATCAATAAATGTTGCATATACATGCATAACAACTCTTCTACAATTTTTGGGTTTGAATCTCCGTATTCCATTTTAATTTGATATGTTTTCATTACTATTTCAACTCTGATAAATTATAATTTTTAATAAGAAAAGATATTCCATATGGAATACCTTTGAGAATATTTTTTTAAAACACACTGTTAAAATTGTTGCAAGAATTTTTTTGAGCATATCTTAAGTTAAAATTAGTTCATCACATTTATTTTCACGCTTTAATTAAACTTAATTTAAACGTGAAAATAATAGAACATTGATGAAATTCCCTAAACAAGAAATTTTCCAGATTATACATTTTATAATAATTTTTTGTTCAATTAACTATTAACTTAAAGTAAATTAAAAGAATGTTTTAATAAAAACGGAACTTTAAAATCTTAATCAGATATTTAAATTATCCCATAAATTATTAATAGAATTCTCAATTTGTTTCCATTCGATATCACTTGCATAAGAATAATTATTTTTATATCTAGTCCAATGTGTTTTCATGTCCTTATCATTAAATATATCTGAAATTATTGTTTTACCATTTTTTAATAAATTATAAGATCCTCTATGTTTAGAAGTTTCTTTTAACGCCCTTTTTAGCAAAGTATAATTTATTATTATATTTTTTGTTTTTAAAAGCATATGTATATCATAAAAATCTTTCATCCTTGTATTTACAACACTTCTACTTATTACTGTTTCTAATTTTTCTGAAATAAGAGTTTCTATGTTATAGGCATTAATTTTAATAATATTATCTTCTAATAATAATTTAAAAGGAAATTTAATCTCATGAGGAGTTATTTTATCTCCAGTTGTTATATCAACTTTTATAGGTATTTTAGCTTGTTCTAAACTTGCAATAATTGCAATTCTATATCCATCATATTTATCTTCAAATCTAGTTTTTTCTATATAATTTATATTAAATTTTACATCATCAATATTTATAGAAAAGATTTTTTCAAATATCAATTTTAAAGAATTTTCATTAATATTAAAAGATTTTATAGTTGTGTCTAAATCAATAGTTGTTCTTGATTGTACACCAATGATTCCTGTAATTAATACTCCACCTTTAATGATAAAAATTTTATTAAATTTAGATAAATAGATTCTTTTTAATAGTCGATGTATCATATAGTTTTTAAGTAATATTTGACTATTAATGTTTTTTTCTTTAGCTATATTTTTTAATAAATCCTTTATTTGTCTTAAATTTTTCATAGTAATTTCTCCAAATAATCTTTAACAACTGATTTAATACTTAATTTTGAAGCATATTTTAATAAAAGTGGAATATTTTTTTCTTTAGAATTCAAGTATTTTTTTAATGAATCATTTAAAAATATATTATCCATATTATTACGATTTTTTAAAATATCACATAATGTTCTTTCTTTATTATAGATTTTGATTAAGTGTCCATAAAAACTTTTAGTTTCAATTACTCCCATATGATGTAAATCCTTTTTAACAGAATATACATTTAATTCTTTTTTTCTTAAATGTGTCGCATTATATCCATATGGAACAGTTACAGAATAATTAATTGGATCTCTATCAGTTAAATCAAGTAGAAACAATGAAGTTTCATGAGAAAAAATAGCCTTTTTATTTTTTCTTTGTAGAATATATAATTCATCTTCTACTGCATTAGGTTTTTTGTATACTCCATATGAAATTTTTTCTAATTTATTTTCTTTTAAAAATATGGATAAATATTGTCTTGGAATATTAACTTTTTCAATATCTTCTGTTAAAATTAAACCATCGTTTTTTTCTAATAATTTATTCAATTTATCTCTATAATTCATAATATCATCCCTAAATCGTCTATAATTTACTTTTACGCTTTAATTATACCTGAATTGAGCGTAAATGTAAATATATATTTTTTTAAACCATTTCAAGGCTTAGTAACTTATACTTAAAAACAAGCGTATTATGGTACTATATAAATTTGAAACTTTAATGAATACTATTATTAGGTTCATATTCTTTTACTATTAATTTCAACTCTTCAATAATTTTAGATTTATCTGAAGTATTAACTAATCTATTTAAATTATTAATATGATCTATTACTTCTTTTTCTTCTATATTACTTAAATTACTAATATATATCTTTTCATGTTCAGTAGACATGTCATCTTCTGTATCTAATAATATTTCTTCATACATTTTTTCTCCTGGTCTTAAACCTGTTATTTCTATATCAATATCAATACCTTCTTTATATCCAGATAATTTAATTAAGTCCCGAGCTAATTCAATTATTTTTACAGGTTCTCCCATGTCTAAAATAAATACTTCTCCACCTTTACCTATTGCACCTGATTGTATAACAAGTTGTGCAGCTTCAGGTATAGTCATAAAATATCTTTTAACATTTTGATGTGTAACTGTTACCGGTCCACCATTTTCAATTTGTTTTTTAAATATTGGAATTACACTACCTTTACTACCTAATACATTACCAAACCTAACAGCCATAAATTTAGTATTACTTCTTTTACTAAAAGTTTGTATAATCATTTCAGCAACTCTTTTTGTTGCTCCCATTACATTAGTTGGGTTTACTGCCTTATCTGTTGATATTAATATGAATCTATCTACATTTTTATCATCTGCAGCTTCCACAACATTAAAGGTGCCTAAAATATTATTTTTTATAGCTTCTTCTGGATTATTTTCCATTAAAGGTACGTGCTTATGTGCTGCAGCATGGAAAATAACATCAGGTTTATATTTTAACATACTATTATTAACTTTTTGCTTATCTCGTACACTTCCAATTTCAATATTAACTTCTATTTCTGGATATTTATCATTAAGTTCTCTTTGTAAGAAGTATGAATCATTTTCATTTATATCAAATATAACTAATTTTTTAGGTTTAAACTTTGCGCTTTGTCTACATAATTCTGATCCAATAGAACCAGCACCACCAGTAATAAATATTGTTTTATCAGTTAAATAACTTGAAATGTCATCTTCTACAAGTTCTACTTGATCTCTTTTAAGTAAGTCCTCTACTCTAACTTCACGTATTTGGTTTATATTAAATTGACCATCTACAATTTCATGTATACTAGGTACAGTTTTTACTTTAACATTCTCATCTTTACTAAGATTATATATATCCTTAATATCATCACCTTTTGCAGAAGGTATTGCTATTACAACTTCTTCTACATGATATTCATCAATAACATCAGGTAGGATATTTCTATCACCTAAAACTTTAATTCCATGAATTTCTAATCCGTGTTTGCTGTCATCATCATCAACTATTCCTATGATATTTTTTCCTAATTCAGGATGTTTTTGATATTCTCTAATTAATAGTTCTCCAGCATCTCCAGCTCCAACTACTAAAACATTTTTTTGGGGATGATCAGTTTTATTTTGTATATAATAGCTTTTAATTAATCTTAATAAAAATCTAATACCACCTAAAACAAAAATGTTTAATACAAAATTTATAATTACTACACTTCTAGAAAAACTAATTAAAAAGAAATATAGATAAATAATAAACATAGTATTTATTATAACGGAGGTCTTAATAATTGCTTTTAATTCAGCTATACTGGCATAATGCCAGATTTTATTATAGATATTAGTAAAATATAAAGCTATAATACCAAATATTGTTATTGCAATAAAAAATTCATATTGTAAATAGTTTAAAAAGAATCTATCAAATCTTAATATGTAGCTGAAAAGTAAAGTTAAATTGATTAAAAATATATCAATAATTATTAGATAAGGTTTTTTGTATAATTTCATTAATTTTTCAATCATTTTGTTACCCCATTTCAATTGTTTATTATCCTCTATTTACTATTAAATAAAACATAGATAATTCCTTTGTATTATTGAACTTTCTTTTAGAAAAAGATTCTTTTATTCGAAAGCAGTCTGTTCATATACTTTATAGTTTTAACTATTTTTTTTATTTAATATATTATACCCAAGTAGAGATCTAATTGGTATTTTTATTATTTAAGGCTCTTTCATAATTGCCTTTTCAAACTGTTTAAAAAAATTATTCTCGAAGTTAACTGCAATTTATCGAGTTAACAGTTGAATTTACTTATTTACATTTTATT